>JGI26260J51721_1001290_pt1 | contig 10634 bp, 11 predicted proteins | sample SaaInlV_120m_DNA_4_FD_51721 | JGI IMG/M metagenome (IMG submission 51721)
TAGTATTCCTTTCTTTGTTATAAGTCTTACATTTGCACTTGCTTGTAAAAATGAGACCATGAAAAGTACAGACGCAATAAAACCTTTGGCAGAAAAACAACCGGTTCGTATAGAAAAACACGACGATGTTAGAATTGATAATTATTTTTGGATGCGTTTGTCTGACGAACAAAAAAATGCAACAGACAAAGATGCTCAAACTCAGAAAGTAATCAATTACCTAGAAGAGGAAAATACCTACTATAAAGAAGTAACGAAGCATACCAAGGTCTTTGAAGAATCTTTATTTGAGGAAATGAAAGGAAGAATAAAAGAAGATGATGCTTCAGTTCCTTATAAAGAAAATGGATATTTCTATAGTACGCGCTATGAAACAGGTAATCAATATCCGATTTACAGTAGAAAAAAAGGCCATTTAGAAGCAGCGGAAGAGGTCCTTTTTAATGTCAACGAACTTGCCAAAGAGTACGATTATTTTCAATTAGGAGGATTGAATGTCTCACCAGACAACAAACTGGCTGTTTTTGCCACAGACACCGTGAGTAGAAGACAATATTTTCTTAAGATTAAAAACCTTGAAACAGGTGAAATTTATGAAGACCTTATCGAGAATACCACAGGAGGATCGGTTTGGGCCAATGATAATAAAACTATTTTTTACACAAAAAAAGATCCTGTAACGCTTCGTAGTGAGAAAATTTACAGACATATTTTAGGAACGCCAACTTCTGAAGATGTGATGGTTTTTCATGAAAAAGACGATACGTTTGGTACCTATGTTACCAAATCAAAATCGAATCAATATATTATCATAGGTTCTTATAGCACCGTTTCTTCTGAAGCGCAGTATTTAGATGCTAATAAACCAACAGGAGCATTTACAATCCTGCAATCTAGAGAAAGAGATTTAGAATACGATGTTGCCCATTTTGGCGACCATTTTTATTTGTTAACGAATAAAGACGGTGCGATTAATTTTAAGCTAATGAAAACGCCTGTTTCTAAAACAGGTCAAGAAAATTGGGTAGATGTCATTCCACACAGAGAAGCAACATTATTAGAAGATTTTTCTATTTTTAAAGACTATTTGGTCTTGGAAGAACGTACGAATGGTTTAAGTAAAGTTAGAATTAAACGCTGGGATGCTCGAGAAGATTACTATTTGCCTTTTACAGAAGAGACCTATTCTGTAGGGGTCTATTCGAATCCAGATTTTGACACCGATACCCTTCGATATTCCTATAATTCTTTTACAACTCCAAATTCTGTGATCGACTTTAACATGAATGATCGTTCCACAGATATTAAAAAAGAACAAGAAGTTTTAGGCGGTAAATTCCAAAAAGAGAATTACCTCAGTAAACGTATTTGGGCAACTGCTAGAGACGGTAAAAAAGTAGCTATTTCATTGGTGTATCACAAAGATACAGAGCTTACTAAAAACACTCCAATATTACAATATGCCTATGGATCTTATGGATATACCATACCAGATAGTTTTTCGACCACGCGTTTGAGTTTGTTAGACAGAGGTTTTGTCTATGCCTTGGCTCATATTCGAGGAAGTCAGTATCTAGGGAGGGAATGGTATGAAGATGGAAAAATGTTACACAAAAAAAACACCTTTAACGATTTTGTAGATTGTTCCAAATATTTAATAGAGCAAGCATATACCTCTCCAGCGCATTTGTATGCCATGGGAGGATCAGCCGGAGGTTTGTTAATGGGGGCAATNGTAAATATGAATCCAGAATTGTACAACGGAATCATTGCTTCAGTCCCTTTTGTAGATGTCATTTCTACNATGTTAGACGATAGTATTCCTTTAACAACAGGCGAATATGATGAATGGGGAAATCCGAATGATAAAGCTTATTACGAGTATATAAAATCGTATTCACCCTATGATCAAGTTGTTGCAAAGGAGTATCCAAATATTCTAGTGACAACGGGTTTTCATGATTCACAAGTACAGTATTGGGAACCTGCGAAATGGGTTGCCAAACTCCGAGCGTTAAAAACAGATTCTAATTTGTTACTGTTAGATACCAATATGGAAGCGGGTCATGGTGGAGCTTCTGGTCGTTTTGACGCTTTAAAAGAAACGGCCAAAATGTATACATTCTTTTTGACCTTAGAAGATAAATTAGGACTTGAAAAAATTAAGTCCTAAAAACAGTTTTAATATATTGGGATTAAAATGTATTTTTGTAAGTGTAGAAAGTAGACTCGAGGTCTTTGCGAATTTATTAAAAGGAATCTAAAAAATAGAAAATGCACCCCTTTACCTCTTTATGTTAATTGCTCGGAGAATAGTGAGAGAATGATCAGAAACAAAGGAATTACGAACTCAATTATAGATCTCGTTGGAGAGACCCCTCTCATTAAACTTCATCAAGTTACGAAACATCTTCTTGGCTCTTATTATGCTAAATTTGAGGCTTTCAATCCAGGGCATTCTGCGAAAGATAGAATTGCATTACACATTATACAAGACGCAGAGAAAAAAGGGATTCTTAAAAAAGGAGCAACGATCGTAGAAACTACCTCAGGGAATACAGGGTATAGCTTGGCAATGATTAGCATTGTTAGGGGGTATAAATGTATATTGGCCGTCAGTGATAAATCTTCTACAGATAAAATAGATTTATTAAGATCGATGGGGGCAGAAGTACATATTTGTCCAGCCAATGTTCCACCTGAAGATCCAAGATCGTACTATGAAGTTGCAAAAAAAATTCATAAAAACACCCCCAATTCCGTATACATCAATCAATACTTTAATGAGCTAAATATAGCGGCACATTATCGAACTACAGGTCCAGAAATTTGGGAGCAAACAGGGGGTAAGATTACCCATTTAGTAGCTGCAAGTGGAACGGGAGGCACTATTTCTGGTACTGGTAAATACTTAAAAGAACAAAACCCTGAGATTAAAATTTTAGGAGTAGATGCAAAAGGCTCTGTATTAAAAAAATACCATGAAACCGGTGAGCTCGATTTAAACGAGGTAAGCCCTTATAAAATTGAAGGATTGGGTAAAAACTTAATTCCGACTGCAACCGATTTTGATGTCATCGATGTGTATGAAAAAGTATCTGATAAAGAGGCCGCTTTGGAAACNAGNNATATTGTCAAAAAAGAAGGCATGTTNGTAGGCTATACAAGTGGAGCTGTTCTGCAAGCTACCAAACAATACGCAGTAAAAAACATGTTTGATGACAACAGCTTTGTAGTGATGATTTTTTCAGATCACGGCTCTCGTTATATGAATAAGGTTTACAGTGATGAATGGATGAAAGAAAACGGATTTTTATAAGCAGAATTGTGTTTTTTACGATTTGATAAACTGCAAAAAAAGCGGTTTCTTTGTAACTCCTTATAAATTAAAAAAAAAGTACAAATGACCAAAGATTTATTTGAGAGAATAAAAGAAGACAAAGGACCATTAGGTAAATGGGCAGATACTGCCGAGGGCTATTATGTTTTTCCAAAATTAGAAGGCCCCATTTCTAACAGAATGTCTTTTAATGGAAAGAAAGTTGTTACCTGGAGTATTAATGATTATNTGGGTCTTGCCAACCATCCAGAGATATTAAAAATAGATGGAGAAGTTGCCAAAGAACATGGAATGGCTTATCCTATGGGAGCAAGAATGATGTCTGGTCATACTCCTAAACACGAACAATTAGAAAGAGAATGTGCTGCCTTTGTAGACAAAGAAAAAGCGTACTTATTAAATTTTGGCTACCAAGGAATCATGTCTGCCATTGACGCTTTGGTCAATAAAAATGACATCATTGTTTATGACATTGATACCCATGCTTGTATCATAGATGGAGTTCGTTTGCATGCTGGAAAACGTTTTGTATATCGTCATAACGATATGGAAAGTTTTGAGAAAAATATCAAGCGAGCCAAAAGAATGGCTGAAAAAACAGGNGGTGGAATTTTAGTAATTTCTGAGGGTGTTTTTGGAATGCGAGGNGAACAAGGTCGTTTGAAAGAAATTATTGCTTTTAAAAAAGAATATAATTTTAGAATTTTAGTAGACGATGCGCACGGATTTGGAACCCTTGGAGAAGGGGGAAGAGGTACCGGTTTTGAACAAGGTGTTCAAGATGAAATCGATGTGTATTTTGCAACTTTTGCAAAGTCTATGGCAGGTTTTGGTGCTTTTTTAGCTGGAAATAAAGATGTGATTCAATACTTACAATACAACATGCGTTCGCAAACTTTTGCAAAATCATTGCCGATGGCGATGGTAAAAGGAGCATTGAAACGTTTGGACATGCTGCGNACCATGCCCGAGTTAAAAGAAAAATTGTGGATCAATACCAATGCANTGCAATCTGGATTGCGAGCTGCAGGTTTCGATTTAGGAACTACNCAAACGTGTATTACTCCTGTATTTTTAAAAGGAGACATTCCAGAAGCCATGGCCATGGTCAACGATTTGCGTGAAAATCACGGAATTTTTTGTTCTATTGTAGTCTATCCAGTAATCCCAAAAGGATTGATTATTCTACGATTGATTCCAACCGCTACCCATACACTAGAAGACATTCAAGAAACCATTACGGCGTTCTCGGCAATTAGAGTCCTATTAGAAAACGGTACTTATAAAAAAATTGCAGCAACCATGATGTAATCTTTAAGGGAACTAAATATTCACCTTCTTTGCAGGATACCCTCCAGACTTTGGAGCCTGCTTTTTTGCTTCTTGCATTCATAGAGAAGTATAAAAATAAGTTTACAGATTTTATCGTTGTTTTTGGTCGGGTTTCTTTGTTGTAGTATTTCCTTCATATACTTGTCATTCATTTGGCTGTTGTTATCGCTATACTGCTAACAGGGAATGATTGGAGTTGGATGATGATCAATGCTGCTAGTTTTAATGATCCGTTAATCATAGCCTATGGATATAATTTGTTTACGGTTTNTTTAATTTGGGTAGTTGTCATGGCTTTATTGTATCCTATCTGTAAAACAATCATTTCATCGAGATATGTCCTGTTCTATTCTAAAAAACTCATTTTTATTGGTTGCTCAGTACCCTTTTTCTTACTTTTTACCTAGTTTTTAATAAAAAGCAACTACTTGGACAGGTATTTAGGTATTTGTTTCTAGAATGGCTATTAAAAGAAAAATAAAAAACGATGAACCTTACTAAAACACTTAGAAAGCAAGGATACGATCTTATTGCAGGACCCATTAGAAATCATCAGTTATTACAATTATGGTTGAAGACCCCCTTTAACGATGTAGAACTATATTATGCACATGTAGAACATGCGTTTACAAGTCCGGTTGCTCTGGTGGCCATAGAAAATAAAGCATTACACATAGACGCAACCACGAAAGATACGTATGGTTTTAATATTGGCATGTCATTGCTTCAAGAGTTTTTAGACTCCATGGGTTTGGGAGTCTTACAACTTTCTTCGGAGGTAGTTTCTGGTAAAAAAATATCCATAAGCTATCAAGGAGCTGTTACAAAAGAAGTTCCTATAGGCGAACTTCAAAACTATCTTTCAAATGCAGATTTTAAGCACCCTAATAAGGCTTTGTTAAGAAATGCCAATCGAGATCAGATCCTTCTTATTAGTGGAGTCCTATTTGCTAAAAACTTGGTGGTATCTATTGAAACGGATGTTGCCATCGATCCCGCTTTTATCATAAAGTTAACCGATCGGGTAGCAGGGGAAATCGAATTTTCCAAGCAAGGCAGTCATACGTTACGAATGATCTCTGCTGGAAAATCCTTTTTCCCGGTAGCTGTTAAAGCCTCTAGAATTTATTTTGATAAAGGACATTTTAATAAGACGCAACTTATTACCGATAATAGAATGTTTTTTTAGAAGGAGGAAGTGTGCCGTTATTTCGTCAAAAAGGCAAGTTCCTCAATCATTTCATCAATCTTTTTTATCAATCGTCCATATATCAAGTAATTTGATAACCTGAAACTAAGAACGCCAATAATTGAAAAACTTATTAATAGAATAATGGGAGATATTATCATTGTATTGATCGAATAAATTTCTAGTAAATGGTCCTTTTGATCTGATCCTAAAATAAATAAGCGATATCCGATGTAGGCTAAAAATGGGAATCCAATACCTAAGAGACGCGTATAAAATTTTACATTATTTTTTATCATTTTTTGAATTTTACTTAAATATTCAAAACAAGATTGATCTGTGTTTATTGTGTTTAAGAACTGCAGTCGTTTTCTATTTAAAAAAAACAATGACAACATTAACGTAGCGAGATATAAACCGAATATAACTTTAGATTTTATAATAAAAAAGATCAATACGATCAGTGCCATAGGAATGATACTCCAATTGTCCTTTTTAGTAGCAGCTTTTAATTTATCGATCGTCAATATTGATTTTTTATCATATAGGTTGACAATTACTGGGGGAATTGAAAAGTTTTTGTTATCAAACCCTTCACTCCATATTTCTTCTATTGATTTCTTCATTTTGTTTTTTTTAGTTAGTTATTTTTTTAGTTAGTTGTTTTTTTAATCTTTTTTTTATTCTTGTTATTTTTACTCCGATTGAATTACTATTTGTTCCCATAATTTCAGCAATTTCTTTATAGGTTTTCTTCTCTAAATACAGTAGAATGATACCGCGATCAATTTCTGATAATTCTTTGATTGCATCATATAGTTTTATGATATTGATATCGTTCTCTTTTGATTCCTCCGTTGCATCCGATTGAATTGAAATTTCATTGTTTGATGTTTCAAAACGATTAGTCACATCTTGTTTTTTTTGTTTTCTTAATAAAGAAAGACATACGTTTAAAGATATTCTATAGATCCAAGTAGACCACTCAGATTTATTTTTAAAATTATCTTTGCTTTTCCATATTTGGAGGCATACTTCTTGATAATAATCCTCGTAATCTTCTTGAGAATTAGAATAAGCCCTGCAAATTTTTATAATTATCGCACTATGTGGTAAAATAGAAGTTTTATAAAAGTCGCTACTCATGTTTGTGTTTTTTTGGTTAGTGTCTGGATTCTATTATTATTACACTTATTTTTTTTTATACTTTCTTTTCCGCTGTTTTTTNCCCTGTAATTGTCCGTAATCACCATTCTAAGGGGCTATATTTTTTATTTTCTCCAAATCTAGTCCGTTTNCANCANGGAAAATCTTAAAATTAACGAGGATCACTTTAATAACTGCCAAACTCTTGCTACATCCATACGTATTGTTTTTTTACGCTGTTGTTTTAAATTAACTAAACGGGTTTAACTGTTTGGTTTTGTAAGCATCTAATTTAATAAACACAAGGCCAACTAGAAAATACGCGGTGGTTTTTATTGGTAGCATAGGCACTTTATGGATACTTTGTATAATTAGTTTTATTATACAATTAAAAATAGTATTTTTGGTTTGAATCATAAAACTTTTAATAAATGAAAAATTACTTTTACTTAGTTGCTTTTTTTATGTGTGGTTTTGTTTATGCNCAAGAAAACACCGAGCCTGAACTTTGGATTACCTATGAATACACTGCAAAGACAGGAATGAATCAAAAATTTGAAAATGCGATTGCAGAAAAAACAAGACGTTTTAATACTGGTGAGAATTCTGCTTATACGGCAGTATTAATGACCGGTTCTGAAGCTGAAAATGGAAAATACGAGCGTATCATGCCACGGAGAACAAATGACTGGTTCAGCGAATCGTTAAAATCAGAAGAATCAAATTTTTGGCAAAAAAATGTTGCAAAATATATTCAAACTGGAGAAGGTCCGTATGTTTGGGAAAGAGATAAAGGTTTGTCAATAAATTTTGAAGAGCCTCGTCCTACTAAATATTTCCGTTCTTATATTCGTGTTCTTAAAAACGGGGATAATAAAGACTTTTGGCGCTATTTAAAACGTTATTCTGAAGTGTTGAGAAAAACACGTCCAGACGTTCAACAAGCTGTTTTTATAATGAGTTCTGGTGGGAACACCAATACTGTTCGAATTCTGACTGCGTTTAACAATCCAAACGAGCGAGAAGGTGCTACAAAAAATGGGACAGCAAATGCCGCATATGATGAAATGTATGGGAAAGGTACTTGGGAAGATGATTTTGCAAAATACAATGAACGCTTAGTAGAATGGACACGTCCAACGTATGACTATATGTTGCGACCAGATATGTCTACAAAACTCTAATACTGTAGGTTTCTAAACTAGCGTATTTATAAAAAATTCAACCCTCCCTTCGTGGAGGGTTTTTTAGTTTATAGCTTTTAAGTTCCATTATAGTCTATATATTTTGAGGTGTAGGAGTGGAGTTGAGGTGGAGTAGATATTTTTTTTGGAGTGCTAATGTGGTAGCTGAATTCCTTTGGTTTTAGACTTCTTTATATTTTAAGATTTTGTAATAATTTTGTCCATCTAAGGCCATATTTGAATAACAAGAAAATTATAAATAAGTATCCTGTGTTAAATACGATTATAGCTATGCTAAATGTTCCAAAATATCCATTACATAATTTCTTAATTGTTAACCATAAATGTGGATTTACGTATAGGCGAATAAGAGTGTTTGCTAACAAATAAGAGCCTATTAATAACAATATAATTCCTGCGAATTTCTTAAAAGTATTCATTTTCATAAAACAATATGAATAATTATGATTCACAAAGATATAAAAACCCACAATCATACTCCCCAAACCTCACCCCATAAAAAAACCCATAAACAATATGTTTATGGGTTTGTGTATGATAAAAGGAAAGCGTTCTTTCTTATCTCGCAAACTGCGTTACTGAAGAAATTTTTCCATCCAAGTCAAAATAAAAGGTTTCCATTAGTTCTTTTTCCCAGATTCTTCCAGATTTTAAAACTCTGCGTTCATTTGAAAACATCATCACTCCAGAAGCAGCATCTGTATTGGCTATTTTAATAGGCACAATTGAGTACGGAGTCCAAGTAACCGATTTGTAAGTGTCAAATAAGCCTGCAAGCTCTTTGTTGCTTAGTTTTACTTGTTTTCCATCATAACCATTAATGGTTACTTGGTCTGCAAAATAGCTACTTACTGCTTTGATGTCCATTTTGTTATAATGACCCACCATGGTTTCTAACATTTCCGTTTCATTTCTATTCGAAAATTGAAAAGGACGTCCCGTATATTCCCCTGGCTTTTTACCAAAATATTTCCCTCCAACAGCTCTTCCAAAATTCACAGAATCAATGGATTTCCATTGTTTAAACCCTGCGACTTTGCCTTCTTTGTTTAGATAAAACATTTCCATTAGATCCAAACGTTCATAGGAACCGTTTTTATAATCACGCTCTTCTTTAGACCATAACAATACTTGTTGACCTTCTCCACCATTCATAGACAAGGGTACTATTTTGTAGGGTTTCATACTAATTGAATTCATAGAAGACAACCATGTATCTGAACCCGCTTCTCCGTTTTCGCCAAGAAACGTAGGCTCATAGTATTTACTCATTTGTGCTGCATCTTGGTTGGTATATGCTTCTGCAATTGCTAAGATCGTTTTTGCAGCAGCTGCATCTCCAAAAGAATATGATTTTCCTTTATTTTCTCCTTCTCCAAGGTACGAACCTCCACTGCTATTACAGTTGAAAAAAGTAAGTGCTAAGACCGATAAAATGATAATTTTAAATTTCATAAATAGGATATTTTTTAAGTTAAAGTTACACAAACATAAGAAAATACTTTTTATTTATTTTTTTTGAAAGTAATTATAAATAGTCTGACGCTTGTGTAATATTATTAAATTAAATAAATTGCATAAAAAATTTAACCCCTACCTATGAAAACATTTGAACCTAGTTGTGCAATCGCTTATTCGGCAAATTTATTTGGAGACAAATGGTCTCTTTTAATTTTAAGAGATTTTATTTTACACAAAAAAACCCGATTCAAAGAACTGATAAGTTCCAAAGAAAAAATTTCAACAAACATTCTTACCAATCGTTTAAAATCGCTACTAAATGAAGATATAATCCGAATTTTAAACCCTAAGGGGACTAAAAAAAGTAGGCAATATTTTGTAACTGAGAAAGGCTTGTTGGCATTGCCAATTATCATTGAATTTTATTTATTTTCTGTTCATTATATCGAGGAATCTAAACTAAATGAATCTCAAATGATGATTAAAAAGGAATTGTTACAAGATCGTGTACTTTTTGAGGAGCAACGAATAAAGAGCTATCTTCATTTTGTAAATAAGTTGCATTCAAAACAAGCCGCCTAAAAAAAATATTGATTACTATTTTTTTGAGACCATAAAAAACACCTCAGCAAATTCTTGCTGAGGTGTTTTTAGTTATTTTATTTAAGACTAATTTTCTCTACGTCTTCTTCCAAATCCGCTAGAGGATTTTCTTTCTCCTCCAGAATTTCTTTCAGATCTATCGGGTCTGTCTGTTCTTCTACTGCTACTGCTGTCGCTTCTTCTTCTTGAAGAAGATCCCTCAGCGCTTCGTCTACGTCCAAAACCACCATCTTTCTTACCAAAGGGNTTTTTAGATCCCCCTCTTCTTTTTCCTCCAGAACGTTCCTTNTTNGTNACTTCTATATTTACAGAGCGTCCATCAAAATCCGGTTGGTTGCTAGAAAATGCATCCAAAGCC
>JGI26260J51721_1001300_pt1 | contig 10588 bp, 10 predicted proteins | sample SaaInlV_120m_DNA_4_FD_51721 | JGI IMG/M metagenome (IMG submission 51721)
CGGCATTGATCGCAGCCTGTCTGAAAAGCCGCGCCTAACTTTGGATCACTTGGTGTTGGGCTCATTGCCACAGCACGCCACGCCAAACCGTTTGCGCGTGGCGCTGCATGGGAGGGCACAAGAGTATATGCCACAGATCGGCGACATCGTCTTGCTCGCAGCGCATTTGTCACCGCCGCCCGGTCCGGCTGAACCCTATGGCTATGATTTTCAACGACAGGCTTGGTTTGCGCAATTGGGTGCGGTGGGATACACGCGCAGCCCCGTGATGATCTGGCGCGCGGCACCGGCCGATCAGGGCGGGCTCATCGTTCAAAAATGGCGTCAGAAGATCGGCGCGCATATGGCGGCGCATATGCCAGCCCGCACCGCAGGGGTGGCGATGGCCATCACGGTTGGTGACCGAATGTATCTTGATCGAGAGGTGCAGCAAAGCTTGCGCGCGGCGAATCTTTCGCATCTTTTGGCGATTTCTGGCCTGCATATGGGCCTGCTCACCAGTCTGGTGTTCTTTTTAACGCGGGCCCTTTTGTCCTGTCTGCCCTATCTTATTTTAAACTGGCCGATCAAGAAAATAGCCGCGATGATGAGCATAGGGGTTGGGGCGGGGTATCTGATGCTTTCCGGTGCCAGTGTTGCGACCGAGCGGGCGTATATTATGGCCTTTACCATCTTCGCCGCTGTGCTGCTCGAGCGGCGTGCGATCACCTTGCACGCGCTGGCGATTGCGGCAATTTTGGTTTTGCTGCTCCGGCCGGAGGCCCTGCTGGGTCCGGGCTTTCAAATGTCATTTGCAGCCACTGGCCTTTTGATCATTGTGTTTAACGCGATGAGCCAATGGACATGGGCGGCGCGCTGGCCGTGGGGCACGCGGTATTTGATGGGATCTGTGGTCTCGGCAGTGGTGGCTGGCCTTGCCACTGCCCCGATTGCAGCGGCACATTTCAACATACTGCCGCATTACGGGGTCTTGGCAAATGTTGTCGCGGTTCCGATTATGGGGTTTGTGGTCATGCCCAGTGCGATTTTGGCCGCCGCGCTGGCCCCCTTTGGGGGAGAGGCGTTGGGGTTTTGGGGCATGACCTTGGGGCTAGGAGCAATTTTGGATGTTGCGAGCCATGTTGCAGATTTTCCCCATTCGGTCAGCCATATCAAAGCACCACCGCCAAAGGTATTGGGTCTATTGGCGGCATCTGTGCTGTTTGGAATTTTGTGGCAGGGTCAATTGCGATATCTTGCTGTTATTCCCGCCTGTGCCGCTTTGATTTCCTGGGTTATGTCTCCTCGCCCGGATGTATTGATCAGCGGTGATGGGCGTTTGGTTGGTGTGATGGTGCAGGGTACAAGGGTTCTGAATGTCGCAAAAGGTTCAGGCTTTGTGGCGCGCAGCTGGCTTGAGAATGACGGGAACCCCATCTNTCAAAAATCTGCCTATNGGGCTATGCCATCTTGGCTCGAGATTGTGGACAAAGGGTCTCACCCGATGCGCCCCTGTCAAGCCGCGNTGGTGGTTGTGCAAGATTGGCGGTCTGAGCCGGCCTGCGNTGGNTTTGATTTGGAGGCGCTGGCAACTGCGGGGGGCGTGGCAGGACGNTTCGATAGCTCCGGCAGGCTGCAATGGATCACGGTCAGACAGGCTATCGGACACAGGCTTTGGAACAGCGCNGAGTTGCGGGATGCNAAAGGCCNCGATNCAGCAGGCCTTAANGCGCGTTAATAGGTGCGGATCAGGCCCACCAATTTGCCCTGTACTTTGACTTGATCGTCGCGGAATACGCGGGTTTCATAGGCAGGATTGGCCGCTTCAAGCGCGATGGCGCTGCCATTGCGGCGGAACCGTTTCAAAGTGGCCTCGTGATCTTCGACCAAGGCGACGACGATATCGCCATTCTGGGCTGTGCTGGTTTCTCGGATCACCACCACGTCACCGTCATTGATTCCGACCTCGATCATCGAGTCGCCCTTCACCTCCAGCGCGTAATGCTGACCGGCGTTTGAGATCATGTCGCCCGGCACAGCCACATCACGCGCGTAGTCTTGAATTGCAGAAATAGGCACGCCAGCTGCGATGCGACCCATCATCGGCAATGATCTCACGTCTGCCGAATCCAGATCAATGGCATCACGTGGCCGGTCAGGACGATCCCCTGCAATCAGCCGCGGTGCAAACCCGCGTGTCGCGGGTTGCATCTGTTCGGGCATCCGCAGAATTTCAATGGCCCGCGCCCGATGCGCCAGGCGGCGAATGAATCCGCGTTCCTCGAGGGCCGTAATCAAGCGGTGGATACCGGATTTTGATTTGAGATCCAGCGCCTCTTTCATTTCATCAAAGGATGGGGAGACGCCATCGACCTGCGTGCGCGCGTGGATAAACTCAAGCAGTTGCAATTGCTTTTTGGTTAGCATGACATCATCTCCCAAGGTTGAGTCAATTCGCCGTGTTTGGGTAATGTTCTACTCTCGTTCCCCTTTTGTGTCAAGCTGTTTTGCATGACTTACAAAGGAATATAACGCATCTCGCTGCCTTTGGGCATGGCGGGGGCCTGGATTGGAGCAATCGCGAGCGCATTTGCGCCGCTCAAGATGCTCAGCAAAGAGCTGTCTTGCCGTGTGGCCACATGCAGAGCGCCATCTATCAAAGTGGCGCGCATATAGTGTTCTCGGGCGCCATTGGAGGGAAGATCATGGGCCAGTGGCGCGGTTTGTTGCGCGCGCGGACCGGCCGGCAGACCGAGCATCTTTTCGATCAAGGGCAGCACGAAAATCTCGCCGCAGACCATGGCGGACACTGGGTTGCCCGGAAGTCCGATCATCGCCCGCCCGCCCATACGCCCGGCCATCAAGGGTTTCCCTGGGCGCATTGCAACTTTGTAAAAAGATTGCTCCAGCCCGAACTCGGCCGCGGCCTGCGCCACCAAGTCAAAATCGCCCACAGAGGCGCCACCAATGGTCAGGACCAGATCAGCATCACGGGTCAGGGCAAAGACCTCCGCCAAGGAGCCCAACCGATCGCGGGCAATCGGCAATATTCGCGCCTCTGCGCCAGCTTTTTGCAGCATAGCGGCGAGCCCATAGCTGTTTGACGCGATGATTTGGTCGTCACGGGGGGCATCGCCGGGCTGTACCAATTCATCGCCTGTGGCGATAAGGGCAACCTTCGGCCTGCGGGTCACATTGGGGCGCGGGACATTCATTGCGGCCAAAAGCGCGATGTCTTGCGCAGACAGGCGGCGCGGCGCGCGCAACTGATGACCTTTGGTGAAATCACTGCCAGCAGGGCGCCGATGGGCCGCATCATTTGGACCGTCAATCAGNGTGATTTGTCCATCTTTGGCGCAGACATTCTCTTGAATAAGGACATNGTCAGTGCCTTGGGGCAGGGGNGCGCCGGTGAATATCCGCGTGGCCTGGCCGGCGGCAACGGGACTTNAAAAAGGATGCCCGGCCGCAGATTCGCCAATCACCTGCCATGTTTGCGCGCCGGCTGCGAGNTCGGTGGCGCGGATTGCATAGCCATCCATGGCCGCGGCGGCGAAGGGCGGTTGATCGCGGTTGGCTGTGACGGTTTGGGCCAAAACCCGCCCCTGTGCGTATTGCAGGGCAATGTCTTCGCTTGGCAGCGCGTCGCTGAGTGCCAAAATATGGTCAAGCGCCTCTCTAACCGAAATCATAGCGCCGAACGCCGCCAGGTGCCGGACTTGCCGCCTTGCTTTTCTTCGAGCTGAATAGACGCAATGGTGATGCCTTTATCGACGGCTTTCATCATGTCATAGACCGTAAGGGCCGCTGTGCTGGCGGCGGTGAGGGCTTCCATCTCAACTCCGGTTTGCCCGCGTGTTTTCACGGTGGCGGTGATCAGGACCCGGTGAGTTGCCCGATCAGGCTCAAGATCGACCGTGACCTTAGTGATCGGCAACGGATGGCACAGGGGGATCAGCTCAGAGGTTTTCTTTGCGGCCATAATCCCCGCTATGCGGGCGACAGCCAGCGCATCGCCCTTTTTCAAAGTCCCCTCCAGCAAGACATCCATGGCCGCTTGTGTGAGCTGCACGATGGCCGTTGCAGTGGCCATACGATCTGTGTCGGATTTTCCAGAGACATCGACCATATGGGCGTGTCCGGCCTCATCAAGATGGGTCAGTTTTGACATTTAAATCCTATCTGGCATCCGCGGATTGGCCAAAAGAGTTCGCGTGGCCTGCGCCACATCGTTCTGACGCATCAGGCTTTCGCCAATGAGGAAGGTTCGGGCGCCATGTCCGGCCAGATCGGCCAGATCTTCGGCTGTGTAAATCCCGCTTTCGGCAACTATGGTTTTGTCCGCTGGCACGCGCTGCGCGAGACTGCGGGTGGTGTCCAGAGTAACATCAAAGGTGTTGAGATTGCGGTTGTTGATGCCAATCAAGGAGGATTTGAGCGCAAGGCCGCGGTCCAATTCAGCCGCGTCATGCACTTCAATCAAGGCATCCATGCCCCAGGCCGTGGCGGCCGCTTCCAATTCTGCCGCTTGGCTGTCCGTGACGGAGGCCATGATAATCAAGATACAATCAGCACCCAAGGCGCGGGCTTCTGCGACCTGATAGGTGTCATACATGAAGTCTTTGCGCAGCGCCGGTAGGGTTGTGGCGGCGCGGGCGGCGGTGAGATAGCTGTCATCCCCCTGAAAGGACGGCCCATCTGTCAGAATAGACAGGCAGGTCGCACCGCCTTGTTCATAGGCACGGGCCAGTGCGGGCGGATCGAAATCTGCACGAATGAGGCCTTTCGAGGGCGAGGCTTTCTTTACCTCTGCGATCAAAGCATAACCGGTCTGAGCGGCTTCTTTGAGGCGGCTGGCAAAGCCGCGCAGTGGGGACGCCGCGCGGGCGGCTGCTTCAACCTCGGCCAAAGAGACGGCCGCCTTGCGTGCTGCAATCTCTTCAAGCTTATAGGCTTTGATCTTATCAAGAATAGTGTCTGTCATATATTCAGTCCAATTGTCATGCGGCGCTGGTGAGCGCGGCTAAGGCGGTGACTTTGCTTTTTGCCGCCCCGCTGTCGATCGCGCCCGCGGCCAATTCGGCCCCTTCGCTCAGCGAGCTGGCTTTGCCTGCAATTTTCAGCGCGGCCGCAGAATTGAGCAAGACCGCATCGCGGTAAGCGGAGGCTGCGCCATCTAAAAGCGCGGCGAAGGCTTTGCCATTGTCTTCGGGGCTACCGCCGAGAATTGCCTCAAACGGATGCACTGGCAAGCCTGCGTCTTCGGGATGAATTTCAAACTCGACCACCTGGCCATTTTCAAGGGCGGCCACAGCGCTGCTGCCGGTGATGGTGAGCTCATCGGTGCCATCGGCGGTGCCATGCACCAGCCAAGCCGCCTCGCTGCCTAGCGCCCGAAGGGTTTCGGCCATGGGGCGGATCAAATCTGCTGAAAACACACCTGTTAATTGCCGTTTGACCCCGGCGGGATTGGTCAGCGGACCCAGTATATTAAAGATCGTGCGCGTGGCAAGCTCAGCGCGGGTGGGCATCACATGAGCGATGGCCGGGTGATGCATAGGGGCCATCATAAAGGCGATGCCGATCTCTTCCAAGGCGCGTTCCACGACATCGACTCCCACCATCACATTGATGCCCATCTGGCCCAAAGCATCGGCGGCGCCGGATTTGGAGCTGAGATTGCGGTTGCCATGTTTGGCCACAGGCACGCCGGCCCCGGCCACCACAAAGGCGGTTGCGGTCGAAATATTTAATGTGCCCTTGCCATCCCCACCGGTACCGACGATGTCCATGGCGCCCATGGGCGCGCGAACGGCGTTGCATTTGGCCCGCATGACGGCGGCGGCGGCGGCATATTCATCGACAGTCTCACCGCGTGTACGCAGCGCCATCAAAAAACCGCCAATTTGGCTTGGGGTGGCCTCTCCATTGAACAGCGCCTCAAAGGCCAGCTCTGCTTCAGCGCGGGTCAAGGGACGGTCGGCGGCTGTCCCAATCAAGGGTTGCAAAGCAGATGTCATGCCAGTTCCTTTGCCATGTTAAGAAAATTGCGCATGAGATGATGCCCATGTTCGGAGGCGATGCTCTCGGGATGAAATTGAACGCCATGAATGGGCAGGGTTTTATGCTGAAGCCCCATGATCGTGCCATCTTCCAATTCCGCAGTCACCTCTAAACAGTTGGGCAGTGTGGCGCGTTCTACAATCAATGAATGATAGCGTGTCGCCTCGAAAGGTGTCGGCAGGTCCGCGAAGAGACCTTGGCCCGTGTGATGCATTTTGCCCATTTTGCCATGCACAATCTCATGACAGCGCACGACCGAGCCGCCAAAGGCCTGACCAATGGTTTGATGCCCCAAGCAGACCCCCATGAGCGGGACGCGGGCGGCAGCGGCGGCCTCGGTCAGGGCAAGACAGATCCCAGCCTGCGCCGGGTCACAAGGTCCCGGGGACAGGATAATCGCTGAGGCCCCGAGGGACATTGCCTCTTGCACGTCCAAGGCATCGTTGCGTTTGACCACAACCGTTGCGCCCAACTCCCCAAGATAATGCACCAAATTATAAGTGAAGCTGTCATAATTATCGATCAGCAGTAACATGGGTCGTCCTTTATGTTTTTTTTGCCCCACCGGCGCTCTTTCGGAACAATGGGTCTCGCAATTGACAGATTGGTCGCGGTATAGATGCTCAGGGAACGATGCTATCGTCAAGAGTGACAGGGCGTTTTTGGTGATTGAAAGGTGATAGATGCAACTACCGTTCTTCAATGGTCTGATTTGGGGTACGCTCATTGGGGGGGCTGGGCTGGTGGTCCTTTCGCTGTCCCACGATGTTTTGAACCTCAAAGGTCTAAACCCCGAGGTGACGGTTCTGCCAATCTCGCAAAGCCCTGATACGGCTATGACCGCGCAGGTGCCGGTGATTGATCTGGATCCCCCCTCGAATTATCAGCGCCGCGTTCCATCTTGTCGCAAGGCCCCACCGCCGCCAGCCTTGGCCGCGGCTTGACTCTTTCTGCGCAAAAACCTGTATTGACCGGTGAAACTGAGACATTGGCCACTTTGCCGATGGTTCAAAAACTGCGCCCCTCCGCAAATATGCCACAGGTCTACCCAGGAGATTCTGCCCTCCTTTCGCCGCAATCTCCGACCCGCTTGGCTGGGATGCGCCGCCCCAGTGTCAACGCTCTCGATGACCGGAGCGCTATGCAGGTGAGCGCGCCGCGATTGGTGCAAACCGAGCCACTGCCAGAGGTGACCTATCTGCGCTATGCTCTGGAGTTCGAGCGGGTGGCGGGTAAGGGGCTTATAAGCATTGTGTTGATGGACAGGCCGTTAATGGCCCCCCCCGATGGGCTGTTGGATCTTGGCGTGCCGTTCACCGTGGCAATTGATGGGAAAGCGGCGGATGCGCGGGCTAAAATGCTGCTTTATCGCGCCGCGGGTTTTGAAATTTTTACCAATATGCAATTGCCCGAGACCCTAACTGCTGTGAATGTGGCGCTGATCACGGATGCCTCAGTGCAGGCCGTGCCTATGGCCACGGGGCTGTGGCCTTCAGATTATAACCATGGCCCGCGATCTCCTGCGCAATTACGTCTGTTGCAAGACCATTTGGCGAAAGAAAACCTAGGCTTGTTGCCAAAGGTCGATGTGACAATTTCTGATGACATGCGCCGCGCCTCGGATGTGTTGAGTGCCCTGGACCTTGCGGCAGAAACAGCTGCGCAGACGGGGCAAGCGGTCGTGGCGCTGGATCCGGTTGCGGAAATTTGGCAAGTTTTGCGCTTTTGGCTGCGCCATTCCGACTACGGCGATAGCGTCATCGCGCCGCTCTCGGCTGTGCTCACCCGCTAGCGCATTTGTGACGCCCCATGCTCTAAGGCGCGCCTGTCAGGAGCTGCGCCAGCCAGTTTCGAATGTCGGGGTAGAGCGCCTCGAGTTGGGGTAGGTCGTTGACACAGAGCATCTTGAGGTCCGGGGTGTCTAGAAGGTTTTGCAAGAGCGTGGGGATTGTCCCATCTGCCGCACCAACCCCTTGTCCGCTGTAGATATGATGGTGATCTTTGATCGGATGTAGCTTGGCGGTCTTGTGCAAAATACAGGCATAATTGTGCAAGCTCTGCGGCGAAAATTGGCGAATATCACGCATTTGATAGCGCGCATTGCCGCGAAATGCAGCGTTGAACCGGGTGTGAAGTTGGGCCATGGTGCGGCGCGAGCAGGGGTGCGCCACATGTGCCGCGCGAAAGAGGCGCTCGGGCGGCATACCGCATAGGCCTGCCGCATTGAGTTGCATGTAGTGATTGAACTTAGCCGGATCAGCCATCTGCACGGGATCGTCTTGCAAAGCGCTGAAATCAGCCCAAGCGCCGCGTAAAATTGGGCCGCGTTTCGTGAAGAAATCGGCTTGGTGACAGGGTGCAGTCAGAAAAACATCATCATTGAAATAGATAAATCGGTCGGACAGCCCCGGAATGTTCCAAAGAAAGGTCTCTATGGCCAGGGAGTTGAAAGTTGGCAGGCTCGCGCCATGATTGGCGAATATCTCTGTGTGATCCACCAAGTGAATTTTGGCCTGCAGAGCGGCGCTTAGGCGCGACAGATCTGGTGATTGATCATCGACAACAATCCATATTTTGCGCAGCCACGGGGCGTTGTGCTCAAGGGACGAAAGGCAGAGATAAATTTCGCCATTACAGGCCCAGCGATGCGGGTTTGTGGCATTTTCATGGAAAAGATGTGGCGCTGAGCCCATGAAATTCTGGCGTTTTTGCAGGTGTGCCGGGTCCAATCCATCAACCCATGTAATGACCGCATCAATCGGATCGTGCTGGACTTCCTGAACCATGAACGCAGACTCCTTGTTACGCGCTCAAGGCTAGCGCGCGCGCCGGACAATTGCGAGGGTGGCTTGGTATTTTCATGGCGTGTTTTGCGAAAATGGTGGTCCCGACAGGATTTGAACCTGTGACCCCTCGCTTCGGAGGCGAGTACTCTATCCAGCTGAGCTACGGGACCATTTGTCTTTTCAGGCGGAGGCAAAGCAGCGCTCGGCGCCTCTACACAAGCCGTTTCAGGCCTGCTGCGGCTCTCTTACATCAAGCCGCTTGCGCCTTACAACCCATTTTCCGCGGAATTCCCGCATTGCGCGACGGACGGCCCCAAAAATGCGTTGATTGGGGCCACTCTCTACGCCGTTACGGCGCACAGTAGCGCTCAGGGGCTGGCGACAGGCTTTAAAGGTGCCAAGAATTGTAGTGTGAAATTAGCGGCCCCAAAGGCGCTTTTCGCCGCAATCAATATGGACAAAGTTGGAGCGAGAATAGCGGCCAACCCCGCCGGCAGCGCAGGAGGCGGCAGCTCGGGCCACCTGACGGACAGATTTGCCCTGCATGCGCAGATCCGCGGCTTGCCCCTTTATATGCAGGGAGTTTTTAGCCACACCGCGCGAGCGTTTGCGCAGCAGCGCGTTGGTTTCAGCTGTCCGGTAGCCGGACAGCATGAGGAAGGGGGTGGGGGTGTCGAGCAGTTGTTGCGTGGCTGCGATGATGTCAACGGTGCGGGTGTCGATGGCGCGGGACCTGTCCCTCCGCCAGTCACGCATGAACCAATTCACCTCAGTCAAGGCATCTTTGATGTAGTCACCTTCAATCCAATAGATCACATCTAAGGATTCGCCCGTCCGCCGTGAATACATTTTCAACCGACGAATATCGCCTGCACCACGTAAGAAACCGGCGGCATTGGAATAGGTTGGCGCCGCGATCAAGGCTGTGGCCGCAAAAGCGCCCAGCAATCCACGTCGTGAAATTACGCTCGGTTGGTCTGTCATTCTTTGTCCCACTTGTGCACCGCGATCCATGNAGAACATGGCCGCTTATCCCCAGGTGCNANGCTCANATGACATATTTCCTCCATTTTTGCAAAGCCCAATATAGTTTCAATTCGAACTATTCCAAATTCGGCGGATTATCGCATGGTTGGCTCTGACGGGCGCGCCTCTATCCGCTGGCCTTGCGATCCGGTGCCCTATCTGGGCTTTGTGCTTTCAGGGTTACAATCTGCAAAATCTACTGGCTCAATGGGCAAAAGACATTAGACTTTTGCTCCTAAAATGCGCAGTTATTGTCACCGTATTCTAAGTGAGGGCGCGCCGCGACATGATGGATCGAATTGATTTCCGTATAGCCAAGGTCTTGGCGAGTGTCTTGGCTGTGTTGTTTAGCACGGAGCTGGCAGCTCAAGCTTTCGGATTTAAGCAATCTTTGGCGCAATATATAAGTTCTGACCGCAGTATTTCTGGATTTTATCGTGCGCGGGATTATGGCTCGTTTTGGACCGGCCCAACAGCGCAGGAGCGCGCGCGATTGGAGGCGCTCATCACGGCCTTTGCTGATGCGGAGATGCACGGTCTGCCGAAAGTGCGGTTCAATGCTGAAACTGTGCTCTCCAAACTGCGGGCGGCCAATAGTCAAAGTGCTTTGGGTCAGCTGGAAGCGGAGCTTACAACGGCGTTTCTGGACTATGCGCGCGCCGTGCAGTCAGGGCTGTTGATCCCCTCAGAGGTTGATGAGGAAATTGTCCGCAAAGTGCGCTACAGCAAACCGC
>JGI26260J51721_1001302_pt1 | contig 10586 bp, 10 predicted proteins | sample SaaInlV_120m_DNA_4_FD_51721 | JGI IMG/M metagenome (IMG submission 51721)
GCACACTCACGCAATTTACTGTCTGGTTTAAGGACAGATTCCATGAACAAATCAAGTCCTCGGTTGAACTTAATGTCTTGTGATTCGTTTTCAAAGTCCATTAGTTATAATTCTGTAATAAAATCTATATCGTAGTCGATTGCAGATTCATCATCAAACTCAATGTCTTCATACAAATCTTCAACTTGATCATAGTTTTTCCCATCCATCATTGTCATCAAATTCAGAGATTCGCTTACTTTTGGTTCTTCCTTTCGATTGATTGTTGTCATAGGATTCATCTGCCCAAGTTGATCGGTTTGTTCCTCCACGTTGTCGCTTATCACGAATAGATTTTCCAGGGGAATAGTATCCCCTTTCAGCACCACCACGACGAAAAGTCTTACCCATGGTTAATTATGTTGAATAAAATAAACTACTAATGTATATGTATCAATCCACATCCTTGTAAATAGAGCGAATGTCATCAGTTACTGGAAGAGCATACACTTGTGCGCGTAGTTCTTCAAAACAGTAACCAACACCCTTCAAAAAGTCTTCTGTTTTATCCACAACATCATCAAGGATTGTTGCTTCAAATTCTTTTGTTGTTACAGTTGAATCTTCATCAGTACAGATGAGAGTGAATTGAGGCATGATCCTGTGCTTTGATTACTCTAGTATTGTAGCATAAAAAAAGAGGGGTTGTAACCCCTCTGATGCCACTTAATCAATTGTCACCCAGTTGCATACCGAAGGATGACAACACCAGACCCGCCATCGCCGCCTTTGCCGCTATCCTCACCGCCGCCACCTCCACCAGTGTTTGCCAGTCCGTCGCCAGGGTTGGTATTAGGACTCTGACGACCACCGATGCCACCGCCACCAAGACCACCGAAACCAACCTGAGCAGTGGATTCAACTCCACCACCACCGCCACCTGCTAACCAATAACTATCACCACCGATTGCCTCACCAATGCTAGTAACAGTGCCGAATGGATTAGCAAGACCAACGCCACCACATCCAGCAAAGTTGGCATTAATTGAAGGTTGCCCTGGACCACCAGCGCCACCGCCACCACCTTGAGGATAATTTGGTGATCCACGACCCGATCCACCTGCATAACCCTGTCCCGCTGTTCCTGCTGCACCCGTGCGAGTGCTTGCAGATCCGCCACCCGATCCACCTACGCGACCAGTAGCAGAACCCCATGATGCACCACCACCGCCACCAAGAGAAGTAATGCCATTAAAACTAGAATCACTGCCGTCAGTAGCATCAGAACCAGAACTACTAGATCCTGGACCGCCACCGCCAACAACAACAGGATAAGATCCTGATGAGATTGTCATCGCATCTTCAGCAACTACGCCACCGCCACTAGGAAATCCTCTAACGTTGCTGCGATAACCGCCAGCACCACCGCCACAACCAACGTCACCGCCGCCGCCTCCACCGCCACCAGCGAGGACGATATATTCAATATCACCACCACCAGAAGATACAGTAAAAGTACCATCACTAGTAAATACATGATACTTATATCCATCACCAGGATCGTAAGTATTATTACCACCGCTAGCAGTCATTGCACCGCCACCGCCACCACTAGCAGGACCAGTTTGAATTGATAACCAGTCACTACCATTATAAATATCAACCTCTGAAGTAGTAGTATTCCATCCAATAAGACCTGTAATAAGACCTGAAGTTGGTTTAGTGCTCCAGGTTGGTAATGCTCCACCACCAGAAACTAATTCCCAAGAACTACCCGTATAAACTTCAAGAGCATCCTCATCAGTATTATAAATTGTTTGACCAACTACAGGACTGCCAGGTCTTGCTGCCGTAGTAAATTGGGGAAACTTAAATCCACCCAATGCTCTCAACAATCCAGTGACAGTTGCACTCGTAATACTTAATTGTGGTACGTTAAAAGTTCCTGACATGTTCTTTTTATTTCACCCTAATATTTAGTGGATTAAGCAATATACAGCGGTGCTGTAGTCTCTTCTATTTGAGTTGCCTCCATCTCTATCTGGGAATCTATCAATAAAACAACGGCGACCATCATCATTACCAAATTGTACCATCACATCTGTATCTTGTCCTGATGTTGAATCAAACGCATCAACACCAAACTTAGCATCATCGGCACCATGAAGATTGAATGATCCTGAATTAGTGAAATCTGATGTTTGTATATCAGTATTACCATCAGACATTTGATAGAATGTATAATTAGGATTTGCCCATCTGCCACGAGCGTCCCATGCTCCAGCAGTAGTAAATCCATAACGCCTTACGTTATCCATACCTGAGGATCTTCCATTCGTCCAGAAGTTTTTCCAAAGACGATTAGTAGGAACACCATACCACCAATCTACATTTCTATCATTTCGCCAAGTGGAGATATTATTACATCCAATGAACCTTTGTAATGAAGGATTAAAATCACCAAAGTCAGCAGAAAATTCAGTACCAGTAGAATCTTGAACTGTCAATCCTCTAGTGGTAGTAATAGTGCTCGTGACTGTTGAAGAGGCATCGCCATTAAACTTACCAACAACCATCCACCCAACACCATTATCAAAAACGCAATAAATCTGTTGAGAACCACCATTTGGTGTGTTAATATAATAAAGACCATCGCCAGGTTGTGCGCCATTTAGATTATAAATTTCTTGTGCGCTAGTTGCTGGATCTGCTGCTGTACCTTTAGTAGTGCCACCAGCACCACCACCAGAAACATCTTGCAGAACTTTAACGTAATTCGTGCCGTCATATACTTCTAACGAATTAGTTTCTGTATTCCAAGCATATGTTCCTACTGGTGGAGTTGTAGGACGAGTTGAAGTTGTCCAAACTGAACCAGTACCACCACTAATGTTTAACCAACCAGTATTAGTTTTGATATTAACAACTCCATCATCACCTCTATTCCAGATTAGAGTTCCAGTTTCAGAATCATCAGGACGATCTGCACTATCATAGACTGGTAGTTCTAATCCTGAACTGGTAGTAATTAGACCTGTGGCATTAATTTTACCAGCAGAAACATTTACAGTATTAAGATTTGACATGTCTTAATTTATCAACTACTTTTTTAATATTTATCAATGAACCCAAAGTTCAAAACTATTGACGTACATATATTCGTTATATGCGTCAGTTGTTCCCCAGATTATCACTGGATCATTAGTAGTTTCGGTTGAATAACTTACAACTGATGATGTACTAGTAAAACTTTGGTTGCCACTACCTCTGTTACCAGGGTCCATAATTAACATATCCGTACCAAAATTAGTAGTACCACCAGAATAAATCACGACCCAATAACCCGATCCATTATCCTCGTATGGGGAGTTATTTCTAATACCATTAAAATTTTGACTGAAACTACCAAAGTCAGCAGTATCACTACCTCCCGATTGGTGAGCACCTGTATATCTTGCCGCAGTTAATTTGGGTAAAGTAAATCTAATTGTAGATAGAGAGTTACCACCAGGATGACTCTGCTCTCGCCCAACTCTCAATTTACCTGTGCTAATAGTATCGTTACTTGTGCTGGTGGTACTGTTAGTATTCCATGCTGGGATTATTGTGCTTGGTGATCCATACTCAGTATGAGAAATAGTTGAGTTATTAGCACCAAAGAAAACATTATCGATCTTTGCCCAACCTACTCTACCATCACTATATCTATCAGTTGGATCAAATTGAGTTTGATACGCTGTGGAACCAATAGTAATCCAAATAGTTGCCTCGGCAAGACCATCCGCAGCAGCAAGTCTTGCTGACTGAGCAGGATTATCAGAAGAACTTCCTATTGGAGATGAACCATGTAGTATCCAACTAGCAGCATTAGTATCTGCATCAATTCCAGCATAAACTTCTAGTTTTTTATCCGTAGTATTTAATCCTAAATCACCAACAGAAGGTGAAGCAGGTCTTGCGCCAGTTCCTGCCCAAGTATCAAGTTCAGTAGCACTAGCAAGATCTTGCCATGCAGATCCATTATACACTTGAATGGTATTTTCTGTTGTATTAAATATCATCACGCCTTCATTTGTAGATGCAGGTCTTGCAGCAGTTGTAAATGATGGCAACTGAAATCCAAGACTAGCAGTCATCGTTTTGACTGCTTCAAGGTATCCACTAGCAGTAACGGTAGTTACATTTAACTGAGACATTTTAACACGAAAAAATTACTACGCTTTTAATATTTATCATTTAATCCACCAGTATAGTGGAGTATCGCTAATAATAGTCTTATTGGTATATACGGATGCAGCACTAGAACTAGCAGCGCCCCATTCTACATTATCATCTCTACCAACTTTAGCAGAAACATCACCATCAACGTCTTGTCCCGTTTGATTTGAACTAGATCCAGAAATTGGTATTCCTAATGTTCCATCAACGTCACCACCAGATCTTTGAGCATAATTAGCACTACGACCAACTCTAAACATTTCAAACTGCTGACCAGGATTTGAAATTGCATACCAAATATCAAAGAATCCTACTTCTGGTGAAGCAGATCCTCCTACATTAGCATAAGTGTAGTCGGCAGTTGTAGTTGTACCTTCTGTGTATCCATAATCAGAAATGTTATTATACTTATGACTGGGATTATTATAGGTATATTTAATATTATAACTATTATCAAATTTTCTCATTGAGAATCGCGACACACTTCCAGCAGATCTGTAAAATATTGTCTTTCCTGCTACTGGTGCCCAAACTTCTTTCCAAGTAATTGCATTATTCCAATTGTAATACCAATCTGCCTGAGCACTACTTCCAAGATCGCTTACAGCATCAGCATTTGAAGTAACTCTAAATTGATTTACTGGCATGTCATAGAAATTACACGATAACTGTGCTGAACTGCCAGTAAATGTTGCTGTACCATCAATTGAAGCAGCAGATGTAAGAACATTAAATCCATCACCACCACCCCATCCATTTCCTCTTTCAAACTTTGCTACCAACATCCACCCACTATTACCATCCTCATCTAAAGTATCAAAATCACACCAAACTTGTTTAACTCCAGCAGATGTGGTGATATATCTCAAACTCTTTCCACTAGTTACGATACCATCAGAAAATAATTGACTAGCAGATGCTGCCGCAGTTTCTGGAGTTAATCCAGATGCAGAAGCACCTGCTGGCATATCTTTCCATTGACTGCCATTATAATACTCCACAACACTGTTATCGATATTATAACGAATCATTCCCGCAGTAGGTGATGCTGGACGCTCAGAAGTTGTTCCCCTTGGAAGACAAAATTGTCCTGTATTTGCAATTTCCAGACCACCATTAACATTTAGATGTGAAGATCCTTCCATCAAAATCTTGAAATCAGACCAGTCTGGTCCTTCTAAATTATCAACTTGTAAAATACTCATGAGTTTTTCTGCAATAATGCCCAATTGTAAACTAACTGATAACCATTAGTAGAGTTGAAATTAGTACCAGACAATCTCCAATATCTATACTTAATACCCTTAGTAATAACGGGATGCCATTTATTGACATCATCAATAGTATTACTGTACATATGACTGCCACTATTATAATAAAGATACCCTAAAGTATCAGCAGACCCATTATGATACTTCCATTCAGAAACAGTAGTCCAATTTGAACGATCATTGGATGCTTCTATTTTATTTTGATCTGACGCATGACTTCCATTAGCATAACCAATTACAAAGGTAAAGTCAAACGTTTGTTCATTACCTACCCCTAGATCAACATCAATCCATGCATTATTATTCGCTTGTTGTATTCCATAACTGGGCCAATCTGAGGTCGTATCTCTACTTACCGCGTCAGCAACGTTGTTAGCCGAACTACTACCATTACCACTAGTTGTTGAGACGTTCCAATCAAAAGTAGTAGCATCACCTAGAGGTCCAGTTGGTGTCAAATAATTTGTATAGTCTGCCGCATTATAATCTGTAGGTCCAGTTTCAAGATATACAAATAATCTATCACCTGTATTACCACCACCACTGCCTGATTGTGCCATCGGATCATTGACAATACCTTTGTAATTAGTAGTGGAGTCAATATTACCCCAAATCATTCCTGTACTCCAAACAGAACCACCAGTATTTCCTAGTGTAACAATGTCATGAGTTTCATTACCAGCATTATTGTGTTGGAATTGCAAAGTTTGCCCAACTTTAGTTGATGAACCTTGCAATGGAGTTACAGATTGGGTGCTGTTATTTGACATCACCCAATTGCCATAATTATTTGCCAAAGATTCTAAAGCAAGATCAGAATTTGTCCCTCTGGCAAATCGATACTGATTATAAGGTTTAAGATTACTCGTAACTCTCATCACAGTCCAATTAGAATTGGCACTAATTTCACTAAATGCGACTGATGTTACTGATATATCAGACTCCAATACTGTACCAAGAGTTTTGAAAGTTGGACTTTTAACATCTCCTGTAGCGTCCATAACATATACTAGATATTCATCAGGAATACCTGATCCGCCACCACCATCATCATCAGGCACATCTGCACCTGCAAAATTATAATTTACCCATGCAGTTCCATCATATATTTCTACAATTTGATTGTCAGTATTATATCTAAAGTATCCTGTTTGGGGACTACCTGGACGTTGTGCTGTTGTTCCAGCAGGCAATTGAAATGCCCCAGAGTTTGCATTCAAACTTAGAACACCATTAATCTTAAATGTGTGTCCTGAAGGAATAGTTACCTGGTCTAGAGTTGCAGATATACCTTTTAATTTGTAAGTAGAAAAGCTACTCATATGCCTCAAAGACCTTTTTTATATTTATCGCAATTAAATTTGGATCCAATTTGATCCAGTCCAGGTTTCTAATCTGGAGATAGTTGTATTATATCGTGTGCTTCCTGGTTCTGGTGGAGATGGTCTTTGTGCAGTAGTTCCTGTTGGCATAGGAATATATGATTGAGCATTAATTCTCAACTCACTTGCAATTTCTAACGTACTGTTAGCATCAAGTTCAACTCTAAAATTAGGGGAATTGCCCCTAATAGTCCCAACATTGAGTTGTGGCATTATACAACACTCCAAGAACCGCCTGCTTCTACAGTGATTGTATATCCATTGCCAATGGTAATAGGACCTGCACTCATTCCATTTGCAAATTCATCACCAGCAGTAGGTCCAACGGTAATATTTTCATCAATGCTATTTGGATTTGTTCTAATAACACTATCTGTACCTAATGCAGGACCACCACCAGATACTGCTGACCATCCAGCACTACCAGTACCATCATCTGCTTTATAAATTTCAGCAGCATCAGTATCAGTATTAAATCTCAGAGTTCCTGGTGAAACACCAGTTGGACGCTGTGCTTGAGTACCAGCAGGTAACCTTAATACACTGCCAGTATTAAGGAATGTTAGAGTAGTAAGAATTGCTTCTGTTGATGTGGCAATTTGATTGCCACTAATTCTTGAAATTGCCATTTTAGTTCAATGTCCTCCGTATTATTTAGATAGGCAGTTCTAAAATATGAACTGTATCTGTTGATAATGGTGCGTCTCCTGAACTAAAGACGACGTTTGCACCATTAGAATCAACGGTGTAATTTGTTCCTGCAATTTGAGCAACACCATTCAAGAAGACCAGTAAAGAATCATCGCTATGCTGAATACCACCAACATAGGTAGTAACTGCAAATGTAAGGGTTACACCGTCACCAGTATAAGTTTTTGTAATATACTTATCAGAACCAACTCCACCTCTTCCAGTAACAACTAAGTCGCCATCAACTCTTGTAGAACCGTCAATATTAACTCTATAAGAACTATTAGGAGCAGTGCCAATACCAATACGAGTTACACCTCCATCATTAATGATATTAATATCACCAATATCAGTGAGACCAAACTCATACCAAACACCAGTATAGTAAATCCAACCTAAAGATTTACCAGGTGACCAGTTGATATTATAAACAAGATCGCCATCAGCAGGTGTATCATACCCAGTGATATTAGTAAAACTTGGTTGTCCGTTTGCATCTTCAGGTGCAAGTAAAGTCTGCTTGATTACAGTACCATCTTGGTTGTAATAAGAAATCTTTCTTGCTTGAATATTATTTGTGAATGTAGTCAGTCCTTGGAATGTAACAGGACCAGCAAAAATAGATTCTAACTGGTTAGATGCACCACCGATAACAGTCAGTTTATCAGTTAGCACCAACTCAGAGAATGTTTCAATCGTTGTATTCTCTTCACCAACAACATTTAGTTGTGCAATATCTTCGTTCGTAATCTGACCAGTAACAGGGTTAATGATCTGGTTACCAATGAATAGGTCTCCATTAGAGTTAAGACCAGAGTAGAATGCAACTCCACCCTCTTCTTTAATAGACTGAGAGAACTTAATCTGATCAGTAGATAACGTCTCTACTTGAGTCTGAGGGAATGCAGTTGAATAGTTACCAGGACCGAAACCAAGATACTCAAAAGTATGGTTACCAGATCTCATGATTGAGTGGCGTCTAAACTCAACAGCAATGGGAGCAACAGTGCCATCATTATTCTGTCTGATGTTAATCTTTCTGGTCTCTTCATCACCCTGACGGGCAGTAAGATCTACATTGCTGAGACGAGAATTGACAGAATCATAATTAGGTGTTGTTCCTGGTTGCGTCCAACCTGTATCGGTCAATAAGAATTTAATTGCTTCTTTAGTGATAGAACGCTTAGGATCTTTATTAGGTGTAGGTGATGCACCATCAGTAGAATTTACTAGACCGATAGTTTCGTTGTCAGCGACGGATACCGAATCAGCAGGGTCAGCAAGAGGGTTGTCTCTGTCAAACGTAGGATAGACTTCATTGACGTTTTGACTGAACTTTCTGTCGTTAAAGTTAGAAGTTGTAGGTGCAATAGATGCACATAGCAGGGTAAGATAGAAGATTCCATCAGCAACACCTCTTTGGAATTCTTGGACAATCTCAATATCGTAGATATAGAATGCTCTCTGTAGTGAATACCCTGTTGTATCGGTATTCAATGGTTGCATTACATAACCACTAATAGGATTACGGGGTAAAGGATTAGTTTTATCTTTGTCAATTACCAGACGAACACGATATGTTCTATCTTGCAAGTCACGAGGGTCAGGAATTCTCTTAATGAATGTTGTTGGAGTAAAATTAACACTATTATATTGAGTATTTGTCGAAAGAGTTGTATAGATGCTGTTTTCTACAGAATCTACCGATAGATACCAACCACCAACAGATCCAGCAACTCCATTGATAGTGTATGTACCACTATCAAATTGCAATGGAGAACCTGTAACACCTGCATTCAAACCAGAAATACTAGGACCATAAGGTGAAATACTAGCAGTTTGAACTGATGCTGCACTTGCACCCTGAGGAACTAACAGGCAATTGATTTTATCAGGAACAGCACTTGCACCAGTACCATCTTGTCTAGCACCGATTGTATAACCCTGTACTCGCGATGTAGGGGGAGATGCCTCTACTGTATAACCATATAGATACAATCTTGTTCCAGGGGTTCCTCCCTGCCCTGCTAGTGCAGAGTTAATGACCTTTGTACGTTGAATATCAAGATTGACCCAATTGACTGATGTTTCTTCACCAAAAACAACATTTCCATTGACAGTATCAGTGTTTGTCTGTGAAAGAGTAACAACACGAGTATTTACATTAACAGAACCAACAAGGGCATTATCACCGATACCAGCACCAGTAACAGTCATACCTTCAATAACACCATTGATAGAACCATCATTAACTAGTGTTATCGAATTTGAAGCATTCGTACCTGTTGCTGTTGTCGAAATGACATTCAGTGCTTTGGGTGGAATGATATGTGTAATTTCACCTGCTTTATCTTTAGAGAATGATTTTGCCTTGAATCCAGCAGATCTTAAAGCAGTGTTTCCAAAGTTACTGTTAGAGTTCGTAATCGACATGTCAGCACCACTAAGTGCTGTAAAGTGTGTGCCATATCCAACAGCAAACACCGAAACTGCCTGAATGAATGAGTCATTACTACACTTAATATGCTCGTGTGCCCAACCCTTACGATACTCAGCAAAACCATCTAAGTGAGCACCATCACCAGCAACTGCTGCATCATAACTACCCGTAGACTCATTATATCTTACAAATGCTCTATCATCTTTTTGAAGACTCAAACCAGTGAACTGTGCAACAACCATTGATTTGAAACCAGTTGCCCTGCTACCATCAGCGTGCATACCATTCATACCCCATACACTTCTCAGTGACAAGTTAAACGCATATGGTGATGCAGAGTCAACAGTATCAATCTCAGTCTTAACTGTAATATTAGTACCTACAGCATTACCAGTTGGTTCTGAAATCATCTGATATGTAAAGATGTTACCAGATGCAGAAGTAACTGTAAACGAACCATTATAAACACCAGCATCTAAGTCTGAGTTGGCACCCGTGGAACCAGTAACTCCTGAGATATTAATGTTACACCAACTGAGAATCCATGGTCTCTTGGATTATCAAACTCATCGACAGTAACCGCAGTTGCCGTGTTGCCATTACGAG
>JGI26260J51721_1001309_pt1 | contig 10548 bp, 8 predicted proteins | sample SaaInlV_120m_DNA_4_FD_51721 | JGI IMG/M metagenome (IMG submission 51721)
CCCCCTAAAATGAGGGCCAAAGCCAAACCTTCAATCCAACGAGTTTTTGGTAGTCGGGAAATCCAAACAATAATAAAAGCACTTACCACAGCAGATAACGCAGCAAAAAACCATCGCTGCCAACCTCCAGCGTCACTCAAAAAGCTAAACGCTGCACCGTAGTTGTGTACATGGACTAAATTAAAAAACGACGTGATAATTTCACGCTGCCCAAGATAAAACTCAGCAATTACCCAAGTCTTTGTAAGTTGATCCAAAACAAGCACTATCAATGCAATTAGATACCACCAACCCAGGCTTACTTCGCGTTTATCAGTTTTGACGGCAGATGGGCTCTCTTTTGAATCAGGCATGGGCACGAACTTCTCCTTGCCCAGAAATATTGCCAATGCAACGTCCACAAACTTCGGGATGATCTAAGTTACTTCCAACATCCGCAATAAAGTGCCAACAACGCACACACTTTTCTGCCGATGAGCGCTCCAGAGAAACTCGCAATCCATTGAGTGATGATTCAGCAATACTTTTAGCATCTGACATCGGCAGCAAAACAGCTTTAGAGGTAATAGTTACAAATCGCAACTCATCATTGAGCTTTGCCAACGACTTGAAAAGCTCGGGTTCAGCAAATAGAGACACATCAGCCCCTAGTGAACCTTTGATCAAACCATGCTTGCGCTGTTCTTCTATCTCTTTATTAATCGCTTCTTTTGCAAGAAGGATGGATTCCCAGTCACTCGCAGAAATCAACTCGTCATCACCTAGGCGCTGCAAAGGGTACCATTCCGCAACAAATACGGATTTGCTTCGATCCCCAGGCATAAAACTCCAGACTTCGTGAGCCGTAAAGCTTAAAATTGGCGCAATCCAGCGCACAAAAGCCTCGGCTATATGTAATAACGCAGTTTGCGCTGAGCGCCTCGCTAAACTATCTTCAGCACAGGTATAGATCCTATCTTTAATAATATCTAGGTAGAAACCACCCATGTCTCGAACACAGAAATTATGTAGTTTTTGATAAATCTGATGAAATTGAAATTGATCGTAGTGCCCAATAATTTCATCCTGCAGCTGTGCCGCGCAGTCTACCGCCCAACGGTCAAGGGCAATTAAGTCATCGTGAGCCACTAAATGCTCAGAAGGTTCAAATCCATCAATATTTGATANGANGTAACGTGCGGTATTGCGAATTCTTCGGTAGGAGTCTCCTGCACGATTAAGAATCTCATCTGATACTGTCATCTCTGCGCTAAAATCAGCAGATGCCACCCAAAGTCTCAAAACGTCGGCACCCAAGTCATTAATAACTTTTTGAGGCGAAACTACGTTACCAATGGATTTAGACATTTTGCGTCCATTTTCATCCACAGTGAATCCATGGGTCAGCACCGCTTTGTAGGGCGCCGTGCCATTTATTGCAATCGCCGTTTTGAGTGACGACTGAAACCATCCTCTATGCTGATCGGACCCTTCCAGGTATAAATCGGCTGGATAGACAAGTTCTTCGCGGGCATCAATGACAGAACCATGTGTTACACCAGAATCAAACCAAACATCTAAGGTGTCGGTGACTTTTTGGTAATCATCTGCTTCAGTCCCTAAAAGATCTGCAGCATCCAAGGTATACCACGCATCGATCCCTTGGGTTTCCACAATGGTAGCAACCTTCTCAATTAAACTGGCTGTATCTGGATGAATTTCTCCTGATTGCTTGTGAACAAACAGAGTAATCGGCACTCCCCAGGTACGCTGCCTAGAGATACACCAATCAGGGCTGTTATCCAACATTCCTTCGATTCTTGCCTCACCCCAATCTGGGTGCCAGCTTACATTTTTAATCGCTGCTTTGGCTTCTTTCAAAAGACCATTTTTATCCATTGAGATAAACCATTGAGGCGTAGCACGATAGATCAATGGTGTCTTGGTTCGCCAGCAGTGTGCGTAGCTATGGGTAATTTTGCCGCAGGCCATGAGTCGGTCATGGTCAGCTAAAANTTCATTAACATGCTCATCAACTTTATAGACATGCTCTCCAGCAAATAGCGCCACATCGTCTCGGAAAGTACCGTTATCCATTACGTAATTTAGTGTACCAATGCCGTATTTCTTGGCCACCACAAAATCTTCGATACCGTGATCTGGAGCAGTATGGACGCAACCGGTGCCTGCATCAGTTGTGACGTGATCACCGAGCAATACTGGAATATCTCTTTCATAAAAAGGGTGCTTGGCGACGAGCCCCTCAAGAGATTCGCCTAAGCAGCTGGCCAACACTTGAAAGTCTTCGATCTCAAGACGTTCCATGACCGATTCGAGTAATAACTGAGAACAGATCAACCTTACTGGACCAGACTTAGTTTTGCACTGAACTAAGTTATATTCCAACTCACAACCCAACGAAATAGCCTGACTACTGGGGATCGTCCACGGCGTTGTCGTCCAAATAAGCAAGTTCACAGCGCCTTCACCGGAAAGCCCATCAAAAGCCTGAGCAATCTTTTGCAACTGCTCCTCATCATTTACTGGATAAGCCACATCAATGGAGAACGACGTTTTATCTTGATATTCAACCTCAGCTTCTGCCAATGCTGATCCACCCACAACGCTCCAAAATACGGGCTTATACCCTTTGACAAGATGGCCATTGGTAGCGATCTTACCTAGTGCTCGAATAATGTCCGCTTCGACACCAAAATTCATCGTAAGATAAGGACGATCCCAGTCTCCAAACACACCGATCCGCACAAAATCTTTACGCTGTCCATCTACCTGCCGCATTGCATAGTCACGGCATTTTTGTCGGAATACTGAATAGTCAACCTTGACGCCTGCCTTACCGATCTTCTTTTCTACATTGTGTTCAATGGGTAATCCATGGCAATCCCACCCGGGAATGTAAGGAGCATCAAATCCACTCATCGTCCGGGACTTTACAACAATATCCTTTAACACTTTGTTTACCGCGTGACCTAGATGAATAGCTCCATTTGCATAAGGAGGACCGTCATGCAAAATATATTTTTCACGTCCCGACCGAGCCTGTCTGATTTGCTCATAGATATTCTTCTCATGCCATTCTTTAAGCATGCCNGGCTCTCTCTGGGCCAGGTTGGCACGCATGGGAAAGTCAGTTTTCGGCAGATTTAAAGTCGCTTTATAATCTGTACTTGAATCGCTCATTCTAAGCCTTATTCTCGGTGTTGTTTTGCTGGCTAAACCAGGTTCGTATTTTGTTAACATCACGACGGATATTTTCTACTAAACTATCCAGTGTTGTGAATTTTTTTTCTTCTCTAATTTTGTGCTTAAACTCAACCTCAATTCTATGCCCATAAAGATCACCTCGAAAATCCAATAGATGCACCTCTAAGATAGGCTTTACCAAACCTCCCACAGTGGGCCTTATTCCTACGTTAGCAGCCCCCTGATAGATGTCACCAGCAATAGTGACTAATACTGCAAAAACCCCTGAAATTGGAGCACTGTAACGATTTAGTTGCACATTAGCAGTGGGAAAGCCTAACTTTTTCCCCAACTGCTGTCCGTAAACGACACAGCCTTTAATTGTAAACGGACGCCCCAACAGAAGACTTGCTCCCTCAAAGTCTGATTGACTTAAGACCTGTCGCACCAAAGTGCTACTGACTCGCTGACCATCTACTTCAAGAGTATCTGTATCTTGCACTTCAAAGTCATGATGCTCGCCAGCCTTCCTCAACATCGCAAAATCACCGCTGCGATCGCAACCAAAACGAAAATCGTCTCCAACAATCAGGTAACGAGTTGATAGGCCATTGACCAAAACCCGAGACACAAACTCCTCTGCGGTCAACCTCCTTAGAGCAGAGTTGAACTGTAAGCACACAACCTGATCTATACCCAACTCTCGCAGGGTTTCAACTTTTTCTCGAAGTCTCATTAATCGAGCTGGTGCTTTTTCACCAGAAAAAAATTCTTGGGGTTGTGGCTCAAAAACCATCACCACGGAAGGCACATTCAGTGCAATTGCTTTAAGTTTAACCTGTTCCAATATGGCTTGATGCCCGAGATGAACGCCGTCAAACGAACCAATTGTCACGACCGACCTCTGATCTGAGGAATGCAGATTATGCAATCCTCGAATAAACGTCATTTCACTCTGTTTTTCAGCCAAGATAGTTACTCTCTAAATTAGGCGCAGAGTATACCTAGCAACGCACGGAAAGGTAAGGGACAGAGCCACAATGGAGAGCTGTATTTCGGCCTTAGAGGACCAACAAAAGCCTTTTTAAACTGAATCATCGCCCCGATTCACTCTGTTAGTGACCTCGACTAGTTGCCTTGGCTGGGCCTCGTAAGTCGGCAGGCCTAAATCCTAAAACAAAAAGAACCAAAATATAGACCAGAAGTCCTGCTGTACAGACCATGCCAATACCACTGATACGCTGCAGCCAATTGCCCTGCTGCCAAACCTCTGACTGTAAAAGCCCAAGCTCGGCCGACAGCATAAGAAGCGCTACAAACATTACGGCAACCGCGATCACGAGTTGAATTAAAAACCTTCGCCATTGCCCAGTGGGGGCATAGATACCCTGTTTACGCAAAAACCAAAACAACAGAATGGCATTTAAAAAAGCTGACACTGAAGTAGCCGACGCAAGGCCCACATGACCGATTTGCCAATAAAAGTGCAACGGCAATACAAAAAGCACATTGAGCACCATATTAGTCACCATGGCGATAACACCGATACGAACTGGAGTGCGCATATCTTGTCGTGCAAAAAAACCTGGTGCCAGAACTTTAATCAACATAAAAGCAATCAATCCAATTGCGTAGGCGCGCAGACTAAGAGCGGCCATTGCCATATCTCTCGTAGTCATGACATCACCATAGAAAAACAGTGTTACTAAAATTGGCTCAGCAAGCAATGTTAGCGCTACCGCAGCTGGAACTGCGACAAGCAGTATCATCTTGAGGGCCCAGTCAAGTGTTTGAGAATATTCCTTGGTAGATTCAGATGCGTGATGACGGGATAGATTTGGCAAAATCACAGTGGCGACAGCTACACCAAAAACACCCAATGGTAATTCAGATAAGCGATCTGAGTAATACAACCAAGAGACACTGCCTGTAGGGAGGAAAGTTGCCAACATCGTATCTAGTAATAAATTAATTTGGCTAACTGAAACACCAAATATGGCGGGGCCCATCAATATTAAAATCTTACGGACACCAGAATCATGCCAATCGATAATAGGCTGAGGAAGCATATGTATGCGATGTAAAAAAGGTAATTGAAAAACTAATTGAACAATACCCGCGATCAACACCCCCCAGGCCAACGCAAAGGCAGGTTGATCAAATAATGGTGCAGCGAACAACGCGGCACAAATTAGGCTTATATTCAAAAGTATTGGCGTAAAGGCGGGCACAGCAAAGCGATCATAGCTATTGAGTATTCCCCCAGCCACACCTGTCATGGATATGAAAAGTAGGTAGGGGAATGTGATTCGCAGCATATCAGTAGTGGCTGCGAATTTGAGCGGATCATCCATAAACCAACTAGGGGCAAATATTGCTGCCATCACTGGTGCTGCTAACACTATGACTAAGGTAAACAACAATAACGTTAGCCCTAAAGTCCCACTAACACGATCTATTAAGCCACGAACAGCAGCTTGCGACCCCTGCTCTCGATATTCTCCCAGTACAGGAACGAACGCCTGTGCAAAAGCACCTTCGGCAAACAACCGTCGGAAAAAGTTGGGGATCTTGAAAGCCACAAAAAATACATCGGCAAACGCATCTGCACCTATAACTCGGGCAAATACAACATCACGGGCAAGTCCCATGACACGTGAGAGCATCGTAAAAAAGCCAACGACTCCGCTTGAGCGCAGTAGGCCGCTGTCTTGTGCAACTCCCACGGTACTTTCAGAGGAGTCAGAGGAACGATCTATGTTACTCTGTTTAGATTCATTCTGTGTCAAAAAGACACCTCAAAGAAACAGTTCAGATTATGCAGTTTAACCACTGGTATGAGGATGTCCAAGGGAATCTAGAAAACTCAACTGCTCGTATTTGCCGATTAACAGCTAAACCTTTGTGGCACTTACAACAAAAGGTTTAAATAAGCCGATTAAAAGGTGCACAATTGGGTTGAATGTCATTACTAAACCCTGTATATTTCCGCGCCTTTAGCGAGTCCATAGTTAGGAGTAAATAAGTTGGCAAATTCAGTACAAGCAAAAAAACGCGCACGCCAAAATGAGAAACGCCGCCAGCATAATGCCAGCCTGCGCTCAATGGTCCGTACCTATTTAAAGAAAGTAGACGCTGCCATCGCCTCAGGTGACAAGGCGACTGCTCAAGAGGCATACGACGCCTCTGTTCCAGTCATTGATAGAATGGCAGACAAAGGTATCATTCATAAAAATAAAGCTGCCCGTCATAAAAGCCGCCTGAACGCGCAAGTCAAAGCTCTCGGTGCTAAGTAATTAGCGATTGAGTTAAAAAAACCGGCGAGTGCCGGTTTTTTTTGGTCTATGATTTTAAGTCTTTGAAATCTCGCTAGGAACTTAACACCAGATTGTCCCGGTGTATCATTTCATCATCATCTTTATAGCCCAATATCTTCGAAATAGAGCTAGTGCTCTCACCGCAAAGCTTTTTAGCTTCTTCAACAGAGTAGTTGACTAACCCTCGAGCCACTTCAATACCCCTTAGGTCCACACAACTAACCAAGTCTCCACGGCCAAATGTTCCATCGACGCTGGTTATCCCTACCGGTAATAAACTTCGTCCATGTCTTACCAAAACCTCTATAGCGCCATCATCAAGTACTAACTTTCCCTTCACCTGAAGTTGACCTGCTAGCCACTGTTTTCTGGCTGCAATCGGCTTTTGATGGGCCTTGAGAAGCGTCCCTATACTCTTACCAGAAGCAATATCAATCAAAACATCATTGTTTCGTCCTCCAGCAATAATAGTGTTACAGCCAGAAGATGATGCCAGCCGAGCGGCTTGCAACTTTGTCACCATACCTCCGCGACCTAGCTGACTAGAACTCTCGCCAACCAAACTATCAAGAGAGGAGTCGGTCGCTTTCGCCTCAGTAACAAGTTGAGCAGTGGGATCGTGATCAGGGTTTGCGTCATACAAACCATCTTTATCAGTCAGAATGACTAGTACGTCCGCATCAATCAAATTGGCAACTAAAGCGGCGAGGTTGTCATTATCTCCAAAACGAATTTCGTCAGTCACTACAGTGTCATTCTCGTTAACAATAGGAACAACACCCAGGTCCATTAACCTTTTCATTACTCCTCGTGCGTTGAGATAGCGCTGGCGACTGGCTAGATCATCATGATCAAGTAGGATTTGCGCAGTCTTTCGATTGAATCGCAGAAAACTCGATTCATAAATTTGAATTAATCCCATTTGACCAACTGCAGCCGCGGCCTGCAGATCGTGGATACTATCAGGTCGATCAGCCCAACCTAAACGAGCCATACCTTCGGCAATGGCTCCAGAAGATACTAGAACAATTTCTTTCCCTTGACTAAGAAGCTCGGCTATCTGATTAACCCAACTATCAATAGCGTTGCAGTCAACACCAGCGCCATCATTAGTTAACAACGCGCTGCCGATTTTCACTACCCAACGCTTTGCCTGTTTGGTATTTGCTCGACTCAAAGCCAATTACTCCGCGTAAACCACTTCAACATCATGATCATCGTCTTCGTCATCATTTTCTTGCGGTTGCTGACGGGACTGTCTGCGCGCCTGTGCAAGTCCCTCAATACGCTCTCTTGCCTCAGCTTGAATCACTGCGCGTCGCTCATCGGCTAGCTCTGTTAGCTCGGGGTCAGCTTCTTCTTGCTGCCTATGCTCATCAATGTAATCCATAATCGCAGCACAGAGAGCCTTTGTACCTTGAGAAGCCAGCCCTGACATACGAAAAACTGGGCCTTCCCAACCAAGAGCGTCAACGACCTGCTGGCACTGACCCTCAACCTCATCCTCAGGTAGTAAATCGATCTTATTCAACACCAACCAACGGTCTCCCGCAGCCAGTGTGGGACTAAATGTCTCAAGCTCACTCTCTATCACTCGAGCATTTTGATCTGGCGTACTCCCGTCGTAGGGCATCATATCCACTAAATGCAGTAATAATCGAGTGCGAGTCAGATGTTTGAGAAAACGAATACCAAGGCCCGCTCCCTCAGATGCGCCTTCAATCAATCCCGGTATGTCAGCGATAACAAAAGATTTATCTCCGCTCATCCCTACGACACCTAAGTTCGGAACTAAGGTGGTAAAAGGATAGTCAGCCACCTTAGGGCGAGCAGCGGAGACCGAGCGAATAAATGTAGATTTACCCGCATTAGGCAGGCCCAGCAAACCAACATCAGCGAGTACTTTAAGCTCTAACTTAATTTCTCTGACTTCCCCATCTTGTCCCGGCGAAGTCTGACGCGGCGCTCGATTTGTACTGGACTTATAACGGGTATTCCCAAGACCATGGAAACCACCTTGAGCTACCTTTAATTGTTGATCTAACTCTGTCAGGTCTCCCATGACATCCCCGGTCTCATTGTCAATGACCGTAGTACCTACCGGTACCTGCAATAAAAGATCGTCGCCCCCACGCCCAGTACATTCAGCACTACTTCCCTGCTGACCAGCTTGGGCCTTGAAGTTTCGAGTGTAGCGAAAATCAATCAATGTATTGAGGCCCTCTGCGGCTACTAAGATAACGCTTCCACCATCGCCACCATCGCCACCATCAGGTCCACCCTTGGGAATATATTTTTCACGGCGAAAGCTTAGGCAGCCGTTACCGCCTTTGCCCGCATGGACTTTAATTGTAGCTTCATCAACAAATTTCATAAGAACAGTTTACAGTTGCCGTAGGGTTTAGTCATTTCGCGTAATCAAAGTGACATTTTTGCACAAAACTGCCACCCATAAAAAAAGCCCCGCGTAGGGGCTTTTCAAACTGAAAAATAGTGCCTACGCAGACACTACTTCAGCGTANTTTCTGTTTTGCGGGCCTCTCTGCACAAATCGAACAACACCCTCCGCCGTAGCGAACAAGGTATGATCCTTGCCGATACCAACGTTAGTACCTGGGTGGAACTTAGTCCCACGTTGACGAACTATAATGCCGCCTGCATTAATTGTCTGGCCGCCATAGACTTTAACACCAAGGCGTTTACTCTCTGAATCGCGACCATTACGGGTACTACCACCAGCTTTCTTGTGAGCCATTGCTTTATCCTCTTCGGATTAACCAGCGTTAATGCCAGTAATTTTAACTTCTGTATACCACTGTCTGTGGCCCTGTTGTGTGCGCGAATGCTTGCGACGTCGGAATTTAATAATATTCACTTTGTCACCACGACCATGAGAAACAACCTCAGCAGTCACCTTGCCACCCTTTACTAGGGGCGCGCCAATTTTGACTTCAGCACCTTCGCCGACCATCAAAACTTCTTCAAAATCGATATTATCACCAGTTGCGATATCTAGCTTTTCTAGACGCAAGGTTTCACCCTCTACGACTCGATGTTGCTTTCCGCCACTTTTGATTACTGCGTACATGTTTTGCTCCAAATATTAATGACCTTTTGAGGCCCGATTCTTTCGCTTAGTGCCATGGAGCAAATAGCCCCTGCGAGAGGGCGGCAATTCTAATGGAACACCCCAAGGTTAGCAAGTATTTAAACGCCAAAAATCACAGTAACTCAGGGGAAATATTCCACGTTAGTAAATCATTGGCACAATAGTCTCCACAAAAGGAATATTGATGTTTAGCTGGAGTTTTATTTCAACCAAATCAGCGAGGCATGGCGCCCGGTTGTTTGTTCCCTTCGATAGGAGTAGAACCTCTCTTTGTCTGAAAATGTACAAAAATCCCCACCAAAAATTGAGTCTATTCCACAAGCCACTAGCTCTGCTCGTGCTAAGGCATATAAATCCGCAAAAAAATGATCGTTAAACTGATTATTATCGGTAGACTTGAAGGCAGTAATGATACTCTTTTGGTGTTGCTGGCTTTGAGCATTATCTAAAAATGATTCCAGCACCTCAGGCCCCACCTCAAAGGCTTTAGGCCCGATTGCAGGACCTAAGAAAGCCATAATTTGCTCGGCAGGAGATCTAAACTTTCCAACGGCTTGTCGCACAACTCCATGACATAAACCACGCCAACCCGCATGAACGGCAGCAACTTCACTGCCAGCCCTGTCACAAAGTAATATGGGAAGGCAATCTGCGGTCATAACAGCACATATCGTCTGAGACTTGTCAGTGTAACTACCATCAGCATCAGGGATTTCCTCAGCGTCGGGAACATAGATAACATCAGTCCCATGAACTTGATTAAGCCATAGAGGTGTGCCCAAGAGTCCTAGTCTTGATATGAGAGAGTCTCGATTGGCCCGCACATCGGTTGCATTATCACCCACATGCAGCGCCATGTTATTACTAGAGAAAAGTCCCTTACTAATACCACCCGATCTCAAGCTAATAGCGGCTCCTACAGATGTTGGCGCAGGCCAA
>JGI26260J51721_1001313_pt1 | contig 10533 bp, 12 predicted proteins | sample SaaInlV_120m_DNA_4_FD_51721 | JGI IMG/M metagenome (IMG submission 51721)
GTTCGACGCTATTCCGAAACACGCCGTCGTCACCCTCTCGCACCAGATGAACCTGCCATCCAGGGTATCCGCCGCGAAGCTGACCTTTTGAAACCCGTGCGCACGCAAGCTGAATTTCTTCTCGATACGTCAGACTTGTCGCCGCACGACCTAAAGGCCCGATTGACCGATTGGTTCGGGGACCAGGGCAGCGCGCTGTTTGGCATCACGCTTCAGTCGTTTTCCTATAAGCGCGGATTGCCCAAGGGGATCGACATGACGTTTGACTGTCGGTTTTTGAAGAACCCTTATTGGGATCCGACATTGCGCATGTTCACAGGTCTAGACCCGCAAGTGGGCACCTATATCGAAACTGATGCGAGGCTGGCTGAGTTCAGAGCAAAGGTCACAGACCTGTTGGTCATGTTGCTGCCGGCCTTTCGGGAGGAAGGAAAATCCCATTTGAGCATCGGGTTTGGGTGTACCGGAGGGCAACACAGGTCAGTGTACGTGGCGGAACAAGTGGCAATGGCCCTTGCACAGCAGGGGTGGCAGGTGTCTAAGCGACACCGAGAATTGGATCGGCAAGTCGCGAACGCGCCGCCGCCAAAACAGACGTAGGATTGCGCATTTGATAGGGGTTGTGATTGTGGCACATGGCGGGCTGGCGGCAGAGTATCTGTCGGCAGTTGAGCATGTTGTTGGCAAACAAACCGGAATTTTGTCGATCACGATCGCGCCCGATGATGATCGTGCGATCAAACAAACCGAAATTTGTGATGCTGCGGATTCAGTCGACAACGGGAACGGTGTTGTCATCGTCACCGACATGTTTGGCGGGTCGCCATCTAATCTGTCGCTGCGCGCCTGTAGCCCGGAAAATCGCCGGATCTTGTACGGAGCAAACTTGCCAATGTTGGTTAAGTTGGCGAAATCGCGCCACAAAGCGGTGCCTGATGCCGTTAAAGCCGCACTGGATGCTGGCCGAAAATACATCGACAGCCATTCGGTTGATCTTGATACGAAGGATTGATCTATGGCCCAAAGCACTCTCGACATTGTAAATATCAAGGGGTTGCACGCACGTGCATCTGCCAAATTCGTGGAAGTCGTCGAAAAGTTTGACGGATCTGCGCAAGTGTCCAAAGACGGCCTGTCCGCGGACGGTGACAGTATCATGGGCCTTTTGATGTTGGCAGCTTCCAAGGGAACCTCTATTGAGGTTGAAACCAAAGGCCCGCAGGCTGATGCGCTCATGGAGGCGTTGACTGCACTTGTGGCAGATAAATTTGGCGAAGGGGATTAATCCGTCCCGTCCCATTCTAGGAATTCGCGTTTGACCGATCAGCCCAAAAGTTCGCAGACCGGCACNGAGGAGCACCGTGCGTATGATCGNCGGAGCCTGACCTATTCGGAAACCTTTGATAGCAACACGAAGCGCTGGTTTATCATGGCGATGGAATGGGTGACTGGTAAGATTAAAGTCATTCGTCGCGTGCGTCGTTTTGAAAAAATGGGAACCCCGACAGGTCAAGCGTTCTGGCCTGCCACGATGAAGGCGATGGGGATTGAAATCCGCACCCCGCAAGAACAATTGGACCGTATTCCCGAAANTGGCCCCGTGGTNTTTGTGGCAAACCACCCGCACGGTTTGGTGGATGGCATGATCCTCGCGGATCTGATTGGCCGCCGCCGNAATGATTACCGCATTCTGACACGGTCTTTGCTGACGGGCATTGATGAATCCGCATCCAATTACATGATCCCTGTGCCGTTTTTGCATGAGGCGGACGCACAGAAGAAGATGATTGAAATGCGCACCAAAGCGATGGAGCACNTGAGCAATGGGGGTCTTATTGCGCTGTTTCCATCAGGTGTTGTTGCGTCGGCTGAAACAGCGTTCGGCCCTGCAATCGAACAGGAATGGAACGTCTTTACCGCGAAAATGATCAAACGCTCCGGTGCGACGGTTGTGCCGTGCTATTTTCCGGGCAGCAATTCGCGGATCTATCAAATCGCAAATCAGATCAGTGCAACGCTGCGTCAGGGCCTTTTGATCCACGAAGTCGCATACGCGTTCGATAAGCCCCAAAAGCCTGTGATTGGTCATCCGATCACACCGGATGAGGCGGCGGAACATAGCAGTGATCCACGTAAATTCATGGCATGGCTGCGCGACCGCACCTTGGCGCTGAAGGAATAACGCCTAGCGCGTTGGGACCGGCGTCTCACCCCCATAGTCATAGAAACCACGGTTCGTTTTGCGGCCCAGCCATCCAGCTTCGACGTATTTCGTCAACAGCGGGCAGGGGCGGTATTTGGTGTCTGACAATCCATCGTGCAGCACCTGCATAATCGCAAGGCACGTGTCCAAGCCGATGAAATCTGCCAATTCCAGCGGCCCCATAGGATGGTTCGCGCCCAGTTTCAGCGACACATCGATGGATTCCACGTTTCCGACACCTTCATACAGCGCATAAATCGCCTCGTTGATCATTGGCATCAGGATGCGGTTTACGATGAAGGCCGGGAAATCTTCGGCGGTGGCGGATGTTTTTCCAAGCCGGTCAACAACCCCTTTGCAGGCGTCAAATGTGGCGCATCTGTGGCAATGCCGCGGATCAATTCGACCAATTGCATGATCGGAACGGGGTTCATGAAGTGAAACCCCATAAATTTTTCCGGACGGTCCGTGCGCGCCGCAAGCCGCGTGATTGAAATAGAAGAGGTGTTGGACGTCAGGATCGTGTCCGGCGTCAGATGCGGCAGCAAGTCTTCGAAGATAGCCTGTTTGACGGTTTCACGTTCTGTCGCGGCCTCAATCACAAGATCGGTTGGTCCCAGATCGGTGAGGGTCAGAGTGGTGCCGATACGGCGCAGACCTTCGGCCTTTTCATCCTCTGAAATCAGCCCCTTAGAGACCTGACGATCCATGTTCTTGCCGACACTGGCCAAAGCGGCTGCCAACGCGTCTTCCGAGATATCGGTCATCAAAACCTCATACCCCGCCAAGGCGCAAACGTGGGCGATCCCGTTGCCCATTTGCCCTGCGCCCACCACGCCGATCCGTTCAATGCCCATGTGTTCCGTCCTATCTGATTGGCGCCACCATAGGCCTGCCAAGGGGCAGTCTCAAGCGGTGGGGTTTAGTCAAATTGGCGCGTTAAGGGATTGCCAATGGAATCGGCAGAATATTGTCCGTGGTGAGTGTAAATTTAGCTAAGGTGGGAACAATGAAAACAGATATGAGACCCAAGGGGCGTTTTGCGCCTGACGCCGTGTACCTAGGGCCTATCCAAAATTCCGTTTCGCGGGCCGATGCGCCCAACTGACGGGCGGTTTGTAGCCTTTTCAGGGGGGTCCGAAACATTCGCGAAATATGTCGCACGGCCTTTCCCTGACCTGATTGAAACAGCACTGGGTGAAGTTTGCGTTAACCTTGGTTGCCAATCGGCGGGGCCGGACGTTTTCTTACAAGATACGGCGGTTCAATCCCTATGCCACGACGCAGCGGCGACGGTGGTGCAGGTCCTTGGTGCCGTGAATCAGACNAATCCGTTTTATAAGGTCCATCCACGCCGCAATGATCGCTTTATCGCGCCCACGGATAAGTTGNCGGCACTTTATCCTGAAATCNNCTTTGCCGAGATATCATTCACAGGCCACCTGATCTCGCGATTGCGTGCGGTTGATGAGGTCAGGTTTGGCCAAGTCNAAAGCCAGCTTGAAGCAACATGGGTGCAGTGGATGAAGGCATTGGTCGGGCCAGTGAAAGGGCCTGTGTTTTTGCTCTGGTTGGCACCGCATTCGCCGCGGGCGGTCGCGGATGACAACGCGCCTGCATTGGTGACGCGCGACATGCTAGAGGCTCTGCGTCCTTACGTGGCCGACATCATTGAGGTGTGCGTACCATCAGGTAAGACGGAGGGCATGTGTTTCGCCCCGCTTGAGGCGCTCACTGCGGGTGACGCGTTCGGGTCTAATGCCCATGTTGCCTGCGCAAAAGCACTGCGCGCGCCCCTAAGACACGCGTTGGATTAGAACGCAAAAGGCCCGCCGAATAGGGCGGGCCTTTCACACATTTCATAAATCAACTTAACCGAGCTTTTCGACAAGCTCAGGTACGGCGTCGAACAAGTCAGCGACAAGGCCGAAGTCAGCAACCTGAAAGATTGGCGCTTCTTCGTCTTTGTTGATCGCAACGATGACCTTGGAATCCTTCATGCCAGCAAGGTGCTGGATCGCGCCGGAAATACCGATTGCAANGTATAGATCAGGGGCCACAACTTTACCCGTTTGGCCAACCTGCCAATCGTTCGGGGCGTACCCTGAATCAACCGCAGCACGGGATGCGCCAACAGCGGCACCCAGTTTGTCAGCCAATCCTTCGATCAGTTTGAAGTCTTCTTCAGACCCGACACCACGACCACCCGACACAACGATGCCAGCAGATGTGAGTTCTGGGCGATCAGACGTCGCAACCTTGTCTTCAACCCACTCGGACAGACCCGGGCTTGCTACAGCTGCGATTTCTTCAACGGAGGCAGAACCGCCCATTTCAGCCGCATCGAATGTTGCTGTCCGGATTGTCATAACCTTAGTCGCATCAGCGGACTTCACGGTCTGCAATGCGTTGCCCGCATAGATCGGACGCACAAAGCTGTCCGCGTCAACGACTTCGATCACCTCAGACACGATCATCACGTCGAGCGATGCTGCCACGCGGGGCAAAATGTTCTTGGACGCAGCGGTGGATGGTGCACAGATGTGGGAATAATCCCCCGCCAGCGACAAAATCAGATCAGCCATTGGTTCGGCCAGATCGTGACCGTACGCATCGTCAGACGCGCACAGAACCTTGGACACACCAGCAAGCTTCGCAGCTTCAGCGGCGGCACCGGAACAACCGGACCCTGCACACAACACAGTCACGTCACCCATTTGGGTCGCGGCTGTCAGGGCCTTTGCAGTGGCGTCCACGGACAGCTCACCATTCACGACTTCAGCGATTAAAAGAACAGCCATTATACAGTCCCCGCTTCTTTAAGTTTCTCGACCAGTTCATCAACAGAACCGACAATGATACCGGCGGCGCGTGTTTCAGGCTCCGCGGTGGTGACGACGGCAAGGCGCGGTGTCACGTCAACGCCGTAGTCGGCTGGTGTCTTTTCATCCATCGGCTTTTTCTTGGCCTTCATGATGTTGGGAAGCGACGCATAACGTGGCTCGTTCAAGCGAAGGTCCACAGTCACGATGGCTGGCATCTTGATTTTGATCGTTTGCAGGCCGCCGTCGACTTCGCGTGTGATTGTCGCGCTGTCACCGTCCACGTCCAGTTCGGATGCAAATGTGCCCTGCGCCCAACCCGTCAGCGCGGCGAGCATTTGGCCCGTCGCGTTCATGTCGTTGTCGATGGCTTGCTTGCCGGCCAAAACCAGACCGGGCTGTTCTTCGTCGATGATACCCTTAAGGATCTTCGCAACAGCCAGTGGCTCGATGTCGTTGTGCACATCATCGGTCGCAATCACGAGGATCGCGCGGTCCGCACCCATGGCCAGCGCGGTGCGCAGCGTTTCTTGGGATTGCTTCACACCGATGGAAACGGCGATGACTTCGTCTACCTTGCCAGCTTCTTTCAGGCGGATCGCTTCTTCGACCGCGATCTCATCGAACGGGTTCATGGACATTTTAACATTGGCGAGATCAACACCGCTGCCGTCCGCTTTAACACGAACTTTCACGTTATAATCAATCACGCGTTTGACGGGTACGAGGACCTTCATCAGCGGTTTCTCCCTAGAGGTTCAAATTCTTGTTCCGAATACCGCAGCGGGCTGTCGAAAAACAGGTCAGAATCGACGCAGGGATTGGTCCTGACGTCGCGTTTGTGAAAAAACGCCTAAAAATTTCACCAAGTCAAGGAGGATCGCGTATCGANAGGGATTGATTTCGATCTTCTTAACGGGGAGCGGCCAGTCCTTAGCGGTTCGCGCCAGGGACCCAAAGCACGTCATCTTTGCCGTCGTTGTTGGCAATGCGGGACGCGTTGAAGAACCAATCGGACAGACGATTCAGGTATTTAACCCCTGATTGGTTGACCGATTCAACGCTCGCCAATTCAACCGACAGACGTTCGGCGCGGCGCGATACTGTGCGGCACAAATGTAGATGTGCGGCCAAGGCGGACCCACCGGGCAGGATGAAACTGCGCAGGGGCGACAGCACGTCGTTCATCGCATCAATTTCGTTTTCCAAACGNGTCACCTGTGCGTCTGTCATGCGCAGCGGTGCGTATTCGGCATCCGNGTCTTTTTCCATATCGGGGCGGCACAGGTCCGCGCCCAGATCAAACAGATCGTTTTGGATCATCGNAAGCTGGTCTGCCATCGCGCCGGTTGCGTGCAGACGGGCAAGGCCTACGGTGGCGTTCGTTTCATCAACCGTGCCATAGGCATTCACCCGCAAGGAATGTTTCGCCACCCGGCTGCCGTTGCCAAGCGCGGTTTCACCGCCGTCACCTGTTTTCGTGTAAATCTTGTTGAGAACGACCATCAGTTTGCTCCTTGGCTGCGGAAGTAGGCAAAACCTACGATCAAGACGACTGCAACAAATTGCGCCAGAATGCGCAGTTGCATGATTTTGTTGGATTTCTTTCCGTCGCCGCCAGCTTGGAATGTGCCCAAGCCCCACGCAAGGATGCCCAGCACGACAAGGCATGCAACAAGAATGACATAGAAAAACGGATCGTCAGCCATGGAGTAGGTCCTTCATATTGTTCAGGCACAGGTAGCAGGTGTTGCCAAAAAGGAAAGTTCAGGCGCGCCTTAAAACACGATCAAGCCCACGCGACGTCAATATTCGGCGCAAAAAACCCATCAGGTAGGTCGGGGTTGTGACGTAATACCGCGGCTTGGGATTGGGATGTGTGCAGGCTTTTAACAATTTGGCCGTTACAGCGGACGCAGGAAGCTCAAACGCATCCGGCCCAGTGTCTTCGTAAATCCGCTTGCGCAGGCCACGTTCATATTGATCACGGCGGGGAGAGTTTTCCCAATCGATCCATTTCTCAAAATGCGGAATGGATTTTTCGCGGATTTTAGATGTCACAGGGCCGGTGTTCATCGTCACGATCTGGATGTTGGTGTCGGCCATTTCGATCCGCAAGGTGTCTGTCAGCCCCTCAAGCGCGAATTTTGTAGCATTGTAGGCGGGCCGCCAGCGTATCGCGACAAGGCCAAGCACAGATGAATGCTGCACGATCCGCCCGTGCCCTTGTGCGCGCATCACGGGGATCACCCGTGTGGTCAAATCATGAACGCCAAAGACATTGGTTTCAAAATTGGCGCGCAGGGCCTCGCGGGGTAAATCCTCGGCGGCACCAGGGGTTCCGAAACCACCATTGTTAAACAAGGCATTTAATGTGCCGCCCGTAGCCGCCAACACCTCCGCAAGGCCGGATTCCAAGGTCGCCGTGTCGTTGTAATCAAGCAGAGGGGATTCAAACCCCTCACCGATCATGCGGTCGCAATCAGCTTGCTTTCTACAGGATGCAAAAACACGCCACCCCGCGTCCCGCATACCATGTGCTGCGTCATAGCCGATTCCAGAAGAACAGCCGGTGATAAGAATTGATTTTTTCATACCCGTTTGATGCCCCGCAAACGCGGGCGTATCAATCAGGTTTCTGGGTCCGTCAGTAAACGTTCGGCCATCCAGCCTTCAATGCCACGCTCAGTGCTCACGTTTGCCCAACCATCAGCATCCACGCTCAGAACTTCGAGCTTGGTGCCACCTTCTAGCGTTGTGATGACATCATAATCTGCTCTTGGACCCATGCGCATATTAACGCGAGAGCCCGCGACAGCGCGAATATCGAGTTTTGGTTCAACAACAGGTGCCGCGATTTCGACGACTTCGGGCGCGGCTTCCATGGTATCGAGAGCGACTGCTGCGGCAACGGCCTGCGTAATTTCAGCGTCAGACATTTCTGGCTACGGCGTGACGTTGGATGATGAAACCGACAAAAGCGTCGTTGTCTCTGCGCGGGTCACAATTTCAGGTTCGGCACTTGTGGCGGCTGCCAGCACGCGTTGCTCTGGCTCAAAGTCCGCGCCACCCGACATTTCGTAGTAGCCCCAACCCATAAAGGCAAAGGTCAGCCATACATAGCTTTTCATGGTGAGAACCCCCCAGAGATTCTATTTACTAATCAAAAATCAATGTCACAAACACGTGTAGGGGCCGTCACGGGATTTATTAACTTTCTTACGGGGAAAAATTACGCGCCTGCATCTGATTTCCCCTGTTGTCGTGCAAAAGCCGCGCCGTTACACACGATCTATGACTGATGATGCGCTAGACCCCAAGATGAACCCGTCCGAACCGCTGCGCCGTGCGCTGGGCGATCGGTATCTGACCTACGCATTGTCGACAATTATGCACCGCGCGCTGCCCGATGCGCGGGACGGGCTGAAACCTGTTCACCGTCGAATCCTGTATGCGATGCGCGAACTCAAGCTCGCCAGTAAGGGCGGGTTCCGTAAGTCCGCCAAGATTTCGGGCGACGTAATGGGCAACTATCACCCGCATGGTGACGCNGCGATTTACGATGCGATGGCGCGTCTGGCGCAGGATTTCAACGTGCGTTACCCGCTGGTGGATGGCCAAGGTAACTTCGGCAACATTGACGGCGATAACCCTGCGGCGGCGCGATACACAGAAGCGCGCATGACGGCCGCGGCTGAGGCTTTGTTGGAAGGTCTCAACGAGAACGCGGTTGATTACCGTGAAAATTATGATGGCACGCTGGAAGAACCTGTGGTTCTACCCGCCGCGTTTCCGAACCTTTTGGCGAACGGATCAAGTGGCATTGCCGTGGGCATGGCGACGAACATCCCGCCCCACAACCTCGAAGAACTGATTGGCGCGTGTTTGCACCTGATCAAGGCGCCAAACGCGCGTGATGAAACCCTGCTTGAATATATTCCCGGCCCCGATTTCCCGACAGGTGGCGTGATCGTTGAACCGGCGGAAAACATCGCCGAAGCCTACCGCACCGGCAAAGGCGGGTTCCGTCTGCGGTGTCGCTACGAGGTTGAGGATCTGGGCCGTGGCCAATGGCAGGTCATCATCACCGAAATTCCCTATCAGGTTCAGAAGTCACGGCTGATCGAAAAATTGGCCGAAATTATCCAGACCAAAAAGGTGCCGATCCTTGCCGACGTGCGCGACGAGAGCGCCGAAGACATCCGCATCGTGCTGGAACCGAAATCAAAGAACGTCGATGTCGAAGTGTTGATGGGGATGCTGTACCGCAACTCCGATCTGGAAACGCGGTTCAGCTTGAACATGAACGTGTTGATCGACGGTCTGACGCCGAAGGTGTGTTCCCTTAAAGAAGTTCTGCGCGCGTTCCTCGATCACCGCCGCGATGTGTTGATCCGCCGAAGCACGCACCGCATGGAAAAGATCGATCACCGTCTTGAGGTGCTTGAGGGCTTTATCATCGCGTTCCTGAACCTTGATCGCGTGATCGACATCATCCGCTATGACGACGCACCCAAGGCAGCGTTGATGGCTGAGGATTGGGGTAAACCCCACAGCCGCGCCATGGACGAGGCGGATTATGTATCCCCCGTCGCGGGCGGCGAAATGGGCCTCACCGAAGTGCAAGCCGAAGCGATCCTGAATATGCGCCTGCGGTCCTTGCGCCGCCTTGAAGAAATCGAACTGGTCAAAGAACGCGACGCGCTGATGCTGGAACGTGCTGGGCTTGAAGACTTGCTCGAAAGCGACGATCTGCAATGGCAGACAATCGCGGACCAACTGCGCGAAACCCGTAAAACATTTGGCAAAAATTACGAAAATGGCGCGCGCCGGACGACATTCGCCGAGGCTGGCGTTATTGAGGACGTCCCGCTTGAAGCGATGATCGACAAAGAACCTGTCACAGTTGTCTGTTCCAAAATGGGCTGGATTCGCGCAATGACGGGTCACATTGATCTGGCCCGCGAATTGAAATTTAAAGACGGGGATGAAGGACGCTTTGTGTTCCACGCCCAGACCACGGATCGGCTTTTGGCGTTTGGCAGCAACGGGCGGTTCTATACCATTGGTGCGTCGACCCTTCCGGGCGGACGCGGCATGGGCGAACCCTTGCGCTTGATGGTAGATTTGCCGAACGAGGCCGAAATCGTCGCGCTGTTCATTTATAAGCCGGGCAATAAACTGCTGGTGGCGTCATCAGCAGGAGACGGTTTTGTCGTCCCCGAAGACGACGTGATTGCGCAGACCCGTGCAGGAAAACAGGTTCTCAACGTGAAAGGTGNTGTGCGCGCCAAAGTATGCGGTGACGTTAGCGGCGATCACATCGCTTGCGTTGGCGAAAACCGCAAGGTTTTGTTGTTCCCGCTGGACGAACTGCCTGAAATGGGCCGCGGCAAAGGTGTGCGTTTGCAAAAATATAAGGACGGCGGTTTGTCTGATGCGACGACGTTTACGTTGGCTGACGGCCTGTCGTGGCTCGATCCCGCAGGGCGCACGCGCACCGAAACC
>JGI26260J51721_1001316_pt1 | contig 10519 bp, 7 predicted proteins | sample SaaInlV_120m_DNA_4_FD_51721 | JGI IMG/M metagenome (IMG submission 51721)
TTGCGTTTTTGCTCGAAGACATCAGTGCCGAAACCGCGCACGCCCGCGAAGCCCGTGCGGAGCTCTGCCTTTTGGAAAACGCACTCAATGCGGTCACCACTCCTCACGTGATTTTTGATGGGCTTGGCGCTTATGTACGCTCGAACCCCGCATTTCAATCCATTTGGCCGGAACTCGCTCACAAAAAGAGTGCGGAAAAGTCCCTGTCCGGCTGCCTTCCGCTTTGGCAAAAGCAGATGTTACCGCATGGCGCTTGGGAAAAAATGCGCGCAACGGTCCTGGGCTGTGGCGATCGAAAGGGTTGGAAAGCGGTTTTATCTTCAAAAGAGGGCCGGCCGTTCGAGCTGCAATGTACGCCGCTGGCCAATCGTCACACGCTCATTGAACTTGGACCAAGCAATAAGCCGGCGATCGTCACCCATCAGCAATCAGTAGCCTAATTTTCGCTTGCAGCAGCGGGTGCCCACCGTATTGTAACCCCATGCACGCTCCGCCCTTGCCTCCCCAACCAAAAGCCACGCACAGCAGCTCGACGGCGCGATCTGTTGCTCAGCTCTTTAAAGCCGCAGCGGCGAAGAGTTTGGCATGAGCCGCAGCGCAGATATTCATGCCTTCCTAGAAGCCGCCGGTTGGGGCATGGCGCAGCGCGCGCCATTGGCTGGAGATGCCGGCAATCGAAAATATGAACGCCTGAGCCACCCCCAAAAGGACCCAGCCATATTGATGGATGCCGACCCTGCCAGTGGAGAAGATATCAGGCCTTTTCTGAACATTGCCGCGCATCTGAAAAGCTGTGGCCTTTCCTCCCCTGAGGTTTATGACGCGAATCGCGATCTAGGGCTTATCCTCCTGGAGGATTTTGGCGATCAGCTGCTTTTTGATGTCGCCATTGCCAGCCCAGAGCTCGAATACCCACTCTACAAAATGTGCCTCGAAGCTCTCGAACGACTGCACCAGACGCCGCCACCGCCGAATGTCGGATCCTATTTTCCGCAAGATATGGCGCGGGCCACTGAGATCACCCTACCATGGTATTGCAGCCCGGACCTCGCGGCGGCCATTACAGCTGAACTGATCAATCAATTGAACAGCCTTGACTGGACACATCCCGTTCTCGTCCTGCGTGATTTCCATGCACAAAATATCGTCTATCGACCCGAGCAATCCGGACTGGCCCAAATTGGGCTCTTGGACTTTCAAGATGCCCAACTTGGCCACCCGCTGTATGACGCCGCTTCGCTCATCCACGATGCCCGGCGCAGTTTACATCCCGACGTTGAACCGCGGCTGAAAGATGCGCTGGCCCAAACCTACGCAGGCTCTGATAATTTTCACCATGCATTGTCCACCCTCAGCGCCCAGCGCAACCTCAGAGTCCTTGCCCTATTTGCACGGCTGTGTCTCAGAGATGGCAAGCCCGGTTACCTTAAGTTGATGCCACATGTTTGGAACAACCTTTGGCGCGATTTATCCCATCCGCATCTGTCCAATCTGTTCCGCATCTGCCAATCCCTTCCCGAACCCACACCAAAACGACAATCAGAATTGAGAGCAAAATGCGCCAGCCGCCCCACGAGCTGATGCTATTTGCTGCCGGTTTTGGCAGTCGCATGCAGCCACTCACCGCTGATCTCCCAAAGCCGCTGATCACCGTGGCTGGGAAAAGCCTGCTTGATCGAACATTAACGCTCGCGGAGGCCGGCGGGATCACCAAAACCGTGGTCAACACCCATTATCTTGGCGAAAAGATCGCAAAGCATTTGGAAAATTGCCCTGTTCAAGTGCTGCATGAACCCAATATTCTCGACACCGGCGGTGGGCTTAAAAATGCCAGCCCATTATTTGATGGGCCAGCAGTTTTCACCAGCAACAGCGACGCCATATGGTCTGGCCCCAATCCTTTCGCTCACCTCTTTCAAAATTGGCAAGACGACTGCGATGCATTACTGCTCTGTGCACCCGTAAACCAAATCATCGGCCGCGCGGCACCGGGGGACTTCTCCATTTCCCAGGATGCAATAGTGACCCGAGGAGGGGATTTTGTGTATCTCGGCGTTCAGATTATCCGGCTGGAGACAGTCCAACATATTCGTGAGCCCCAGTTTTCGCTCAATATCATTTGGGATGCGTTAATGGCGAAGAATACCCTACGCGCCTGCCTCTATCCTGGGCAATGGTGCGACATCGGCAAGCCTGAGAACATCGCCCTAGGTGAGAAAATGCTGGGCACCAGCCATGTTTGAGGATCGGCCAAAATTTCGGGTTTTTGGCACCTATGCCGGTCAAGCCTTCCCCGACACATTGCTTGAGGGGTTAACCACCCGGTTGCAGGGGGCCGCTCCAGAGGACTGGGCGCGGGTTGAGGTCTATGTCAACACGCGGCGCATGCAGCGACGGTTGGCCGAGCTATTTTTGCAAGGCCCAGCGCGCTTAATGCCAAAGTTTCATTTGGTCACAGATTTGGCGCATGACCCGCTTTTGACAGATCTACCAATGCCAGTTCCAACTTTGAAGCGCAGGTTGGAAATTGCACAGCTGGTACGCAAATTGATTCAACGCGTTGAAGGGCTGGCGCCCGCAAGCGCAGTCTTTGATTTGGCCAATAGCCTGGCGGGTTTGATGGATGAAATGCAGGGGGAAGGCATCGCCCCCGACGTCATTGAGGGTCTCGATATTTCCGATTTCTCAGGTCATTGGGAACGCGCTCTGCAATTTATCTCTATCGTACAACGCTATCTTGAAGGCGGCGAAGCTCCAGATGAGGAAGCTCGACAGCGGGCCAGTGTTTTGGCCCTCACCCAGCGCTGGCAAGAAAACCCTCCAGATCATCCGATCTTAGTCGCGGGCTCAACCGGGTCCCGCGGCACGACTTTTCATCTGATGACAGCAGTGGCCGGGTTGCCGCAGGGCGCCGTGGTCTTGCCAGGATTTGATTTCGACATGCCGCGCCGAGTTTGGGCCCAGCTGTCTGATCCGAAAACCAGCGAAGATCATCCGCAATATCGATTTTCGCGCCTGCTAAATGCCTTGGAGCTCACATCGGATCACGTCATCCCCTGGACCGCAGCGGAACCACAGGTGGCCGCGCGCAATCGGCTGGTGTCCTTAGCTTTGCGCCCTGCTCCTGTCACTCATCACTGGCGACAAGAAGGGCCACATCTGACGGAGCTTGATCAAGCCACGCAAGACATCACCTGGCTGGAAGCGCCAAACCAAAGAGTCGAGGCTAAGGCCATTGCGCTGCGACTGCGACAGGCCGCCGAATTGGGGCAAACCGCTGCGGTGATAACCCCAGATCGTAATTTGACCCGGCGAATATCAACAGCGCTGGCTGCATGGAACATCACCCCAGATGACAGCGCTGGGATTCCCTTGAACCTCACCGCGCCGGGGCGGTTTTTGTTGCATGTGTTGGATCTGGCACAATCACAACTCACCTCGGAAACCCTATTGGTTTTGCTGAAACATCCGCTCACCCATTCTGGTTCAGAACGGGGCCAACATCTGCGCAACACGCGCGAACTCGAGCTTTATCTGCGGCGCAGCGGTCCGGCCTTTCTTACAGCGCAAGCGCTCTTACAGTGGGCAGAAAAAGAAGATCATTACCGCCCATGGGTGGATTGGATCAACGCCAACGTCTTTGATCAATGGCCCCAAGGACCGCAGCCGCTGGAAAACTGGATCACGCACCACCGCAAGCTTGCAGAGGGGCTGTCCGCTGGTCTTGTCGGAGAAGATGGCGAGCTGTGGGAACAAGCGCCCGGGCGCGACACGAAAACCGAAATCGAGAACCTCACAAGATATGCCCCGGCCGCGGGCGATGTAGAGCTCATAGACTATACCGCCATTTTGCGCGGTGTTTTGAGCGCTGGGCAAACCCGCGACCAAAATCATGTGCATTCAAATATCCTAATTTGGGGCACGTTGGAGGCGCGCGTGCAAAGCGCTGATCTTGTAATTCTTGCGGGATTAAATGACGGCACCTGGCCCGAGCCCCCTGCTCCAGATCCCTGGCTCAACCGCAGTTTGCGGCTGCAAGCCGGTCTGCTTTTGCCCGAGCGCCGAATTGGTTTGTCAGCACATGATTTTCAACAGGCCATTGGCGCCAAAGCCGTTTGGCTCACCCGATCCTTAAGATCAGATGATGCGGAAACCGTGCCCTCCCGCTGGCTCAACCGCATTGAAAATCTGTTGAACGGGCTTGAGAAACCAGCTGATGCCTCTTGGATGGATCACATGCGCGCCCGAGGCAATGAATGGCTTGGAAAAGTCGAAGCCCTGGAGGAGCCGCAAGTTGCGCCGCTGAGCATCAGACCTTCGGTTGCGCCACCGGTGGCATCCCGGCCCGAAAGATTGGCCGTCACAGACATCAAGCACTTGATCCGTGATCCCTANGCGATCTATGCCAAGCGCGTCTTGAATCTACGGCGCCTAGANCCGTTGACCAAATCTCCCGATGCCCCGCTGCGCGGCACACTTATTCATGACCTTTTGGAAGCATTTTTGAAAACNGGCCCCTGGACCAATGCGGAGGCGGCCAAAGCCACTCTCCTAGCCCTAGCNGAAGAGCGGTTTCAAAGCACCGTGCCTTGGCCCGCCGCGCGCAGAATGTGGCTGGCCCGAGTGGTNCGATTTNCTGAGTGGTTCGTGACACATGAAATGAAGCGCCANGCGCNCATCCTCTCGACCAANACGGAAATTGAGGGTGACGTTAATNTGCCAGAGCTCAATTTTACCCTCGCAGGCACGGCCGATCGGATTGACCTCTTGAACGATGGCACCGCCCATATTTACGACTATAAAACAGGCAAGCCGCCAAGCCCGGCACAACAATTACATTTTGACAAACAGCTCCTACTGGAAGTTGAGATCCTGCGGCGCGGTGGATTTCCTGGATTGGGACCGCTCAAAGTGGCTGGGGCAACCTATATCGGCCTTGATAATGCGCCCAGTGAGCTGCCTGCACCTATAGATGAGACTGACGTGTGGTCGGATTTTTCCAAATTAATCCGCGCCTATCAATCTCCTGAACAAGGCTATGCCGCGCGGCGCGCGATGCTGAAAGCAGATGATGCGTCCGATTATGACCACCTGGCCCGCTACGGTGAATGGAGCACCAACCAGCGCGCCACAGTCATCAAGGTGTCAAAATGAAGTTGAGCGATGCAAGCCTCCGACAAATCGAAGCGGCCCACCCGGGGCGCTCAACATGGCTCGCGGCCAATGCCGGCTCTGGAAAAACGCGCGTGCTGACAGATCGCGTGGCGCGGCTCTTGCTCGATGGGGTGATGCCGCAAAATATTCTTTGCCTGACCTATACAAAAGCGGCGGCGTCGGAGATGCAAAACCGGCTGTTCAGGCGGTTGGGGCGCTGGACCATGTTGGACGATGTCACGCTTTTGGAGGAGCTGGCGGCCCTTGGCGTCGAGCGCGACCTCGGGCCCGACGACATTGATCGGGCCCGAACACTCTTTGCCCGCGCGGTAGAGGCACCCGGTGGCCTGAAAATTCAAACCATCCATTCCTTCTGCGCCGCAATCCTTCGGCGATTTCCCCTGGAGGCGGGAGTAAATCCACAATTCGTCGAGATCGACGAACGGGCCCAAAACCTTCTTCTTGATGAGGTGGTTGAAGCCATTGCAGATGGCCAGGGGCAATCCAGTTTTGACGGTATCGCAGAACATTTTACGGGGCCAGACTTACAAAAATTTCTGCATGCAATTTTAAATCTGGATCATCATTTTGACAGCCACCCCGGCGCAGATGGTATTTGGAAGGCATTGGACCTGCCGGCTGGGTATGATGACGCATCTCTGGCCCAAGAATGTTTTCTGCCGGACGACTTCCAGCATATTGAAGAGCTTAAAGCGCTCCTCATGACCAAAGACGAGAATAGCAATGACTTTAAGGCCGGTCTGCGATTGCAAGCCATCCCCGGCCCAGAGCTCACCACGGCCGACCTGCCAACATTGGAATCCGTATTTTTGAACAAAACGGGCAAAGCTCCGGGCTCGGCAAAAATAGGATCGTTTCCCACGAAAGCCACGCGCGCTGAGCTGCCGGGCATGGCACAGGTTGAGGCCCTTATGTTGCGCGTTGAGGCCGGGCGGCAAAGCCGTCTGAGCCTGAATGTCGCCAGACGGAGCCTGGCGCTCTATAATTTTGCAGCGGAATTTCTCGGCACCTATCGCGCAAGAAAACAGGCGCGGGGGTTCTTAGACTTTAATGATCTCATCATGCGCACGCGCCATCTGCTGTCGGATGAACGCGTCGCCACTTGGGTCTTATTTCGCTTGGATGGTGGCATTGATCATATTCTTGTGGATGAGGCCCAAGACACAAGCCCAGCGCAATGGGATGTGATCCGCCTTCTCGCTCAAGAGTTCACATCAGGTGAAGGCGCACGGGCAGATGTGCCCCGAACAATCTTCGTTGTGGGCGATAAAAAACAGTCAATTTATTCCTTCCAAGGCGCAGATCCGGATGGTTTTGATCGGATGCGTGACCAATTTTCCCAGAAATTGCACGAAATCGATCAGCCTTTTCAATCGACCACTTTGGATTATTCCTTTCGCTCATCTTCGGCAATCTTGGGTGTCGTGGATCAGGTCTTTGCCAATCGCAGCGGACTTGGCTCTGGGTCCGCACATTTGGCATTTAAAGCGGATCTTCCAGGCCGCGTTGATGTTTGGCCTGTGTTTCAAGCCCCCGACAAGACAGAGCCGCACCATTGGACGGATCCCGTGGATGAGGTTTCAACAGATCATCAAGACAAACAATTGGCCGATGCTCTGGCCGGGCATATCTGTGATTTGATCGAAACTGAGACGCTCACGCAGCTGGATGCCACGGGTGCCGCCTTTCAGCGTAAAATCACAGCAGGTGATTTTTTGATTCTGGTTCAGGGCCGTCAAAAATTGCTGTTTCGAGAATTCACCGAGCCTGTAAGGAAGCCGGCCTACCAATCGCTGGGGCGGATCGTTTGAAAGTTGCGGCCGAGCTGGCCGTTCGCGATATTCGCTCCTTGCTGGCCTTTTTGGCGCTGCCGGAAGACAATTTATCTTTGGCCGAAGCGTTGAAATCACCGCTATTTGGGTGGTCCGAACAAGAGCTTTTTGATCTCGCGCAGGGTCGAGACTCACCCTTTTTGTGGCGCAGCTTGCAAAACCGAGAAGAGGAATTCCCAAATACAGTGCAACGGCTCACTGAGCTCCGCGATCTTGCGGATTTCAAGCGCCCCTTTGAGCTGATCGAACATATATTGACAACCCGCGGCGGGCGGTCAGCTTTATTGGGCCAATTGGGACCAGAAGCAGCCGAAGGGATTGATGCTTTGGTCAGCCAATCTCTGGCCTATGAGCGCAGCAATATTCCCAATCTCACCGGGTTTCTCGTCTGGCTGGATGCCGACGATCTGGAGATCAAACGTCAGATGGACAGTGTTGGCGACAAAATTCGTGTGATGACAGTCCATGGCGCCAAGGGCCTGGAGGCGCCTATCGTAATTTTGCCCGACACAGCGCCACGCAAAGCCCCCAAACTGCCAGAGGTGGTGCCCCACAACACGATCGCAGTTTGGTCTCCAAACAAAGATCTTATCCCGGCCGCACTGCAATCCAGCCTTAAAGACAAGCAGCGACAGCAAGAAGAGGAGCGTGACCGTCTACTCTATGTGGCCATGACCCGAGCGGAAAGCTGGCTCATCGTTATGGGCTCAGGAGATATTAAAGAGGGGAAAGAGTGTTGGCATAACGCCATACAGGATGCGATTTCTGCCCTTGGCGCTGCGCCGTTGAACACCGTCGCCGGTTTGGGATTGCGGTATGAACCAATGCAATTGTCAGCGGGACCGCAAAGTGACCCTGTACAGCCTCAGATCATGAAGCAATCCGTGCCAAGCTGGGCAATTCCCTATACCAAACCAGCCCAAGCCCCTGCAGCCCCCCGCTCTCCATCCGATTTGGGGGGCGATAAGGTGTTGCCCAGTGGCGCGCCGCAGGACGCTGAAAATGCAAAACGACTGGGAACGGCGGTGCATCGGCTCTTGGAGGTCTTGCCCAATGCGCCGCAAGATCAATGGGGCNATATCGCACAACGTTTGGTTGAGGCAGATATCCAAGCCGCTGCTTTCCAAGAGGCCCGCGCGGTGCTGCAACAACCACAGCTNGCCTATATTTTTGCCCCCGAAAGTCTGGCTGAAGTCGATATAAGTGCCCATTTGCCAGAGCTGAACGGTGATCCNATCCAAGGATCCATAGANNGGCTGCTTATTTCACCAACGCGGGTATTGGCGGTCGATTTCAAGTCCAATCAAATCGTGCCAAGCGAGGTTGCGCAGGTTCCGAGCGGACTTTTAAGGCAGATGGGGGCCTATGCCGCCGCCCTTTCACAAATCTATCCCCATCATGACATCGAAACCGCAATTTTATGGACAAAAACCCTTGAGCTCATGCCGCTGCCGCCAGATCTTGTGATTTCATCCTTGGCAAATACATCACCTGCTTGACGCTGGGCGCTTGCAACTCTAACTCTTAGGAAAGCCTTATAACATTTGGAGTAACCCCATGGCCACTGTCGCTGCTACAGACGCAACTTTTGATAGTATTGTAAAAGACTCTGATCTGCCTGTTGTGGTGGATTTTTGGGCAGAATGGTGCGGACCGTGCAAGCAAATTGGNCCNTCACTCGAAGAGNTTTCTGTCGAAATGGAGGGCAAAATCAAAGTGGTTAAGGTGGATGTCGATAGCAACCCCTCCGCCGCAGCCGCCCTGGGTGTGCGTGGTATTCCAGCATTNTTTTTGTTTAAAGACGGGCAAGTCATTTCCAACAAAACAGGCGCAGCCCCAAAAGCGGCTCTCAAAANCTGGATTGACGACGCCATTTAAGATGAAGTNTNTATTTCTGNGAAGGGCGCTCCTTTGGGCGCCTTTTTTCGTGCCCTTGTTGCCAGAAGTGGCATTTCCCATATAGCGTCCGTAATGAGGAGAAGCAGATGAGCGATACAAATTTCCCCGGTTGGCACGGCACAACAATTATTGGCGTGCGTAAAGGCGCTCAAGTTGTGGTTGCCGGCGACGGCCAAGTCAGCCTTGGACCAACGGTCATAAAGGGATCCGCGCGCAAAGTGCGGCGCTTATCACCAGGTGGAAATGATGTTGTGGTGGGCTTTGCTGGCTCTACAGCTGACGCTTTTACCCTGTTGGAAAGGCTAGAGGCAAACTCGAAGCCACTCCCGGACAGCTGCAACGCGCCTGTGTTGAGCTGGCCAAAGATTGGCGCACAGACAAATATTTACAAAAGCTCGAAGCCATGCTGATTGTCACTGATGGGGCTGAACTCTTAATCATCACCGGCGCCGGGGATGTGCTGGAGCCAGAACATGGGATCGCGGCAATTGGCTCTGGCGGCAACTTCGCCCTGGCCGCCGCGCGCGGCCTGCAAGAAACAGATCTCAATGCAGAGGAGATTGCTCGCAAAGCCATGGCGATTGCCTCAGATATTTGTGTTTATACAAATGGCAACCTGACCGTTGAGGTAATTTCAAAATGACCGACCTAACCCCTCGCGAAATCGTATCTGAGCTAGACCGCCATATTGTCGGCCAAAATGACGCCAAACGCGCTGTTGCTGTTGCCATGCGCAACCGGTGGCGCCGCAAACAATTGCCCGATGAGCTTCGTGATGAAGTTTACCCGAAAAATATTCTCATGATTGGCCCCACCGGGGTGGGTAAAACCGAAATTAGCCGCCGATTGGCCAAATTGGCCCGCGCACCCTTCCTTAAGGTCGAAGCCACAAAATTCACTGAAGTGGGCTATGTTGGCCGGGATGTTGAGCAAATTATTCGGGATTTGGTCGACTCAAGCATCGCCATGACCCGTGATCACATGCGCGAGGATGTCCGCGCGCGCGCGAAAGAAGCCGCCGAAGAGCGTGTGATTGAGGCCATTGCTGGAGCAGATGCCCGCGACGCAACCCGCGAAATGTTCCGCAAGAAATTGCGCAGTGGAGAGCTGGATGACACGGTCATCGAACTTGAGGTTGCCGATACCTCTAACCCCATGTCGATGCTGGACCTTCCCGGTCAGCCGGGCAGTCAGATGGGAATGATGAACCTTGGAGATATCTTCGGCAAAGCTATGGGCGGCAGGACCAGTCGCAAAAAGATGACCGTAGCTGCCAGCTATGATGTGTTGCTCGGAGAAGAAGCAGATAAGCTGCTCGACGATGAAATCGTCACCAAAGCCGCCCTGACGGCTGTAGAGCAAAGCGGAATCGTGTTTCTTGATGAAATTGATAAGGTCTGCGCGCGCGCCGATGCGCGCGGAGCGGACGTCAGTCGCGAAGGTGTCCAGCGTGATTTGCTGCCTTTGATTGAAGGTACAACCGTGTCCACCAAACATGGGCCAGTGAAAACAGACCATATTTTGTTTATTGCCTCCGGCGCATTTCATGTTGCAAAACCGTCTGACCTCTTACCTGAGCTTCAGGGCCGCCTGCCGATCCGTGTGGAGCTGCG
>JGI26260J51721_1001317_pt1 | contig 10505 bp, 9 predicted proteins | sample SaaInlV_120m_DNA_4_FD_51721 | JGI IMG/M metagenome (IMG submission 51721)
CTAATTGTGGAAGAGCTAAAGGAGAGGGAAATGCCGGAAACTTACAATCAATTGAAAAGCTATCTGAAAGAGAAGATGAGCCTTAGCCATATATATCAGCCTGCAATGCTCAAGAGCCTTCTTCAAAACTCGGGAGAGTCTAGCGCCGAGGAGATTGCCCAGGAGATAAGCGCACACGACCCAACTCAGATTGAATATTACACAGACCGCGTCAATCAGATGGTAGGACGCGTCTTGCGGAAGAATGGCGTAGTAGAAAAAGCTGGTAAGTCATACACGCTGAATGGGTTTGAAAACTTGTCAGATGCTGAGGTGTTGGAGCTTACGGAGCTATGCGATGCAGCTCTTGCTGAGTACATTCACAACAGAGGAACTCAGATATTTGATCATCGCAGAAGAGGGCGCAGACCTATTTCAGGCTCTATACGTTACCAAGTGCTCAAAAGGGCTAAAGGCCGTTGTGAGCTATGCGGAATCAGTGCAGAAGAAAAGCGTCTTGATGTTGATCATATCCATCCTAAGTCATTGGGTGGCAAAGACGACCTAAGCAACTACCAAGCCCTCTGCTTTAGCTGCAATGCAGCGAAGGGGAACACGATGATACGGACTTTAGAGGCCTTGGCAGCATGTACGATCATAGAGAAGAGCAGTGTCTCTTTTGTGAGATACAGGACTCTGCGAGAGTTGTCTCTGAAAATGCTCTAGCTTACTTAACAGAGGATGCTTACCCCGTTACAGAAGGGCATGCTCTAGTCATTCCGAAGAGGCATGTTGAAGACTACTTTGGCCTCTCTCAAGCCGAAATAAACGCCATTAATCAACTGCTGACTGATCATAAGACTCAGCTTGAACAAGACTCTTCGATTACTGGGTTTAATATCGGTGCCAACTGCGGAGACTCGGCAGGCCAAACAGTATTTCACTGTCATATGCATTTAATACCTAGAAGGGTTGGTGATGCAGTTGACCCTACAGGGGGTGTTAGAAATGTTATTCCTGATAAGGCTAATTACAAGAAAGGGAGAGTCTAAGTAGTACCCTACAACCGCATAAGGCTTAAATGTAGTTATTGAGCTTTTGGTATACAGTTAAGCGATTGATAAATGGATGTTTAAGGTGGATAAATGGTTAGGTTTCTAAAGCTTTTATTGAAGATCTTTGCAGTGCTTATAGGGCTGGTAATACTAAGTGGGCTTGGCTATTACCTCTATTCTGAATATCAGAAATCTAAAGAGCTGAATTACCCTTCAGAGGATGAATGGTCGTGGCACTCATATCCTTGGCAGATAAATAGCGATGGAGATAGATTAAGAGCTGTTGATCTAGATAGCCGCTATCAAATAGTCCTTGGTGTTCGAGCACTGTCTGAAGAAGAATTTAACCAGGCCTATCTTGCTAAGTTGGAACTATTACAGCGACATCCCCTAGGCCCAGAAGATAATCCATTTATGGAGCCTTACTCTAGTCGCCTGGCAGGATGGCAAAAAGAAATGGATAGGTTGCCATCAGAGGAAAATCCTATCCTTGCTTGGACTATATACTTTGAACAAGACTGCATTCCAAAGACGCAGATAGCAGCGTCTCTAATCTGCTCAGATGACGGCACAAGCTTATACATATCTGGTCAGAAGGAACTATCTGATTCAGACCCATACCATAGGTTTCCGTTTAGCCAGAGTGGATTCTCTGCAAGTGGAATAATAGGTAAGAACGCACTTAGCCCTCTGCTTAGAGCGGCAGCACTAGCCAATGCTCAGCCAGCTAGTGCTGAATAGCTCTGAACACCTTAGTAACTATATAAAGGTAATTAGTGGTTCTAATGAAGGCCTAGGCAGCTACTTAGCCTCAACAGCCCTAGATAGATCGATACAAGGATAGTTAGGAAATGAATAAAGCTCACTACATCAGATATAACTGGAGCTTTGAAGACTTAAGCCTGCATAGCTATGCATACCTTACTGAACACCTTAGTAACTATATAAAGGTAATTAATGGGTAATAGTAATGGTTCTAATGAAGCTCTAAGTAGCTTCTTAGCCTCAACAGTCCCTATGGGTACTGAGTCATTCAAGACTCTAAAGATCCTTAGGCGAAGGTATCCGAAAGCTACTCTTCCTGTTGATGAAAGAGATCACCATAGCTTTATGACAGCTATGCAGCTGCTGCCTTCACGAAAGAGCTACCAAGAACTCCACACCCTAGCTGACTTCTTCACTGAGCAAACAGTAGGTAAGCGCCGAGGTAAGCATAAGGAGCAATTAAGGCGGCATTGGGAGGTAGTAGTGTTAAACCTCTCAAGGGCAGCGCTCTGTCATCACTGGCTATATATATCTTTAAAGAAGAACTCATATACAACTGAATATTGGTTGAAGAAGTATGGGTTTAGCTATTCATGTATGAAGACTATCTTTGATTATCTAGTTGAGAACGACTTGGTAGAGGCGAGGATGGGAGCGCAGTATTCAAAGGGGGCTATGCTGACTAGGGTTCACCCCAAAGAGCAGTTGAAAGAGCATCTGTGGCAGTTCTTTTTAGATGCAGAAGANCCNATAGAGCCTCCNTATCTTCGAATCAATAAAGCCGATGGCTCTTGGGGTGATGTTATTCAGCAGCTCCCCAGTGACCACACAGAGCTAGTGGAGATGACTCGAATAAATGAGTTCTTAAAGGGCCATAGCTGGGCCTGCAAAGGGCCTGTGAGGATGATATATAACGGAGATATTATGGGAGGAGGTCGTTTAAGTACCCCCTTTCAAAACATACCTTGCAGGCGTTATAGCCTCCGTCTTTGCACTAAGATTGATGGTCAAGATATTTGCGAAGTGGACTTTAGTGCAAATCACTTGAGGCTCTATATGGCTCTCATTGAGGAAGAAGATGCTGGCGAAGATCCCTATGAAGCTATATGTGCAAATGGAGGTTGGGAAGCTTCATATCGAAGCAGTGTTAAATGGTTTATCACGGTCGCTATGGGAGCCGGAAGTCATACTCTCCTACAGGGTGCTCCAGGAGCGCGGGACTCAGCAAAGAGCGCTTGCTATAGATATGGAATCAGCAGCGAGCAGTTTGACGCTATCGAAGCCGCTACACTCGCTACTTTCCCAAAGCTAGGGCTTTACAAAGGGTTTGGGTTGCATGCTCAGGCTTTTGAAGGGCAGATTCTCAAGGATGTAATGCTACAGGGTGTTGAGAAAGGAATTGTTTGCTTGCCAGTTCATGATGCTATTGCTGTGCAGGTGGCTCATAAAGACTGGGCCGTAGCTGCAATGACGGAAACTTGGGCTAGGCACGTGCATGGTAAAGCTCGGACAAGAGTAAAAGTATCTACTTAGCGAATGCCACTATTTGACTCTAATAACTGATAAGCCTACCTTTGTAATAACAACAACAAAGCAAGGAGCTACAGCATGCTAGTACTAACAAGGAAGTCTTCAGAAGGAATCACCCTCAACACCTCAGATGGTGTAGTCCACATCAGCGTCTCCACAGGCAATAATACTCAAGTCAAAGTAGCCATTGACGCACCTCAGGCGGTGAAGGTGCATAGAGATGAGCTGATTGAGAGCAATAAGGAGGTTGATCCATGCGTACAACCATATTGTTATTACTAGCAACAGCGGTGGTCCTTAGTTTTGGATGCTCAGAAGAGGCAGAAACAACAACTGTCACCCTATCTAATGGAAATACGATGTCGGACGTCCCTGTAGGGACTCCTGATTCTGTTGTTCAGGAAGCTGCAATATCTCTTGGAATAGCCACATTAGAAGGCTTTGAAACTCTCTTTGAGCCCACTGAGTCTTCAGCTTTAGAGGGGAATGCTCAAGCTCAGTTTCGACTAGGTGCAATGTACGAGGCCGGATCCACCACTGCTCAGAATCATACGGAAGCTATGCGTTGGTACAAGGCAGCTGCCGCTCAAGATCACTCGCAAGCAAAATGGAGAATTGGGCAACTGTACCAACTCGGAAAAGGTGTTCCTCAAGATTATGTAGAAGCCATTCGCTGGTATAAGTTGTCAGCTTCGGACGGTAATCCTAATTCGCAATTGTACCTTGGCAATATATATCGTGACGGAAACTTAGCGGAACAAGACTACGCTGAAGCGATGCACTGGTACATGCTGGCTGCAGTGCAGGGAAACGCAGAAGCTCAAAGTAGTGTTGGCGATATGTATTTCTCTGGAAAGGGTGTATCGCTAAATCTTACAAAGGCTCATATGTGGAGCAATATAGCAGCAGCTAACGGGAGTCGTTGGGCTGGATTAGCTCGCCAGCTTGCGGAAGAGAAAATGTCACCTGCAGAAATCGCTGAAGCTCAGAAGCTAGCGAGAGAGTGCATGGAGCGAGACTATGAGGAGTGCGATTACTGATCATGCTTGATTGTAAACACCAAAGGGACAAAGCATGAGCGGAGTATTTTTAGGTGGTGTGATCAGGTTGCTGATGGACCCTGTGGTATGGGGTATTTGTTTACTTTTGGCCTTCAAGACAAGATCCCGAGGCTATGCCTTCCGACTGGCATTGATGTTGATCGTTATTCTTAGTGCATCCATAGTTCTGCGTATTACTTGGATCGGAGAATATACATGGCAAGACTTTCAGCAAGGTCTAGCGGCCTACCTCATAGTTTCATCAATAGTCTTACTGATCTTCCGGCATAAGCCCAGTCTAGAGCAGCAGCTTTGCACCATAGTAGGCACAGACCTACATCGACAAATACATGCTGCACTGACGGAGAATGAAGTTTTGGCAGGGAAACGACTCAATAATCTTGCCTCAACTGGGTACATCTTTGGCTTCATCAACGCTTACCTTGAGGCATACCCAGAATACGAACCAAAGAGCGAAAGGATGTTTAAGCAAATCCTTAATGGCGTTTTGCCAAACAAACTAATGGCTATATTTGTTAGCAATTACGAGAGGTATTGCATCGCACTGGACGTGGAGCGCTTGAAGCAAGAAGTTGAGGACTTCAAATTAGGCGTCTCTATAGGGGCNAGCGACGCTGAAAAAGCTCAAAACTATGAGACGCCACAGAATCTGGAACTCTACCTCAAAGGAAAGAAACCGATAACATCTCCATTCCTAGTAGCCCTCTCCAAGCGCTAGAGACACCCTGTCATTGCTTCTCCTTAGTTCAACGAATTCTCTAAATAAATCTAGGGCTTCTTCGTCAATTGGGACTTGCAGAATGATAAGGCCGTGAAGTCTTTCAGGTAGGTATTTACCGTCCTTCTCTACATAGGGNTCCATAAGATCATTGCGCATCAGCCTTCTAACATTAGAAACACGTATGTTCTGCTGAGCAAGGGCTACTTCATGTGTCTGGATACCGCTTAGGATCTCTTCATGTTTGAAATAAAGGTCCTTTAGAGATTTTTCTGCTTCAGATCTTGCGTAGATATATGACGCTAAGCTAAAAACCAGCAAGACTGATGCCACGGTTGTCTGTAAATTAAGGAATTCTACTGCAATGGGGAGCGCAATAATAAAGAGCACCATTCCGGTGAGCCCACGCCCTGCCATTATTTCTTGCTGTCGGCGATGGGCTTTTATTTCATCATTAATTTTGTCTTCCCTAGAAACCGCAGCTTCGTGGTAACCGGACTCGTTTTTTCTAATCCATTCTTCCGTGAGGCTGATTAATTTCATTGCAGCAGAATAGACCGTTCTTTCCGAAGGGCTTCGGCTAGATAGAGAAGCATCCAGCTGTCGGTCTCTTTCTTCTTCTTTTTCGATTAGGGTTTGAACTTTTTCTCTAGTCCATGATTTTATTGGTTCCATTCCACTTCCTTAACAGTCTACATAGCCACTATTCAAACAATTCCTAGCCATCTCCTGAGCCTGCTCAATCTGTGTTGGGGTCATTAGTTCTGCGACTAAGTTTCTAGCATCGGCAGCTGTGTCGCCTCCATTTGCAGCGGCGATGTTGAGCCACATATGTGCACGGGCAAAGTCTTGAAGAACGCCTTCTCCTGTGACGTACATGCTGCCTAAATTGTATTCAGCAGAAGCATTTCCTTGCGCTGCAGCGAGCCGGTACCATTTCGCAGCCTCTCTATAATTCTGGAGAACACCTTCGCCGTTTGCGTAGTGGAGACCCAGGTTGTACTGAGCTACGTCGTCACCCTGCTCTGCAGCAAGTCGGCTCCACTTGGTAGCCTCTCTATAATTCTGGAGAACACCTTCGCCGTTTGCGTACATGAGGCCTAGTAGCCTCTGGGCCAATGGATTACTCTGTTCTGCTGCAAGTTGAAGCCACTTAGCAGCCTCGCTATAGTCCAGAGGAACTCCCTCTCCATTTACGTACATGGTGGCTACATAGTACTGGGCAACATCAAGGCCCTGTTCTGCAGCAAGTTGAAGCCACTTAGCAGCCTCGTTGTAATTTTGGTAGAGACTCCCTCCGTTTTTGTATATGAAGCCTAGGCCGAACTGAGCGTATAAATCGCCTTCCTCCGCTAAAGGCTCCCACTCAACAATCGCTGTTGCGTAATCGCCGTTATTAAATGCGTTCTGCCCTTCTTCATAGTCAGCATAAGCTGAGGCAGACAAAAGCGATGCAGTGCTGATGAACATTGCGACGAGCAATGTAAGCGGACTATTCCCTAGTGTTCTCATTAGCATTCCTTTGGTGCAAGTGAAGTGGTCTCTGAACTCTAGTTCTTTGCTCAAGAAGTTTCAAATAAGCACGTCACAGCCCTTACTGAATCGCCTCTAAATAGACCTAAATTCTCCCCTGTGCAGACAACACCCACAGACATGCCTCTAGAGGCCTCTCAGAGGCTCTGTATGCCCGTTTGAGGGCTTTTGAATAGAAGGGTATTGCTTCGGCGCGAAGATCGCTCTAAGGAGCCTTAAATGGCTTTGTAGAGCATATCAGTTTTTTAGGTGGAAATCAAGCTTTGGAGGCTAATCTTAATGTAGGTTGATTGTTAATGCCTGAGAGGCAGCATGAAGCTATTAAAGTAAACAGCGAGGTCTTTTATCGGAATTTCTATAGTTGCCTATAGGATGACTTTCTCACCGAGCATGAATATAGTCGAGTCATGCGTTGCAGTGATGGCCTCATCTACCCAGCTTTATGGAAGAAGCATCACAGAAGGTTTTATGGATAAAAAAGGCGACCCTATGAAAAATCTCTCTTTTCTGATTCTTTTGAGTATTTTACTGTCAGCTTGTGGAGGTGGCGGAGGCGGTGGCACCACAACTCCTTCTGGTGGCGGAACCACTCCACCTCCTCCTACATTCGGCATAACAGGGAGCTATATAAAAGGCCCCGTATCCGGAGCCAATTGCGAACTTTTTGAATTGAATGCAGCAGGCGCTAAAGGCGCCAGTTTAGGAACTGCCCAAAGCCTTAATGGTCTTATCGATTTTGGCGATACCGAATATCAGGGCAATGCCATAGTCGAATGCACGGGCGGGACTTATCAAGATGAGGCTACAGGCGCCACTTTGACTGCACCTCTGCATCGAGCCATTGTTGTTCTTGCTGGTGATACAAGCACTTCTGTTGGCCCCCTGACTGAAATTGCTGCGCAACTGGCCGAAGCCGATGGCGGCAACTTCAATACGGCTGTTACCACCCACAATTCAGCGGTCGCCGAGGCCTTTGGCCTAGACGGCGTAGATATTACCAAAGTTATTCCAGTCGATTTAGCCACTGAAGTAGCTGGCGATACGCCTGAAGGGCGCTATGCAACGGTTTTGGCGATTCTGTCTCAGGTCAACGCAAGCAGTGTAGATGAAGACCTTGAGGCAATTCTGGCCGATTTAGCCGTTGATCTTGCCGACGACGCTCTATCAATCAGTACGTTAGTAGAGCTGGGTCGAGCGGTAGCCGCCTTACCTACTTCAGATGTGGTAGGTAATCTTACCGATAGCATTACAGATAGTTTGGTGACAGGAGTTGGAATTTTATTCGACGCCGATGAAGACGGTGTTCTCGACGAAAACGATGCCTTCCCCGATGACGCAGCCGAAACTATTGATACGGACGGTGATGGCACGGGCGACAACGCCGATGCTTTTGACAATGATCCTACCGAGACCACCGATACGGACGGTGATGGCACGGGCGACAACGCCGATGCCTTCCCGCTAGACCCCTCTCGATTTATAAACGAATTGCCGGTCGCCGTTGCGACAGTTAGTGGGGCTTCGTATAGTGGTAATAGCGCTGTCGCTTTAAATAGCGTGGAGAGCAGTGACCCAGATGGCGTCATAGTCTCGTTTGAATGGCAGCAAATTTCTGGTCCTCCCATAGCTTTTGTCTCTGGTAATACTTCACCGAACGTATTCTTTGATGCGCCAATACTTGATCAGCCGAGCCTTCAAATGGTGTTCGAGTTGACCGTTACGGATAACGACGGAGGCAGCGATGTTGCTCAAGTTTCGGTCACTATAATAAATGACCTCCCAATAGCAGAGATAAGCGGAAACTCTACTGCAGAAGAGCTGACATCTTTTTCGCTAGATGGTGGGAGTAGTCGTGATCAAGAATCAGATATCACCTTTCAGTGGGAGCAGGTATCTGGACCTGAAGGCGTTCTGACAGGTTCTAACCAAGCGATAGCCATTATTGAGGCCCCAATAGTTAATGTTGATGTTGATGTTACGATTCAGTTGACTGTGACGGATGATATTGGTCAGACAGCATCAGCAATCCACACTGTTACTATCAAGCCTAAGGCGGTTAACTCTGCGCCTACAGCTATAGCTAATACAGCAAATATGACCGTTGATGAGCTATCAACCGTAACGATTGATGGGTCTAGCAGCTCCGACACCGATGGCTCCATAGATACTCATCTATGGAGCGCTCTAGGTTGCCCTCTTAACACGGCAATAGCCCAGGCCAGCCAAGCTACAACTCAAGTCACCTTCCCGGTCGTTGCATCAAGCTCAGCCTGCACCGTTCTGCTTACGGTCACAGACAACGATGGAGAGCCTTCAAATCATCAGATTGATTTTATTATTGAGCCCCTGTCTCTCAGTATTTCTGGATATATCTCAGTTCCCGCCGGTACATTCGTTGACTCCGACGTTAACGATACAGATGCAGCATACGCGTCAAACGATAGCGGGCTGGTTGCACAGCAGCTTCCAAACCCTGCTTCTCTCGGTGGCTATCTAAATGAAGCTTTTGCTGGTGAGGTCGGCTCTTCTTGGCTCCTAGGTGATTTAGACGACCTTTTCCGAGTCAATTTACTGGCAGGACAAAAAGTTAGCCTAATCGAAAGCGATCCTAGCGAGGGGAATTTAGCTTTGGGCCTTTGGAGTTCAGATACGCTTACTCTTGAGGATTTATCCATTACTACCGGTTATTTTGAAACTGTCGAAGCACCGGCAACGGGCGAATACGTGATAAATCCAGCTGTGTTTAGCGGTGCGTCGAATTACACACTAATAATTGGCAATTCATCACTTTCCTCAACTAGCGGTGGATATAGCTTAAGAAATGACTTCGTGCCTAATGAAATGCTAGTGACTCTATCTGCGAGCCCGAATGTTCAAATAATGGAATCCAAGCTCACGACTCTCGAAGCGAATTTAAAGCTGACCAGACAAGAGGGCGGGGGTGGTGATATTCACTTGCTCAAGACCTCTGACGATTCAGGATTATCAAGTTCACCAGCTCAAGCTAGTCAAATCCTATTTGACCGGTTTGCAAGTGGGCTGACCAATTCGGAAGATCTAGAAAAACTCGAAACACTTTGGGCAATTAATCTAGCCAATGAAAGTGATGGCGTTCAGTACGCTCAACCAAACTATATATACAAAACACAAATGTTACCTAATGATCCGTTTTTTGAACTCCAGTGGCATTATCAGAACATTGAACTTCCCGCTGCTTGGGATATTTCGACTGGAAGTTCCGATGTCACCGTAGCCGTAGTAGATACTGGCGTGCTTCTCAGCCATCCAGATATGCAAGGCCAATTGGTCTCCGGATACGATTTCGTTAGTAGTGTTTTCACAAGCGCGGATGGCGATGGCATAGATTCTGATCCCGATGATCCAGGGGACGGCACTAATGGGACACCTAGCAGCTTCCATGGGACGCACGTTGCAGGAACTATTGCCGCTGCTTCAAACAATAGTATTGGAACCGCTGGTATTGCTTGGGGCTCAAAGGTAATGCCCGTTAGAGTGTTAGGCGCTGGAGGAGGGACAATCAATGACATTCTGGAGGGAGTGAAATTTGCGGCTGGACTTTCTAATATTTCTGGCACTACACCGTTAAGTCCAGCAGACATCATTAACCTAAGCTTGGGTGGGATTGGACCGTGCAGCCCAGCAGAGCAAGAAGTGTATTCTGCGGCCAGAGCTGCGGGCTCGATAATCGTCGTGGCAGCCGGGAATGATGGGATTGATGCGAGTAATGCTTCTCCGGCAAACTGCGAAGATGTCATAACCGTAAGCGCAACGAATATGTCAAACGAACTGGCGTCTTACTCAAATTTCGGGGCGTCCCTTGATATCGCCGCACCTGGGGGTGAT
>JGI26260J51721_1001319_pt1 | contig 10500 bp, 10 predicted proteins | sample SaaInlV_120m_DNA_4_FD_51721 | JGI IMG/M metagenome (IMG submission 51721)
CTAGACATTGGAGGTAACGATGAAGAGCAAGATGAAAGCAGCGATGTTGAGTCTGTTAGTAGCAAGTTCCGCCGCTCAAGCAGATGAGTTAAACACCTTGTTGAATGCTTCACAGGCTATTGTTAACCAGATTGACAGTGGTATTAGGCTCGCTGGTGCGGCTACTGTTTATGCTCCGCAAGGTGGTCAGATTTCTAATGGGTCATTGTCGGGCAGCGCGCATATCAGCAGTGAACAGCTTGTCGCTTACAACAAAGCTCTTGCAGGTATGGAATCCTACCAAGCCTATGGCTCTGTTCAGGACTTATTAGAAGAGCAAGCGGCGAATGAACTACAGCTNATGAACGAAGCTGTTGGAGTGTTCACTGAGGTTGTTGTCGAGATGATTGCAGTGGTAGAGGTAGCAGAGATTGCCGAAGCTGCTGAGACACCACAAGACCAAGCAGAAGTGCAAGAGTATGTAGCCCAGAACCAAGAGGCTCTGACAATAGACCAAGAGCAAGTAGATACATACAACCAGTCAATTGATGACATAGAGACGCACGCTAATGCTGCTGGTGCATTCTTGGGTGTTGCTGCTAACTCAGAAGCAGTAGCGTTCCTACAGACTGGTGCAGAGAACAACAATGTAAATGCAAACAACAGCACATTGTCATACAGCGCGTCTAACCAAAGAGTAACTGTCGCTTGGGAAGGCACAAATAACGCCACAGCGGTATACGTCAATGGTACTAACTTTGGCATGGATTTCTATAAAAGTACCGAAGAGATTTATGCGGCTGGCGCAGAGTCTGAGTTATACCTTACTGGCCCAACACATACAGGATACAAATGCTTTATGACAGGCGAGGACTGTGAATCGTGAGCCTTGCTGAGACTGAGTTAACAATAGGCGGCACATCGTTTAAGGGTGTCTACATTGCCATCTTATTAAGCCTCGCAACTACTCTTGGTGGTGGCGTATGGACAGCAAGCTCTTTGTATTCACGGCTAGAGGCAGTAGAGTCTCAGAAGATTCCTGACATCGCACCGCTGGAAGAGAAGATACTGCTGGTTGAGCAAGAGCTTCAAGCGAACAATGTAAGTCAACTGCAAGGTAAACTGTCTGAGCTGGGTGTAAACCTTGTGACGATAAAAGACCAGCAATCTAGTCTGCTGGATATAAAGACCAAGGTAACTGACCTAGATAAAGACATAGAAACAATGAAGGCTCAAGTTACTGAGTCAAAGTTAATTGCTGAAGGCGTTGACGGGTTCTCTAAAAGTATAAAAAACATTGAACGAGAAATCGAAGACCTTTGGAGTGGTATGGACTACATTTCCAACCCTTTAAAATAAGGAAGTAACAATGGTTGAAGAAACTAAACAGGCAATTGACGTAGCTGCTGCATCTACTGCTGTCTTATCCCTAGCTGCTTGGTTACCGCCAACAGCTTCTTTGTTAACAATAGTATGGATGGCTCTGAGGATATATGAGTCCGAAACTGTACAGAAACTTGTACATGGTGACGATACAAAGGACTCTAAGTAAATTTTATATTGACTTTTAACTAAAAATAGTGTATAATAATATGACTATTTTAGCTTCTTTAGTACAACCAGTAACTACTCTTTTAGATAAATTCATCGAGGATAAAGACAAAAAGAATGCCATTGCTTTTGAGCTTGCTACTATGGCTGAAAAACATGCTCAAGAACTTGCAAAGGCACAGCTTGAAGTTAATAAAACTGAAGCAGCGCATAAGAATCTTTTTGTTGCAGGTTGGAGACCAGCTGTTGGTTGGGTTTGTGTGTTGGGAATGGCGGGTAATTTCTTGGCTATACCAATGGCAAACTTTGCGCTGGCTCTTTCCGGTTCTGAGATCGTCGTTCCCCTTATAGAGTTGTCAACTATGATGCCTGTACTAACGGGCATGTTAGGTTTAGGTGCTATGCGTACCATAGAGAAACGCGCAGGCGTACAGAGAGATAAATAATGGTCAATCCTTTAGCTAGTCCTTTTGATGTTGAACGTGAAGATGTGTTTGCTTTAGAGCAGCCACAAGAGCGCACAGCTGCCCCTCAGCCACAACGTGCAGAACTCCCGGGATTAATCAAAGCTCGTCAATACGAAGCACCTGAGCAAGCTTTGGGTGGACTAGCTAGTTTTGTAGGACGTACAGGTCAACAGGCTAGAGCATTGACTGATTTACGTACAGAAGCTCAAGACTTCTCTGGTATGTTTGGAGATGTCAACAAGTTTAGACAGTCACCTAGAGCCGTTGAACAAGCGTTCTCTAAAGAGACTGACGCTAACATTGTAGATTATGTCTCTAAGAATAAGATACCAGCATTTAAAGAAGTGGATGGTCAGCGGTTCTATCTTAACACAGGTACTGCCGGTAGCCTAGCTGAGGTAGCTGGAGAGAAGCGTAAGGGCGGTGGTAAGTACGAAGCATTTGGCCCTGTTGGTACATACTCCGCACAGTGGGTCGAGAATCCTCCGCTATCTACAAACCCTATTATTAATTTCATGGCAGCTGCTATCCCGGGTGGCCAGTTAATGCTCACGGCAGCAAAAGCAGCCGACGGTGTGAAGCTATCTCCTATGGAAATCGCCAACACTTTGCTAGGTGGTTTAGAAATAGCTGGTGTTGTTCAACCGCCTTCAGTAGGAGCCATGCCTACAGGTCAAGCAGGCCCGGGCATAGCTGACGCAGGTAAAGGGTTGTTTGGTAAAACTTATGCACAAACACAACAGGCCCTTAAAACTGCTGCTGCTTTGTCTGAAGGAAACATCGGTGGTGTACTGATGGCTGGCTTCGGGGATAAAATAATCCCAGAGGTTTTAGAAAGAGCTAAAGTTAATCCAGAGACTTTAGAGAACTTAGGTATAACACCTGACGACTTTAACGTCGCTCTACAGAAAACTGTTGAAGCAGTNATTGATGGTCAAGACGTTAAGGATGCCATGCTTCTAGGCTTTGGCACTTACGTTAAAGAAGGNGGTAGTCTTGGNNTTGACTTACCCGACATCGACCTACCCAGNATTGAAGGGCTTAGTGCTATAGAAGATGCTGTTAGAGANATGGGTAGTAAAATAGATGACGAGTTGTTCCAGCCNATTGCTCAGAGTGATTTTGTTAAAGAAACATTGCCAGCCTTTGAGGATACTATCCGTGAAACTGTCAATCCTTTAGACGANTGGGTTGATGATATAAACCTCCCAGACTTCCCTGACTTACCTAATATTCCNATGGAAGGAACAACACAAACAACAGTAGCCTCACCTACTAGAACTACTGATTCNTTATTTAATAATGAACTGTTTAAATTTAAAACTNAAATAGGTGTAGACCTAGAACCTTATGAATACATTGATTTATATGATAACGGTCTTGAAATAAATACTTTAAACGAGCCTGAAGATCTTAGACGTGCTCGTGAACTTGGCTTAAAGGCGTACTCTTTCTAATGACTTACTTACAACTTGTAAACAGCGTACTACGTAGACTTCGTGAAGATGAAGTAGATACTGTGTCAGCTAACAGCTACTCTAAATTAATCGGAGAGTTTGTTAATGACTCCAAGCGCACAGTGGAAGATGCTTGGGACTGGACTGCTTTGCGAAACACACTNACTGTAACAACTACTGAATCCGGTTTTAACTACACCTTGGTTGGTTCCTTAAACCGTATGAAAGTGTTAGACGTTATTAACGATTCCTCTAATTGGTTTATGCAGTACCGTGGCTCTACGTGGATGAACAACGCTTACTTGGTAGAAGATGCTCCAACAGGCGCTCCACAGTTTTATAGCTTTAACGGTATTAACGTAGACGGTGACAATCAGATTGACCTGTACCCTAAGCCTGACGGTGAGTACATCTTACGCTTTAACGTCGTGTTACGCACAGGTGATTTATCAGCGGATACCGATAGAATAAACATTCCGCATTCTCCTGTTGTACAAATGGCGACAGCATTAGCTGCTCGTGAGCGAGGAGAGACCGGCGGCACCAGTGCAGCAGAACTATTTGCATTGGCAGATAATACCTTGGCAGACGCTATCGCTATTGATGCGTCACAACATCCTGAAGAGACTATCTGGACTACTTGCTAATGGCTCAACAATTACAGAATATTACAGTAGCGGCACCGGGCTTCTTTGGGCTTAACACTCAAGACTCCCCCATAGGACTCAACCCCTCTTATGCTTCTGTTGCTGATAACTGTGTAATAGATCAGTACGGTCGTGTAGGAGCACGTAAAGGCTTTACTCCTGTCTCCACTAACGGGGCTTCTTTGTTAGGCTCTAGTCGTGGCATTGAAACAGTTTTTGAATCTATCGACACTAGCGGTGATAAAGTAGTTTTTTCTGCTGGTAACAATAAGATATTCTCAGGTACTACTACACTTACTGATATAACTCCTGTAGGCTACACCCCCACAGCTAACAACTGGAAAATAGTAGAACTAGCAAATCATGTTTACTTTTTTCAAAGGGATCACGAGAATTTAATTTATACAGATGAGTCAGGTACTGGCGTTTTAAATACACACAGTGGACATGCTCATTCTACAGGAACTCCTCCGCAAGCCAATGAAGTTCTGTCTGCTTATGGTCGCCTTTGGGCAGCAGATATAACAGGCAACAAACATACAGTTTATTGGTCTGACACGCTTCTTGGTCATCACTGGAATGGAGGGACTTCTGGCTCTCTTGATCTTACAACTGTTTGGCCTACAGGTAATGACGAGATTGTAGCCTTGGCTGCACACAATGGTTTCTTGATTATCTTTGGTAAGAAATCTATTGTTGTTTATTCTGGTGCTGCCTCTCCTGCTACCATGGTACTCAGTGATACAATAGAAGGCGTAGGCTGTATCGCTCGTGATTCCGTACAACACACAGGCACTGATGTCTTATTTTTGTCAGACTCTGGTGTTCGTAGTTTTGGTAGAATCATTCAAGAAAAGTCTTTACCTATGCGAGACGTTAGTAAAAACGTCCGTAATGACTTGATTAAAGCAGTAGCTGCACAGACTAACCCTATTAAGTCCGTTTATAGCGCAGAGGAAGCCTTCTACCTGCTTTCCTTTAGTGAGTCTGGGGTAACCTACTGCTTCGATATGCGAGGCCCTCTGGACGAATCTGGGGCCTACAGAGCCACTACATGGTCTAGCATTGATCCACTAGCTATGGCCCGTTTAGCTGACGGTTCTCTGTACTTTGGCAGGCCTGATGGCATCGTTAAGTATTCTGGTAATTTAGACGGTACATCTTCTTATGAGCTACGTTACTTTAGCAATCCTTTAGATTTTGGCAACGCTACTAACTTAAAGTTTCTAAAGAAGTTTAACTTGACAATCATCGGTAGTTCATTTACAGACGTTACCCTTAACTGGGGTTATGATTACTCTGCTGCTTACACTAAACAAGCTTTTGTTTTTAGTGATGGAGTTACTGAACCTGCGGAGTATGGCATTAGTGAGTACAACACTACAGCAGAATACTCTGTGGGTGTCAACATTGAAACTCCAAAAGTAAACGCGAGTGGTTCTGGTTCAGTAGTATCTATCGGGATTGAAGCTCAAATATACGATTCACCTTTTTCAATACAGAAAATTGACATACACGCTCTACTAGGGAGACTAATCTAAAATGTCTAATTATACTAAGACGACTAACTTTGCAACTAAAGATAGCCTCCCTGCTGGCGATGCAGCCAAGAAGGTTAAAGGCACAGAGATTGACACAGAATTTAATAACATCGCTACAGCTGTCGCTACTAAAGCAGACTCCTCTGCTGTTGCTAATGTAGCCTACACTACTGGTGGTACTTTCACAGGTAACCTCGTTTTAAATGACAACGTAAAAGCAATCTTCGGTACTTCTAGCGACGGCCTTGAGGTATACCATGATGGCTCTAACAGTGTTTTAAAAGATTCAGGCACCGGCATCCTACGTTACGAAAGTGACGTATCAGCTGTTGCAGGTACTATCCTTGAAGTTAAAAACATTAACGCTACTTCTGGTACTGGTTCTTTTATTAAGTTCAGAAACGCATACAACACTGACGGTACTGCTCCATACTTAGGTGGCATCGGTACTCAGTTACGTGTCTATGCCAACGGTGGCGAGTCGGCACGTTTCAATGAACACGGTGTTCAGCTTAATGGTACTAACGCTTTAATAACAGCAGGCGCAGGTACTCCAGAAGGATCAGTAGCCGCAGCAGTAGGTTCTATTTACACCAGAACAGACGGTGGTGCAAACACAACTTTATACATAAAAGAATCTGGCTCAGGTAACACTGGCTGGGTTGCCAAGTAATTAACGGAGATTAAAAATGGTAATGCCCTATCAAGACCCACGGATGCTAGGTCTAGTTCCTCCTCCACAAGCTACGGGAGGCGTTAAGACTCCGTTACACGCTGGTTATGTCAAGACTCCTGACCCTGTTGCACAGTCCGGTTACTTTGACCCCACAGCTTTGCCAACAGGTCTGCCCGCGTCACAGCCTACTGCCTTTAATATGGGAGGAGTCCCCGGTGGATCACCCAGTACTGGTCAAGTGGCTGGTGGTCTACTTGCTAGTCAGCTTTTAGGAGGCGGTGGTTTAAACCTTCAAAACCTCTTAGGTAGTGTAGGTCAATACTACGGACAAGAGGAAGGCATTAAAGGTGCTTACGAAGCTGGCACTGCTGGCTTACAGATGGGACAACAGCTAGGACAACAAGCGGTCGAAGGATCACAGTTCCGTCCTTTCACAGTCACTAGCAATCTGGCTAATATCCAGACTACTCCTGAAGGCAGCTTGGGTGTTCAACTATCTCCTGCTCAACAAGCACTACAAGAGCAGCTGTTAGGACAAGCTCAAGGATTGTTTGGTCAAGCAGATGTCGATCCAGCCGCTGCACAGATGGCCCTGTATGAGCAAATGAGAGCCGTACAGCGTCCTGAAGAAGAGCGTCAGCGTCTTGCACTAGAAGAACGTATGCTTTCACAGGGACGCTTAGGGCTATCCTCCTCAGCTTACGGTGGTTCTTCACCTGAACTACTAGCTATGGAGACAGCACGTCAAGAAGCAATGGCTCGTGCTAACTTAGGCGCTAGACAACAAGCAATGGCTGAACAAGCTCAAGCAGCTAGTCTTGGTCAAGGGCTCTTAAGTTCAGGCTTTATGCCACAGCAGCAGGCACTTTCATTACTAGAAGCGGGTCAGATACCAGCAGGTTTAGCTCAGCAAGGAAGACTAACGGGTACACAGCTTCGAGCAGAGTTAGGCGGCATGGGGCTGGAGTCTTATATGCAAGGCGCTTCGTTGGCTAATGAGTTAAGACAACAGCAACTAGCTAACATGCTACAAACTGTTACAGGTAGACAAGACACTACAGGAGATTTTGTAGGTGGCTTACTGGGGCAGATCTTTGGTCAAGGTAGAACCCCGCAGGATGCTGTTGTTGATCTGTCTCCTTATGAGTTGGATTTCCTTTCATCTCGAGTAGGTGGGACACCTCCTTCAGCAGCATCAGCAGCAGGACTGGCACGTCTCAATGCTATGTTATCAGGTGATGACGAAGACTTAATCGATCCAAAAGGCGGTGGACAATAATGGCTAAAACAGATTTAGTAGGTTTATTAACAGGTATTGGGTCTTCTCCTATAGACCCTACAACAGCTATGACTCCTAGACAGGCCGCTCTACAACGAGGCGCACAGTATGGTCAAGGGTTTCGACGTAGCGTTGGTGCTTTAACAGGCGCAGACACGCGCACTACTGGTGAGGTTTTACAAAAGAAACTGTCTGGTTTAAATCCTGAAAGCGTGCAAGATCAACAACAGATTATTGAGTTAGTTTCTCAAGTAGACCCTGCTAGGGCGATGGCTTTGCAAACGCAGTTTAACGTAGAGAACAAGGCTAGACAAGAAGCTGACAGGGCTTTTTCTCTGCAAGAAAGACAAGTAACCGCAGCGGAAGCGGCGGCAGGTGGAACGGGTATAGGTAAACTTAATCCTCAAACGTACACTCCTAAAAGTTTACAGGCGTTTGCAGAAAACCTAGAAAAGACTGGAAACAGAGACTACAGTTTGTTAAAAGAAATAGATTTAGTTAAGAAAACTTTTCAAGTAAAAATGGCAGAAGATATTGTAAAGCAAATAGGTAAAAGATCCGAACAATTAGCGAGTTCGGCACAAAGACAGTCATCTCTCAACCAAATGTCTCGTTTGTTAGACACAGGTTTAAAAACAGGCTCTCTGGCTGAGTTATCTAAGTCTTTTAAAGGTGTGTTATCTGGTGTTTTAGGTGTGGAACTAGAAGGTCTAGCAGAAGCAGAAGCGTTAACGGCTATCGCAAACAAACTGGCCTTGGAAGTTAGAAACCCCGCGTCTGGTATGGGACTACCGGGAGCGACATCTAACAGAGATTTGGATTTTCTTAATAATGCGATTCCGGGCTTGCGTAAGTCTGTAAAAGGTAATAGACTAATGATCGCTCTTGCTAAAGAGCAACACAAAATGCGACAAGCGTTGAACAGAGAACAGGCACGCATTATTAAAGAACAGGGTGGTTATGCTCCTCTTGATTTAGAAAGTAGATTACAAGATTTTTACACTTCTTATTCTATTGATCCTTCTCTTGCAAAAGAAGCTGAAGAGTTACTAGCCCTTAAAGAAACAGAAAAAAGTTGGGTTGACAGTGATTTAGAAGCAAGATTAGAGGCCTTTAAAAACAGCCAACCTAAGTCAAGGAAAAGAGGGCCGCAATAATGACAATGACTAGAAACGAAGTAGCCAACTGGTTGCTTAATAACGAGTCGTTAAAAGGCAGTCCTGAGTATTCTGTAAATGCTGATTTGTTTATGAGTCTAGACTCAAAAGAACAAAAAAAAGAAAGCAGAAACGAACTAGGAGAATGGCTACTTAAAAACGAAGATAAAAAAGGAACTACTGCTTATGAACAAAAAGCAGATTCTTTTATGAGTTTGTCTTCTAAAGTGGACGAAGACTTTAGCGAAGACTCTTCTAACATGGCTGCGTATATGAGAGGCGTTGCTCAAGGAGCTACTTTTGAACTATATGACGAAGCAAAAGCAGGCGCATTAGCAGTTGGTGATTTTTTCTCTAATAACCCAAGTAATTCTACTTTTTCAGAGCTGTATGAAAACAGGAAACAGACAGAAAACAAATTATTAGACGCTTATAGAAAAGATAACAGTAAGTCTTACTTTGCTGGACAAGTGTCTGGCGGTATAGCTACCCTGCCTTTAGGCGGTGCTTTAGGGAAGTCAGGTCAGTTTTTGTTTGGTGTGGGTGGAACAGGAGCAACACTAGGAGGAACCGCAGCAAGAGCAGCAGGTGCAGGTGCTACACAAGCAGGACTGTCTGGCTTTGGCATGGGAGAAGGTTTAGAAGACAGACTAACAAAGGCGTCTTTGGGCGTTGGCGCTGGAGGATTAATAGGTGGGGGAATAGGAGCCGGTGGTTATAAATTAGCTCAGAAAGTAGCAAACTCTTCTACGGGCCTCGTAAATAATGCCGCGGGTATGGGAGGAGTAGCTAAAAGCTCTTTAGAGTTAGGAGAAGAATTAGAACCTCAACTCGTTAAAGTTGCTCAAGACGCGACGATTGCTCGTAACTCTGCTTATAACTCTTGGAGAGAAAAACTAGATAAAGCTATTGAGGTTACAAAAACAAAAGTCACTAGAAATGCAGATCAAGACAATGCTCCTGAAATAATACCAATGGGTGCTTTAAAAGCAATAATAGATGGGACTCAGGGACTTTTAACAGACCAGAAAAACATATTGTCTATCTTGCAAAAACCAAACAAAGTATCTTTTGAGACTTACCGTCAAATGTATAAGACAGCTTGGGATTTACAGAAACAGTTACCACCTGCTGAAGCTGCTACACTGGCGAAAAGACTTAAAGATTTAGAAGGTTTTGAGTACAGACATTTAGACAGTATTCTAGGAAACAGTACTCTAGGAACTGCTCGCAAAAAAATAGATGAGGCTGTAAAGGGCTTTGAAACGGGGCAACTTCTTAATAAAGAGTTAGTCACTAAACTAGCTAAAGGAGAGCCCTTAGATCCTACTTTTGCTACGCAGTTTTTACCAAATAACTCGTCTAGTCTAAGTAACTTTTTAAAGTTACAAAACAGAATAAAGTCTTGGGCGGCAGAAGCTAAACTGCCTACAAAAGAAGCGGATGAAATTTTAGCCCCTTTACGAGCTAACGCTTTGTCTGATGTTGTTAATTCGCCTAAGCTATTAGAGGCTGTAGCAAATCCTAAGACAACCAAAGACTTTGACATTATTAAACACTATGAAGCACTCCTTTCTCCACAGCAGTTTAGATATGTTAAAAGTTTAGCTACGAGTCCTAAAGGAATGATTGCTCAGAGACTAGAATCTTTATCTGCTTACCATACTGCTGCTGGTGTTTTATCTTTAGGAGGAGCAGGAGCAGTAGCCGCGGGAGCAGGAGGAGCGGCGGGAATGACTTTGCTTG
>JGI26260J51721_1001325_pt1 | contig 10482 bp, 12 predicted proteins | sample SaaInlV_120m_DNA_4_FD_51721 | JGI IMG/M metagenome (IMG submission 51721)
GGTCGCGGTGTGTTGATGGGCGGCGTGCCCGGTGTTGGCCCTGCGCGTGTCGTCGTGATTGGTGGCGGTGTTGTTGGCACACATGCGGCGCGGGTTGCTGCTGGTATGGGTGCGGATGTGACGGTGCTGGACCGGTCCCTGCCCCGCATGCGGTACCTTGATGATGTGTTCAGCCGTGATTTCAAAACGATGTATGCGTCTGCGGGCAACACGATCGAAATGGTGCGCGAGGCAGACATGGTCATCGGCGCGGTCCTGATCCCCGGTGCAGCCGCCCCCAAACTTATCAGTCGCGCGCAACTGTCAGAAATGAAACNGGGTGCTGCGATTGTGGACGTGGCCATCGACCAAGGTGGCTGTTTCGAAACATCCAAGGCCACGACGCACCAAGACCCNATTTATGACGTCGACGGGATCATGCATTACTGCGTCGCCAACATGCCCGGTGCGGTTGCGCGCACATCGACGATCGCATTAGGGAATGCGACGATGCCGTTCATGCTCGCACTCGCTGATAAGGGTTGGAAACAGGCGTGTGAAGACGACGAACACCTGCTGAACGGGCTGAACGTTCATGCGGGTCAGTTGACATATTTCGCTGTCGGCAAGGCGCTTGGGATCGACGTGTTGTCGCCCCAGCTTGCTCTCAGGTCTTAAACACAAAAGGCCGCCCGTTTTCATGGGCGGCCTTCGCTATTTGACTGTCTGTCGGTTTAGAATTTGTAACCGAGGCGCAGAGAAATCATATCGGTCTTGTTGGTCTGTGCTTGGCCAGGAATGAGGCCTGGCTCACCTACATCTCACGGCGGGAGAATTCGAGCCCCGCAAAGATATTGTCGGTTATCATGTAATCGACGCCGACACCGTAAGTGATGCCGTTCACGTCCCAGCTGTTGGCGAAATCTGCATAAACGGCCGCGCCGTAGCCTAGAAAGCCGTATGCCAACGCATCACCGATAGCGTAACCACTACGGCCGCGAAATTCGGTTGTGTGACCCAACCCTTCCCTTGGGAAACCCTGAAGACCGTCAAGGCCTTGGGTCGCGTTCAGTTCAAAACCATAAACAAATTTGCCGCGCTGCCAGTTGTAGCCGCTAAAGACCCCAAACGCGGCGTCTTCTGTATAATAATAAGTGAAGGGTTGATTGCTAAAGGTCATTGTTCCGGACACGTCTGAATAAGACAGCCCTACGTAGGCGCCTGACCAGTCGGTCACAGTTGAAGTCGCAATCGAGGCCATGGGAACAACGGGATCGGCGGGGGCTTAATCGATGTTGCCAGCGGCCACGCTCGTTACCAAAACAAAAGAAATTAACGTGGAAATAAGTGCGGTCTTCATTTTGCTCTCCAAGAAAAAATGGGGCTAAATTTACCCCTGGATTTGGCCTTGGACAAAGGTCAACTTATCCATGCATTCAACGGAACAATTTCTGCAGCAATTATTCAACTACGAGAATGCACAAAAAAAGGCCCGCNAATGGAATGGCGGGCCTTTCAAATCGAACGGGTCGATTACTTCTTCAGTGCAACCAGGATGTCTGCAAGCAGCTCTTCCTGAGTTGGGCCTGCTGGTGCTTCTGGTGCTGCCTCTGGCTCTNGGCCTTTGGCTTTGTTCACGGCCTTAACCAACATGAACACCACGAATGCGATGATCAGGAAGTTGATGATTGCCATGATGAAACGACCGTATGCGAATACGGCTGCGCCGGCTTCGTCAGCAGCTGCGATAGAAGAGTATTCGCCTTCGCCGAGCAGCACGAACAAGCCGCCGAAATCAACGCCGCCCATGGCAAGGCTGATGATTGGGTTAATAAGGTCAGACACAAGGCTGCCCACGATTGCAGTGAACGCAGCACCGATGATGATACCTACAGCCATGTCCATGACATTGCCTTTTGCGATGAAGTCTTTGAATTCGTTAATTATTTACTTGTCCCTTAGCTTATTTATACGTGAAGGTCTTGGCCAACTACGTTTATGCGCGCACCTCTACCCCAGTTAACGCACATTTCCAAAGGGTTAAAATTTACGCATCTTCCCCCTAAATAGACCGGGAACTATTACACAAAAGGACTTTTACCATGGCTGATCTTTCGCAATTCGCCATCACTGGCAAATGGCCCGCGCAGAACCCCGATATTCTGCAGCTTTATTCATATCCAACGCCAAATGGCGTAAAGGTTTCTATCGCGCTTGAGGAATTGGGGATCGCGTATGAACCCCACCTCGTGACGCTGTCGGATGCCGACGTGAAAAGCCCCGAGTTCTTGAGCCTGAACCCCAACAACAAAATCCCAGCAATCATGGATCCCAACGGACCAGACGGCCCGATTGGCCTGTGGGAAAGTGGTGCGATCCTGATTTATCTAGCCGAAAAGACTGGCAAGCTCATGGGGCGGAACGCTGCCGACAAGGCCAACATTATCAAATGGGTCATGTTCCAAATGGGCGGCCTTGGTCCGATGTTCGGGCAGATGGGGTTCTTTGTAAAATTTGCTGGCAAAGACATCGAAGACCCGCGCCCGCGTGATCGCTATATCGCTGAATCCAAACGCCTGCTGAATGTGCTTGAGGGTGAATTGGACGGGAAGGACTGGATCGCAGGGGAGTATTCGATCGCCGATATCGCGATTGCACCTTGGCTGAATGCTCTCAATTTCTATGGCACCCGCGGGGTTACTGGGTTTGATGACCTCAAGAACGTGCCCNCCTATTTGGATCGCTTCATGGCGCGTCCAGCCGTGGAAAANGGCAAGAATATTCCCACCCGCGAGGGATAAGCGTTTAAACCGTCGCGCAGCCAGATTTGATNGCTGCGCGACGNACTAACGGTTTTGTGCAAACCGTTTCCGTTCGTTATTTCGGCAGTTCGCCAGTCAAAACGTAACGCAGGATTTGAACCACCTGCGCGGGGTCACGAGCGACGGCCAAGGCGGCTGCATCGACTTCTTTCAGCGCATGATCGTGATCGGGCTGTTGCAACACGATCAGCGATTTGCCCAAGGCGGACGCAACGCCTGCATCAAATGCCGCATTCCATTGNCGATACTTTTCCCCGAACCGCACAACCACAACATCCGCNTCGGCGATGCCTTTGCGGGTGCGGATTGCGTTGATGTTGGCCCCTTTATTGTCGTGCCAGAATTTGTTGGGCTCATCCCCAAGGATCGCAACGCCGCAATCATCGGACGCGGCATGATCTGTCACAGGGCTGTTGAATGTCACATCAAGACCCGCCGCCCCTTGCGTGATCTGTTCGCGCCAATCGGTATGAATTTCGCCGGATAGATAAACCTTGAGCATCGCGCCCTCCTGAATTTGTGTTGGAGGTAAGTCTAGCCCATTACACGCGCTTCGCCACGATGTATCACACGCGCTTCGCCACGATGTATCGCGAAGTTGACGGAAAACTTCCGGACTCGATGATATCGAACCCTGCGAATATCAGCGCATCTTTCAATTCACGACTGGTGAAAAACCGCACATAGGGTGCTTTGCCAAGCAGACGCATAAGCGGCAGCGCGATCTTAATCGGGAACCGCTTGAATCCAAATGACTTGTCCGACAGGCACCCCGTCTTAGACACAAAGACACCCCCGGGCGGCAACATACGGTGAATGTCAGCGAAAATATCTTCGGCGCTGCACACCAGATGGAACAGATTATGGGCAAGAACGGCGGTGATCGGGTCTTTCAACTTTGCGGCGTCCTCAGCGGACAGCCTTCGAAAATCGGTATTGGTTACCCCGATCTGTGCGGCACGGGTTTTGGCAATATCGATCATACCAGATGAAATATCCGTCCCAACGATGTCACGAACATGCGGCGCGAAATGCAAAGCTGTCGACCCTNTCCCGCAACCAAGTTCGAGGACGCTGTCATCTTCTGTCAAATAGGACAACGTGCGGCCCAAGGTGTATTCNTAAGACGCGACATCACTGATCGGATCTTTGGCGTATTTGGGCGCGATTTTGTCCCAGAATGTTGCGGCGTCGGTCATGGCGTCTCTCCTTTTCAATATACTACATCCGTATGGATCATTGCGGAATTGACGAAATACGAAGGGCATCTATACGTTTGCGTATGGATATTGATGTAAACCGATTGGACTGGACCCATTTGCGCAGCTTTCTGGCGACCGCTGAAACAACCTCCCTTTCGAGTGCTGCGCGTCAGCTTGGGCTGACCCAACCCACCCTTAGCCGTCAAGTTGCAGCATTGGAATCCAGCCTGTCGGTGCTCTTGTTTGAACGGGTCGGCAGGGGGTTGGAGCTGACGGATGCGGTGCAGTAACAATAGATTGGGTCGTCCTGACCGCCGGCATCGTAGGCTTATCGATTGCCGTATTGGCGTCGGTCGGCGGAAGTACTGCTGACAGCGGCGACGACATAGCCCTGTGTCAAAAACGGATGGGCAACATCATAGCGCGCGACCACCGCACCTACCAACAAAACATGCGGGCAGTGCAGCGTCGGTGTGCACAAATTTACCGTCTAGCCGCGCAGTACACCGCCCGTTGCTTTGCTCACTTTTTCAATAATCTTGGCGCTGATCGCTTCGATGTCTGCCTCTTTCAAGGTGGCATCGATGGGTTGAAGCCGCACGGTCATCGCGAGGGACTTTTTACCCTCGCCCAGATTGCCGCCAATAAATTCATCGAAAATGCGCACATCTTGGATCAAGGCCTTATCAGCACCCGCCGCCGCGTTGACCGCTGTCAGAGCATCCACGGACGTGTCGACGACAAAGGCAAAGTCACGATCAACCGCTTGCAGATCAGGTAGGGATGCCGCACCGCGATTGACGCTGGAGTTCTTCGGCATCGGGATTTCGCCCGGGAACAAAACGAAGCCGACAACGGGCCCTTTGACATCAAGTGCTGCCAGAATTTTGGGGTGGATTTCACCAAAGGTGCCAAGCACCTTTTTAGGACCCAGACAGATCATACCGTGACGACCGGGGTGCCATGCATCCCCTGCCCCGCGCAGAATTTGCACCTTGGTCGGCGCACCCATGGCAGACAGGATAGCCTCAGCGTCGGCCTTGGCGTCATAGATATCAACATCACGCGATGCCCCGTGCACGTCCTTAGGGCCCGTTTTGCCCACGAGAATTCCTGTGACGCGGCTGTGTTGTTCACCCGGCTCACCGCCGTAGAACACATCACCCGCTTCGAACAGTGCCATGTTGGTCTGGCCACGCGACTGGTTGCGTGCCGCAGCTTGCAACAGTCCGGGCAAAAGCGCGGGACGCATATGCGACATTTCACTGGAAATCGGATTGGCCAGCATTGTGGCATCTGTTCCACCACCAAACAGCGCCGCTGCCTTTTGATCGATAAAGGAATAGGTCACGCATTCATTGTAGCCCAAGCTGGCGGTGGTGCGACGCGCCATGCGCAGACGGTTCTGCATCGGCGTCAAAACAGGGGTCGGAACGCCAGCGCGCATCCGCGGCATAGGAACGGGCACGAGGTTCGTCAGCGACGCAATACGCGCGACTTCTTCAACCAGATCAGCCTCACCCTGCACGTCGGGACGCCAGCTGGGCACATGGGCCATGTCACCTTCCATGGTGAACCCTAGTGCGGTCAGCGTGCCCCGTTGGGTACCAGCCGGAATATCCATCCCAACCAACGAAGAACAGCAGTCCGTGTCGAGCTTATAGGCACGCGCAACATCAGGAATTTCACCCGCTTGCACGACCTCAGACGCTTCGCCGCCTGCGTGATCGACGATCATGCGCACAGCATGTTCCAGACCGATTGGCGTAAAGGCTGGATCAATCCCACGCTCAAACCGGTAGCGCGCATCTGAATTTATCTTCAGCGCGCGACCCGTATAGGCGGTGCGGATGGGATCAAAATACGCGGCCTCAACAAAGACATTCACAGTGTCGTCTGTGCAGCCCGTGCGCAGACCACCCATGACGCCACCGATGGATTCAGGGCCCTCGGCGTCCGAGATCACAGTCGCACCGTCGCAGAAGGTGTATTCTTTTTCGTCCAGCCCGATAAGTGTTTCATCACCCTTTGCGCGGTGCATGCGCAGGGCGTTTCCGGTGATTTTATCGGCATCAAACACGTGCAGCGGGCGGTTAAGATCGTAGGTAAACCAGTTGGTGACATCCACAAGGAACGAAATCGGGCGCAGGCCAATGGCACGCAGTTGCTGTTGCAACCAGTCAGGGCTGGGTCCGTTTTTCACGCCTTTGATCACGCGGCCAAAGAAAACAGGCGCCTGTTCAATCGTGTCGGCGTCAATCGTCACAGTCACGGGGTTCNGGAAGGTCGCGGCGACGGGTTCGATGTCGTTGGGCTTCAACGTGCCAAGGCCGCGTGCCGCCAAATCACGGGCCACGCCGCGCACGCCCAACGCATCGGGACGGTTCGGGGTGATGGCAATTTCAATCACAGGATCAACGCGGGACGGATCATGTTCGGCCAGATAATCTGCGAAGCTTTGGCCGATCTCACCCGCTGGCAGTTCAATGATGCCATCGTGTTCTTCGGACAGTTCCAGCTCACGCTCGGACGCCATCATGCCGAAGCTTTCGATCCCACGAATTTTGCCAACAGAAATCGTGATATCGAGGCCGGGGATATAGGTGCCGGGCTTGGCGACGACGACGGTGATCCCCTCGCGCGCGTTGGGCGCACCACAAATGATCTGCGTAGGGCCCTCACCCGCATCAACCGTGCACACCCGCAGCTTGTCCGCATCGGGATGCTTTTCAGCCGCCGTCACTTTACCGATCACAAAATCTGCCAACTTCGCAGCAGGGTTTTCGATGCCCTCAACCTCAAGACCAAGATCAGTAAGAGTATCTGCAATCTCGTCAACGGACGCATCCGTATCGAGGTGAGATTTGAGCCAAGAGAGGGAGAATTTCATCGCGTCGGTCCTGCCATATCAGTGTTGCGCTGGGTTTAGCGGATCAGATCAGCGGGGGCTAGTCCTTGCGGGTTTTGACCTTGAGCCATTGATTGACCGCAAACATCGGCAGGACGATCACGGCCCATGCAAGGGTGTTAACCAGGGTCCAGTTTCGTTTGGCTTCAAACGTCATGTCTGGATCGCGCCACATGCCGACATGGGCCACGATGATGAGGACCAGCAGGACCGCAAGGAGGAGTTTCAGGCGCGTCGGCATCTACGACTTTGGTTCGATTTGCCGCCCGTCGAGGTCTTCGACCAATGAGAAGAATTCGAACAACAACAACATGGCAGGGTCGTGATTGCCGTTGCGGCTGATGCTGGCTTTGGTGGCCTTGCGCCATGCCAGCAGGTCCTTGAACCCGTCTGATTTCGCCATGTTTTCGGTGACGTCGCAAAAGCGGACCTCGTCCACACGGACAGTTTTGACGACGAAGGTCGGGTTGCCATCCCAATCCGCGGCGATATCGGCACGCCCCACGACGGGCATGGAGGCTGGATCGTCTTTGAAATCGCGCAAAGGCGCACAAGTCGCGCGTTTGTTACTTTTGCGCACGAGGCGGATGTTCTCGGCGCAGGTTTCCGCACTATCGCCAAACTTGAAGGTTCCAGCGCCGGGATAGGTCTCTTGTAGGTCTTCGATGTTGTCGGTCATTGGTAAGCCTCATCATCAATTGAGAGCTGAGACACAAACGAACTTCCAGATCGTATCGCCCTCATCTTTTCCGTGTTTAGGTTCAATTCGCCGCGTTTAAATTTTTGTGAAAGCAATTCTTTCAAATCCGCTCTGGCATCGCCAATACTGCCACCCAAGACATTAGATCGAGCCTGAAGCAGCGCTTCCTCTCGCGCATCAAGAACGCTTTGGATTGCCGCTTCGGAATCAACTAAATCAGCATAAACCAGCGTCATGTCCGTACCGAACAACTCCCTAGATACAAATTCTCTCAACCCCAAAAGTGCCAGTGTATATGTTCGACAGGCTGACGCAGCATCCTTACCAACAGTAAGTGCAAGTCCCTCTTGCTCACGATATAACTCGTGCAGCCTTTTTTCGGCTAACCGAAAATGTCCAATTCCATCGGCACCACGATACAAAGCGGCTCTTAATTCGGTATGCATGTCGGTGGCTGCAAAAAAATATTGCTTAAACGCTCGGCGCTTTTCCTCAGCATGTGAAATCTGAACATCGATCTGCTTTTGTGTTCGGTACACGCGGGTTGCAATCCACAGCGCACAAATAGATGCAATTGTTGTAGCTACTAGAGTTGCGATTGGTCCGATTAGTTGAACCCACGTTACATTACTAAACATCACAATTACCCCCCATGCACCGTCGGCATCTGCAAGGCGCTGAAGCCGTAGTGGCGCAGCCAGCGCAAATCGCTCTCGAAGAATGCCCGCAAATCGGGGATGCCGTATTTCAGCATGGCGATCCGGTCGATCCCCATACCGAAGGCGAAGCCTTGGTACTCATTGGGGTCGATGCCGCCCGCCTGTAGGACTTTGGGGTGGACCATGCCGCTTCCCAACACCTCAAGCCAATCATCGCCCTCGCCTACCTTCACCGTGCCGCCAGAAAATGAACACTGGATATCAACCTCGGCTGATGGTTCCGTGAATGGGAAGTGGGAAGCGCGGAAGCGGGTTTTGACCGATGTGCCGAAGTAGGCGGTGAAGAATTCCTCAAGCACCCATTTCAGGTTCGCCATGGACAGGTTTTTATCAATCGCCAGCCCCTCGACCTGATGAAACATCGGCGTGTGCGTTTGATCGTAGTCAGCGCGGTACACGCGGCCGGGGCAAATAATGCGGATCGGCGCGCCCTGCTTTTCCATTTCGCGGATTTGCACGGGACTGGTGTGCGTGCGCAAGACGTGCGGCGGGCGATCATCGCCATCCGCGCGGTGCGTGTAAAACGTNTCCATTTCCGCGCGCGCGGGGTGGTGACCGGGGATGTTGAGCGCGTCGAAGTTATACCAATCAGATTCGATCTGCGGGCCCTCAGCAGTGGCGAACCCCATGTCAGCGAAAATCGCGGTGCATTCTTCCCAGACTTGGCTAACAGGGTGGATCGTGCCAACGCGGCGGTCGCGCGCGGGCAGCGACACGTCAAGCCACTCAGCCTTGAGGCGCGCATCCAATGCGGCATCCCCCAGCGCCATTTTCTTGGCCGTGAGGGCTGAGTTAATCTCATCCTTCAACGCATTCAGGGCGGGGCCAGCAACCTGACGTTCCTCTGGTGACATCTTGCCCAAAGACCGCATCTGAAGGCTGATTTCACCCTTTTTGCCAACGGCCTGCACGCGCAGGTCTTCTAGCGTGGCTTCATCCGCTGCATTGCCAATGAGGTCGAGGTATTTTGATTTCAGATCGTCCATGAACGCGGCCCTTTTCTGTTGGTTTTGGAGGTAGCGAAAGGGACGCTTGGATGCAAGGTTTAGGTGTGTTTTGACGGCAGTGCGCTGTCAGGTCGGGCGGTCATTACAGGGTGAAACATCATCCTCAAACGGGACGTGCCTGCGGCGAAACTGCGTTCCCTCGATGCAGTCCGGTGTACTGATCCGATCCATGCGGAAATGTCGAAATCCGTCGCGCGCGGGGTCCCACGCCACGAGGTACCACAACGGCTGTAGGATCAGCATGGCCTGTGGTTCGACCGTTCGGCTGGTCTTCGCACCCTTTGCATCGCGGTAGTCAAACGTCAGATGAAGCTGGCCCAGGAATGCTTTTTCAAACGCCGGAAGCAACGCGGGATCAATCTGCCCCACGTCCGACAAGTCTTGCTTTGGCGACAGTTGACCAATGTGCAGGCAATCCAGAAACTGGCGCAGATCCCGCACCTTGTCGGAGGGTAAAGATCTTTCAATCTTGGCAAGGCCCGCATCCGCGAGGTCCGAGAACGGCAGGTTTTGTGCGGCACGCATCGCAGCCACACTGATCAACAGGGCAAACACCTCAGCGACGGACAGGCGTGCGGATGTCTGCATGGATTGCGGATCGAGTTGCAGGCCGCCCCCCGGCCCGCTTTCGGAATAGATGACAAAGCCGTCGTCGCGCAGCGCTGAGATATCGCGCAACACGGTGCGCCGCGATGCGCCGACCTCCTCAGCAAGTTCGTCAACCGTTGGGGTTCCGTTGCGCCGAAGCGTGCGCACGATGGTGTCATGTCGTTGCCTGATGTTCATAAATTTCAACATAGCATTATTGGTGCCAAATTTTGGCACTAATTAGTTTTAGAAGATTTACAGACACATCAACCAAAGGAAATGAACGATAAAACGCACAGCAGTAAACCCATGGAACTGGTCCCTGAACCTTGGCTACAATCAGGCAGAAATCATTGATGGCGCAACCCGCCAGTTGATCGTTGCAGGACAAACCGCCGTCGATGAAAACGGTGCCCCCCAACATATTGGTGACATGCGCGGCCAGATCGGTCTGGCATTGGACAACCTTGAGGCCGTGCTGGCGGGGGCCGATATGGACCTGAGCAACATTATCAAGCTGGGCGTCTATGCCACCGACGTCGATGAAGCGTTGAAAA
>JGI26260J51721_1001330_pt1 | contig 10470 bp, 19 predicted proteins | sample SaaInlV_120m_DNA_4_FD_51721 | JGI IMG/M metagenome (IMG submission 51721)
CATTTTCACACTTTAGATTCTAATTGACACTGTATCATGGCAAAAGGAAATAGAGATCTAACGTTCACTAGAAACATTGGTATTGCTGCGCACATTGATGCGGGTAAAACCACGACTACTGAGCGTATTTTATATTACACAGGTGTTAGTCACAAAATTGGTGAGGTTCACGATGGTGCTGCAACCATGGACTGGATGGAGCAGGAGCAAGAGCGTGGTATTACCATTACTTCAGCTGCAACACACTGTGAATGGACTTACCGCGATCAACCATACGCTATTAACATCATCGACACCCCTGGACACGTTGACTTCACTGTAGAGGTTGAACGTTCATTGCGTGTATTGGATGGTGTGGTTGCATTGTTCTCAGCGGTTGATGGTGTAGAGCCACAATCGGAAACGGTATGGCGCCAAGCGGATAAATACCGCGTTCCTCGTTTAGGTTTCGTGAATAAGATGGACCGTCAAGGCTCAGACTTTTTCATGGTATGTAATCAGGTGAGAGAAATGCTCGGGGGAAATCCAGTAGCGCTTCAAGTTCCTATCGGCGACGAAATGGACTTCCGAGGTGTTGTTGATTTGATCAGCAAGCAGGCTATCGTTTGGAATGAAGATGACAAGGGTATGACTTACGATACAATCGAAATCCCTGCGGACTTGATTGACGTAGTTAATGAGAAGCGCGGCGAGTTAATCGAAGCGGTTGCTGAATACGACGATACTTTGATGGAGAAATTCTTCGAAGACGAGGACAGCATCACTGAAGATGAGATCATCGCTGCCTTGCGTGCCGCAACTATAGATATGAGCATCATTCCTATGATGTGTGGTTCTGCATTTAAGAATAAAGGGGTACAGGCAATGCTCGATGCAGTAATGCGTTACTTGCCATCACCTATGGATGTGGAAGCTATTGAAGGTACTAACCCGGATACGGGTAATCCTGACTTCCGTAAGCCTTCTGTAAATGAGCCGTTCTCTGCGCTAGCATTTAAGATCGCAACAGATCCATTCGTGGGTCGTTTGTGTTTCTTCCGTGTGTACTCTGGTGCATTGGATGCTGGATCTTACGTTAAGAATACTCGTTCGGGTAAGAAAGAGCGTATTTCTCGTATTTTCCAGATGCACTCAAACAAGCAGCAACCAATCGATCAGATTACTGCTGGGGATATTGGTGCAGGTGTAGGTTTTAAAGATATCCGTACAGGTGACACGCTTTGTGATGAGAAAGCACCTATTGTACTTGAGTCAATGACTTTCCCAGAGCCAGTTATTGGTATCGCAGTGGAGCCAAAGTCAAAGGCGGATGTGGATAAGATGGGTACGGCTTTAGCAAAATTGTCTGAAGAGGATCCAACGTTCCGTGTTCAAACTGATGAGGCTTCAGGTCAAACCATTATTTCAGGTATGGGTGAGCTTCACTTGGATATTCTCATCGATCGTATGAGACGCGAATTCAAAGTTGAGGTGAACGTAGGTGAACCTCAGGTAGAATATAAAGAGGCACTTACAGGATCATGCAGCCACCGTGAGCAATACAAAAAGCAAACGGGTGGACGTGGTAAATTTGCTGATATCGTATTTGATATTTCGCCGGTAGATGAAGACTTCGAAGGCGAAGGTCTCCAATTCGAGAATAAGATAAAAGGTGGTAATGTTCCTAAGGAATTTATTCCATCTATCGAAAGCGGATTTAAATCGGCTATGGTAAACGGACCATTGGCAGGTTTTAAGGTAGACAGCTTTAAAATTGTACTCAAGGATGGATCATTCCACCCTGTAGATTCTGATCAATTGTCGTTCGAATTGGCGGCTAAAATCGGGTTTAAAGAAAGTGCTAGAAAAGCATCTCCGGTTATTATGGAGCCTATTATGAAGATGGAGGTTGTAACTCCAGAAGAATATATGGGTGATATCGTAGGTGATTTGAACCGTCGTCGTGGTCAGGTTAATGATATGTCTGATCGCAATAACGCGAAGGTTATCAAGGCGAATGTGCCGTTGTCAGAAATGTTTGGTTACGTAACTACATTACGTACGTTGAGTTCAGGTCGTGCGGCTTCTACAATGGAGTTCTCGCATTATGCTGAAACACCAAGCAACATCTCTGAGAAAGTAATTGAAGAAACAAAAGCTTAATAATAGACGATAATGAGTCAAAAAATTCGCATCAAGCTTAAGTCTTACGATCACAACTTAGTAGATAAGTCTGCTGAGAAGATTGTAAAGACAGTGAAGAGTACCGGCGCAGTTGTTAATGGACCTATTCCATTACCTACAAACAAGCGTATTTACACGGTGCTCCGCTCACCACACGTAAACAAAAAATCACGCGAGCAGTTCCAGCTAAGCAATTACAAGCGTTTGTTGGACATCTACTCTTCATCGTCAAAAACGATTGACGCTTTGATGAAGTTAGAGTTGCCGAGTGGAGTAGAAGTAGAAATCAAGGTCTAACAGAAGACTAAATTTAAATTCCAGAAGAGATGCCAGGATTAATTGGTAAAAAAGTCGGAATGACCAGCATTTTCAGCCCTGAGGGTAAGAACTGGCCATGTACTGTCCTAGAGGTAGGTCCATGTGTAGTTACTCAGGTGAAAACTGAGGATGTCGATGGTTACAATGCGATCCAACTAGGTTGGGGAGAGGCGAAAGAGAAAAACGTTTCNAAAGCATTGCAAGGACATGTGCAGAAAGCAAGCACCTCTGTTAAAAAGAAATTTGTTGAATTCACTGACTTTGAAGGTGGATTAGAACTAGGACAAGTCTTGACAGCGGACTTATTCGAAGAGGGCGACTACGTAGATGTAGTGGGTACTTCTAAGGGTAAAGGNTTTCAAGGTGTTGTAAAGCGTCATGGCTTTGCCGGTGTTGGTCAAGCAACGCACGGTCAACACAACCGTCTTCGNGCGCCAGGTTCTATTGGTGCTGGTTCAGATCCTTCGAGAGTATTCAAGGGTATGCGTATGGCCGGCCGTATGGGTGGCAAGCGTGCTAAGGTTCAAAACCTTNTTGTTTTGAAGGTGGATGCTGAAAAGAATTTGTTAGTAGTTAAAGGTTCTGTTCCAGGAGCTAAGAATTCAACTGTAATTATCGAGAAATAATGGAATTGAAGGTATTAGACATAAACGGAAAAGAGACCAAAAAGAGCGTTACGTTAGACGCGAAGGTTTTTGGTATTGAGCCTAATGATCATAGCATTTATTTAGATGTTAAGCAATTCTTGGCGAATGCTCGTCAGGGTACGCACAAATCTAAAGAGCGTGCAGAGGTAAATCGTACTACTAAGAAGCACCACAAACAGAAAGGTACTGGTGGCGCTCGTGCTGGTTCATTGAAATCACCGATTCAGCGTGGTGGTGGTACGGTATTCGGTCCACGTCCTCGTAACTACGGGTTCAAATTAAATAAAGTGAAGCAATTGGCACGTAAGTCTGCGTTGTCCATGAAGGTAAAATCTGAGAATTTGAAGGTCGTTGAGAACTTCACCTTTGAGGTGCCAAAGACCACTAGCTTCATTAATGTGATGGCTGCTTTAGGTTTAGACAAGAAAAAATCGCTATTCATCGTTGGTGACTACGATAAAAACCTATATTTGTCATCCCGCAATTTACAAGGGGTTAAAGTTGTAAATAGCTCAGAAATAAGTACTTACGATATAATGAACGCTTCAGAAGTGGTTTTATCAGAGGGTGCAGTTGAGAAAATTACAGCGATTTTAAGCTAAGAGAGCCATGAATATTTTGATTAAACCAATCATTACTGAAAAAGCAACCGCACAAAGCGAAGATGAAAACGTCTATGCTTTTGAGGTGGTTCGAACTGCTAATAAGGTTGAGATAAAAAAAGCTGTAGAAGAGTTCTACGGCGTAAGTGTAGAAAGTGTTCGCACTGCTATTGTTCCTGCAAAATTCCAGACGAAGTATACTAAGGCTGGTTTAGTGAGAGGACGTAAATCTGCTTATAAAAAAGCAATGGTTAAAGTAGCTGGTGGAGAGACCATCGATTTATACGGTAATATTTAATTACAATGGGTGTAAAGAAATTAAAACCAATTACTCCTGGACAGCGTTTTCGCGTAGTCAACGACTTTGAGCAAGTTACGGCAGCGAAACCTGAAAAGAGCCTTGTTAAAGGTAAGANCAAGAGTGGTGGACGAAACAACAGTGGACGTATGACAATGCGTTATGTTGGTGGAGGACACAAGCAAAAAGTACGTACAGTTGATTTCAAACGCGATAAGTTTGGAATCCCTGCGACAGTAAAAGCGATCGAATATGATCCGTTACGTTCAGCATATCTCATGTTGTTAGTATATGCGGACGGTGAGAAGCGCTACTCGGTGGCAGTAAACGGAGTGAAAGTAGGTGATAAATTAGTTAGTGGAACGGGCAGTGCTCCTGAAGCTGGTAATGCATTGTTCTTATCCGACATTCCATTAGGTACAATCATTTCAAACATTGAGATGCGTCCTGGTCAAGGTGCAATCATTGCACGTTCTGCAGGAACTTTTGCGCAGCTTCTTGCTCGCGAAGGTAAATATGCTATTATCAAGTTGCCTTCAGGTGAGACTCGTATGATTCTTACCACATGTTTAGCAACTATTGGTACTGTTAGTAACTCAGAACATATGTTACAGGTCAGCGGTAAAGCTGGACGTAGCAGATGGCAAGGACGTCGTCCTCGTGTTCGTGGTGTAGTAATGAATCCAGTTGATCACCCAATGGGTGGTGGTGAAGGCCGTGCTTCTGGAGGTCACCCACGTTCGCGTAATGGTATTCCAGCGAAGGGTTACAAGACTCGTACGCCTAAGAAGGCTACGAATAAGTATATCATCGAACGTAGAAAGAAATAATCTGAAAGTATATGGCACGTTCGCTTAAAAAAGGACCTTACATCCACTACAAGTTAGAGAAGAAAGTACTCGCTAATGTGGAGAGCGGTAAAAACACAGTGATCAAGACTTGGTCACGTGCATCTATGATTTCACCAGATTTTGTAGGTCAGACTATTGGAGTTCATAACGGTAAGACATTTATCCCCGTTTATGTGACTGAGAACATGGTAGGGCACAAGCTTGGTGAATTCTCTCCAACCCGCAACTTCCGTGGTCACGGAAAAAACAAGAAGTAATAAGAGATGGGAGCTAGAAAGAAACATGCAGCTGAAACGCTCAAGGCAGCGAAGAAAGCTATTGCAATTGCTAAGCTTAATGATTGCCCAACTTCTCCTCGCAAAATGCGTTTGGTTGCAGACCAAATTCGTGGCGTAGAGGTAGAGAAGGCATTGGCCATTCTTAAGTACAGCCCAAAAGATGCATCTAATCGTTTAGAGAAATTGCTATTAAGCGCTATCGCGAACTGGCAAGCAAAAAACGAGGGTGCAGATCTTGAAGAAGCTGGTTTGATAGTTAAAGAGATTAGTGTAGATAGTGGTCGTATGCTTAAGCGCATCCAAGCCGCTCCACAGGGTCGCGCGCACCGCATTCGCAAGCGTAGCAACCACGTGACGCTAATCGTTGGTAGTAAAGAATCTTAAAAAGGGAAGAATGGGACAAAAAACCAACCCTATTGGTAATAGATTAGGAATCATCCGTGCTGGGATAGCCAGTGGTACGGAGGTCGTAACTATGGTGATAAAATCGCCGAGGATGCCAAGATTAGAAATTACATGTATGCTCGTCTTTCGAAGGCAAGTATTAGCCGTATCATCATAGAGCGCACATTGCGTTTGGTTACTGTTACAATTACAACGGCACGTCCGGGAGTAATTATCGGTAAAGGTGGACAAGAGGTTGATAAGCTTAAGGAAGAGTTGAAAAAACTTACCGGCAAGGAAGTTCAAATCAACATCTACGAGATTAAGCGTCCAGAATTAGATGCTAAACTTGTGGCAGACTCTATTGCTCGTCAGATTGAAGGCCGTGTTAGTCACCGTCGCGCAATCAAAATGGCAATTTCTGCAGCAATGCGCATGGGTGCAGAAGGTATCAAGGTGTTGATTTCGGGTCGTGTAAACGGTGCGGAAATGGCACGTTCAGAAATGTACAAGGATGGTCGTACACCGTTGAGTACTTTCCGTGCAGATATCGATTACCATTTAAGTGAAGCACATACCACTTATGGCCGTTTAGGCATTAAGGTGTGGATCATGAAAGGTGAAGTTTATGGCAAGCGAGATCTAAGCAACCAATTGGGTTCTACCAAGCCAGGTGGTCGTGGTGGTCGTGCTAAGCGTACTAACCGTAAATAACTTTTAGAGATGTTACAGCCAAAACGCACAAAACACAGAAAAGTCTTTAAAGGCAAAATGAAAGGTAACTCGCAGCGCGGTGCACAGTTGGTATTCGGCGCTTACGGTTTAAAGTCATTAGATTCAAAATGGGTCACTGCACGTCAGATAGAAGCTGCACGTATCGCTGCAACGCGTTATATGAAGCGTGAAGGTCAGATGTGGATCCGTATTTTCCCTGACAAGCCAATAACGAAGAAGCCTCTAGAGGTTCGTATGGGTAAGGGTAAAGGTGGTGTTGAATATTACGCTGCAGTTGTTAAGCCAGGACGTATCATGTTCGAAATCGATGGTATTCCCTTCGATATCGCTCAAGAAGCTTTGCGTCTAGCTGCACAGAAGTTGCCAGTTCGCACCAAGTTCATAGTACGTAGAGATTTGCAAGAGTAAAAGTCATGAAGTACACTGAGATAAAAGAATTGGCTACTGCGAAATTAGCAGAGCGTTTGGCTGAGGAGAAGGCCAACTATATGAGCATGAAGTTGACACACAGCTTAAGCCCATTAGAAAACCCTATGCAAATTAAAGTTGCTAGAAAAAATATTGCTCGTTTGAGCACTGAATTGAGTACTCGCTCAACTGAAGAATAAGAGTATCATGGAAAACACAAGAAACTTGCGTAAAGAGCGTGTCGGCGTAGTAGCGAGCAACAAGATGGATAAGTCTGTTGTAGTGAAGGTTGAGCGCAAAGTAAAGCACCCTAAGTATGGGAAGTTTGTGAAGTTTACGAGCAAATTCCACGCTCATGACGAGACAAATGACTGCAACACGGGTGATACTGTAAGAATTATGGAAACTCGTCCATTATCCAAGACTAAAAATTGGAGAGTGGTTGAAGTTATCGAAAGAGCTAAATAATCATGGTACAGACAGAATCAAGATTAAGAGTAGCAGATAACACAGGTGCCAAAGAAGTTTTGGTCATTCGTGTGTTAGGCGGAACGAAAAGACGCTATGCAAGCGTAGGCGACAAGATCGTTGTAACTGTTAAAGCGGCAACGCCTNCTGGAACNGTGAAGAAAGGTCAAGTGTCTACTGCTGTTGTGGTACGCGTAAAGAAAGAAGTGCGTCGTCCAGATGGATCCTATATCCGTTTCGATGATAACGCATGTGTATTATTAAATACCGGTGGTGAAATGAGAGGTACTCGTGTATTCGGTCCTGTAGCTCGCGAGTTACGTGACAAGCAATACATGAAGATTGTTTCTCTTGCACCTGAGGTACTATAATCTTAACGATACAGATTAAGATGGCAAAGTTTAAAGTAAAAAAGGGAGATCAAGTAAAGGTTCTTGCCGGCGAAAGCAAAGGTAAAGAAGGCCGTATTGTACGTGTGATCCCTAAAATGAATCGCGTGGTTGTTGAAGGTCTTAACATGATTAAGAAGCACCAGAAACCAAGCGCGTCAAATCCACAAGGTGGCATTGTTGAAATGGAAGCTCCAATTCACATCTCAAACGTAGCACTAGTAGATCCATCTACTAATGAAGTGACGCGTGTCGGAAGAAAATTGGATGAGAACGGTAACCTAGTACGTTACGCTAAAAAATCCGGTGAGGTATTATCATAATGAGCATGAGACCTAGACTTAAGACTAAGTACAGCGAGGAGATCATCGCTAAATTGGTAGAGGAATTTAATTACAGTAATGTAATGATGGTTCCAAAGCTTGAGAAGATCGTAGTAAGCCAAGGTGTTGGTGCAGCTGTAGCAGACAAGAAATTAGTAGATCAAGCGATCGCAGAAATGACGACTATTACTGGTCAAAAAGCGGTTCCTACAAAATCTAAGAAAGACGTGAGTAACTTCAAATTACGTAAAGGAATGCCTATTGGTGCTCGTGTTACGTTGAGAGGTGAGCGCATGTATGAATTTTTGGATCGATTAATCAGTGCTTCGTTGCCACGTATCCGCGATTTTCGTGGTATCAAGGCATCAGGCTTTGATGGACGTGGTAACTATACTTTCGGTATCACGGAGCAGATCATTTTCCCTGAGATTGATATTGATAAAGTGAACCGTATTTCCGGTATGGATATCACATTCGTAACCTCTGCTTCAACTGATAAAGAAGCGAAGGCATTGTTAACAGCATTTGGTATTCCATTTACAAAATAACAGAGCAATGGCTAAAGAATCAATGAAGGCCCGCGAGGTCAAACGTGCAAAACTAGCTGCTAAATACGCTGCAAAGCGTGAAGCATTGAAAGCTGCAGGTGATTACGAAGGTTTGCAGAAGCTACCTAAGAATTCTTCTCCAGTTCGCGGTAGAAACCGTTGTAATTTGACAGGTCGTCCACGCGGCTACATGCGTCAGTTTGGACTTTCCCGTGTAACGTTCCGTGAAATGGCAAACCAGGGTTTGATCCCAGGGGTGAAGAAAGCTAGCTGGTAATTTTAGATTAAAGAGAATTATGAATACAGATCCAATTGCAGATTTTCTAACGCGTATTCGCAATGGCCAAACGGCTGGAATGCGTGTTGTAGAAATCCCTTCAAGCAAAACAAAAGTTTCTATTGCTGCTATCTTAAAAGATCAGGGATATATCCATGACTNTAAGGTTGAAGAAGTAGTTCCTCAAAACGTTTTGAAGGTTGCTTTGAAATATGATAGACTAACAAAGACTCCAGCGATNCGTGAAATCAAGCGTATNTCTAAGCCAGGTCTTCGTCAATACTTAGGTAGTGATACGCTTCCGCGTGTTAAGAACGGACTTGGTATTGCCGTAGTTAGTACGTCTAAAGGTTTAATGACTGACAAGCAAGCTCGCAAAGAGAATATCGGCGGCGAGGTTTTGTGTACCGTTAGTTAATATTTAATATTATGTCAAGAATAGGTCAAGCCCCAATTGCCGTGCCTACAGGAGTTGACGTTTCGATAAATGGAGACGTTGTTACTGTAAAAGGTAAACTGGGTGAACTCAGTCAAGAATTGAGCAGTGGTATCACTGCATCCATTGAGGATAACATCATCACGGTTCAGCGTCCTGCGGAAACAAAGGAGCATAAGGCCAAACACGGCCTTTACCGTGCCTTAATCAATAACATGATTTTAGGAGTCAGCGTAGGTTGGTCACATTCACTAGAATTAGTGGGTGTTGGGTACCGTGCGTCGAACCAAGGACAATTGTTAGATTTATCTTTAGGTTTCTCTCACAATTTCCTGATCAATATACCTTCTGAGGTAGCTGTTGAGACAACTATGGAGAAAGGTAAAAACCCTATAATCAAGTTNTCATCTCACGATAAGCAATTGGTGGGCGCGATAACGGCTAAAGTTCGCTCGTTGCGTAAACCAGAACCTTATAAAGGTAAAGGTGTCAAATTTGTAGGTGAGCAAATTCGCAGAAAAGCAGGTAAGTCTGCAAGTAAATAATAGATAGCAAATGGCATTAAGTAAATCAGAAAGAAGACTTCGTATTCGTAGAAGAATTCGCAAAGTAGTTACAGGTACAGCTCAGAAGCCACGTCTATCTGTGTATAGAAGTAACAAAGAAATTTACGCGCAANTGATTGACGACGTGAATCAAGTAACCCTTATGTCTTTCTCTTCTCGTAACAAAGAGTTGGAAGGCGCTACAGGTACTAAGACTGATAAAAGTTTCCAAGTAGGTGAAGGATTAGCTAANCTCGCTATGGAAAAAGGTATAACTGAAGTTTGTTTCGATCGCGGTGGCTATCTCTACCATGGTCGTGTGAAACAATTGGCTGAAGGCGCTCGCAAAGGCGGCTTGAAATTCTAAAATGGCGAATACAATGCATAACGCACGTAAAGTAAAGCCTACGGGTATTGAATTGGTAGACCGCTTGGTAGCGGTAAACCGTGTAACGAAAGTTAACAAAGGGGGCCGTACGTTCAGCTTTTCTGCTATCGTAGTAGTGGGTGATGAAAACGGTACTGCTGGTTTCGGAAGTGGTAAATCAAAAGAAGTTAGTGAGGCAATTGCTAAGGCTGTTGAGGATGCTAAAAAGAATTTGTTCCGTATTCCTTTAGTTAAGAGTACTATTCCACACGAAGAGAACGGTAAGTTCGCTGGTTCACGTGTATTTCTTCGTCCTGCGTCAAGCGGTACTGGAGTTATTGCAGGTGGTGCAATGCGCGCGGTTCTTGAGAGTGTTGGTGTACATGATGTACTAGCAAAGAGTAAGGGCTCTTCTAATCCACAAAACGTAGTT
>JGI26260J51721_1001333_pt1 | contig 10458 bp, 6 predicted proteins | sample SaaInlV_120m_DNA_4_FD_51721 | JGI IMG/M metagenome (IMG submission 51721)
GATTCCTCAGTGGTGAGATCCGTTCCGATCTGCTTGACCATTCGCCATTCAACGTTCCAGCCGCTGAGAACGCCCATACTGGGCAATTCGGACCAAATTAGTGCTTCACCGTCGCGCTGGGAGGTGTGGTTATCCAACCGAGCCCAGTCTGGAACGTTTCCGTTGTTGGTAATGTTCACTTCAAATCGAACGATTCGCCCAGGTGCAGAGGTCTTGACTGCGTTGTCGACGGTTTCATCCATCGAGATTTGCATATCATAGAATTCTTGCACATGGACCGCGATTTGCTGAGTAAAGCGCAGGCGAGTCAATCGTCCACTTGCATCTGGGTAGGATTCTTCCGAGTATGTTTGGAAGACCACAGTGTAGGTGCCTGCTTCAACNTGGTCGGGGACGTTGATTTGAACATCGAACACTTGCTGGGTGTCGCGGGTGAGTTCGAGCAAGTTTTCACGAGGGACTTCAATGTCCCAAATCACGTCAACACCTGCTGGGTCGGTGACCCGTGCGAGGCGGTAATCGAATCGGTCAGGACCGTTTCCGTAGTTGGTTACCGTGGTTGGGAGCACGAGTTCTTGTCCAGGGTTCACTGCCACGACCTCTTGTCCGTTCAAGGTCATCATGTCATCCTCGCTGATTTCAGCCTCTGCACCGAGTGAATACACGTGATTCACATTCGTGGAGAGGATCTTCGAAGCGGAAATTCGTGGATAGCCATCGAGATAGGCTTTGAGGACAACAGCTGGCCCGAGTCCTGCGGAGGCACGAGTTGGCGCACAGACTTCAACACCGACTTCGTATGTGACGTAGTCATCTCCGTTTGGAATGTTCCATGCACGAGGTGTTTCCATTGGGACATTATTTCCGCCTGGAGCGTTGGAGAAGTCGACGTTGACAACCCAGTTGTCTTGGCGCCATGCGTCAAGGGAGATGGTGTCTGGCTTTGCTTCTGGAGCACCGGGGGTGGTGAACACAAGGTTGCCAGAATCGAAGTTCTTGGTAACATCGATTGGGTAAGTCACACATTGACCTGGGTCGACGTATTCACTTGTATCGAAGATTTCCATAACGATGTTTCCAGTGGAGCGAATCGAAACGAAAATTCCCAGTTCAAGGATGTCGTACGTTCCTTTTTCGATGGACTTGATCGGTTCACCTTCAGACCAACCCTTCAGATAGATGACAAACGCACCGGGATCTTCAGATGTTGGCACCAGCACTTCGAGGTTCTTGGTCACCGACTGACCTGGATCAAGTTCCACACTTGTTGGGAAGTTGACAGCCCAGTTGAATGGAAGCAACCATTCTTGTTGGCCTTCGAGGGTGTAAGGGTCCCAGAAGATGAAGCGGTCGAACACGTTTCCAGTGTTAGTGATCGTGATGGAGAAGATCGCTGTCTGGCCTTGTTCAATGTCTGCCATGCTGTGCGACGTGTCCAAGTTGATGCCGTGAACGACGTCCATAAGGGTTCGAGTGGTCAGGTCCGACTGGATTGCTGGGTCTTTGTAGGACTTTGCAGTCACTCGGATGTCAGCCAACTCATCGCCATTTGCTTGGTACACTGAAGGTGCACGCACTCGGAGGTAGAACCGGATGTCTTCGCCACCTTCGAGGAAGATGGCGGTTTCTGGCATGACTGTCGTGTGGTTGTCTGCGAAGAACAGGGTAGCGGTCCAATTTTGTGGCACACCCGTAATGTTCAGGCCAAAGGTATCGGCCACGAGGTCCTTTGGTCCTGGCGTGGAGTTGTTCATGGTCATGTTGTAGATGGTTTGTTCACCTGGTTCGATGACGTGGTAGAAGGTTTCACCCTCTTGGAACTCAACATCCACTTGCCCTGTGAGAACGTGGGAATAGCAAATCGTGAAGCGGTTGTTGTTTGCTTCTTGGCTGCACTTGTTGGTGTCAGACCATGCAATGTGAGCGCCGCTTCCAAGGTCGTTGGAGAACGCTGGAGGCATACCGATGCTCGGTTGAGAACCTGCATTTGCTCCGAGTTTGTTGCTTGCCCATGAGGTGATGGGCACAATTTCCCAAGGATCGAGTGCGATTTCACCCTCACCCGTGAGGTCCGTCGAATTCAATCGAGTGTAGACGACTTCTTCACCTGCTGTTGCATTGCCCGAGTCAACCCACGCAATGTGGACATTGTTCTGATCATCGGTCAAGAGGGATGGGAACACGGAGTTGCCGCCAAATGGACTGTTACCAGAGATTCCGGATGGTGTCTCCACATTGGAGATGGCTGTGTCCTGAATCTTCTTGATTGCGTATGTGGATAGCCCTTCATCTGCTCCGTCCCAAACACCAGCACCTTGCAGACGGAGTTTGGTGTAGTAGACCTCGTAGTTGACGGCTTTTTCGAATCCGTAATCGCGCCCGTCCATCCAAGCGATGTGAGTGTTGCCTTGCATGTCCACGCCAATGGCTGGGTGGAAGGAGTAGGCGTCGTCGATGGTCACGCGGGTGTCGTTAACAACAACCAGGTGACCTTCAGAACCAAGTCCTGTGTCTTCAACATAGTTGCCGGAGACAACGGAGTGGCCAGTGCCGCCAGGGACCCACGTCGGGTCGTTGTTCATCTTCCCNTATGGGTCCAAAACGGACATGTAAATTTCACGGGAGTTGTTGGTCGAGATGTAGACCATCGCTTCAACAAGAAGCGCCATTGCGTTTGCACCACCGCTGCCAGATGGGAATTCGTAGGCTTGCCCACCAGCATCAGAGGAGCGGAGGGTGTTGCCCGGGCAGTTTCGAGTTTGGGTTGAAACAACACCATTCGGGCATTGCACGAGATCCATGAAGTGGGATTGGATGTTTCCTGCGCCACCGTAGCCTTGACCGTAAAGGCCGACTGGAATGACACCTGCTGTTAGGCAGTTNTCGTGCGCTTCTTCGATGGCAGTGAGGTCATCAGCCTGTTGCGACGGGTCACCGTCCTTTGGTCCTTCATCAGAAACTGGAATCACGATCTTTGTTGCGTTCGGGTTCCACCTGTGGTCGTCTTGGGTTGGCGGGTTACCTGGAACGTAGCCAGATGCGTCCTTCCAAGAGAGGCAAGCCCAGTTCGATCCTGGGCCCCAATCTTCGCCGGAGTATCCAGAGTAGGTGTTTCCGTTGTACACTGTTCCTGGGAGCTTTCGAATGCCGCCAGAGTTGTCGCCAGGGAATTGGCCAAGTGGTGTGTTTCGTGGACCTGCGTTTTGGTTNTTACCAGCGCAGTTTCCGGAACTTGCAGCACCTGGGAGTGTGTTGCCGAGTCCGTAGATGGTTTCGTACACAGTCATGTTTGCGGTTTCGAGCATTGGCTTGATGCCTTGGAAGTAACCGCCAGATGCGAAGTTGCCACCGTAAACAACGGTGCAGATGTCAGCCCACTCGGAATACATCGAACCAGAGGTGTCGACGATGAAAGCGAGTTCAACTTTACCGCCACGGGTGTCATCCCATGCGATTTGGACGTAGTCGTTGGCGTCAACAACAACGTCTGGATGTCCTTTGTGGCCGATGATTGGCGTGAGGAGGGTGTCATCGAAAAGGGTGACAACTGACCCAGTGGAAACGTCTGGTTGAAGCATGGTGTAGTAGATTTGTGGTTGGTTAAAGAACCGCTGAAGTTCGTCATAGGAGTCTTCCCAAACAATGTGGGCGTTTCCTTGACTGTCCAAATCGATTGAGGGCCAGTCGCGGTTCTGAGCGCGCATTGAGACGACGTGGTCATCGATTGCACTGAGTGTTCCATCGTCGCTTGCGGAGCCGTCCATAGGAGCTGCCCAAGGGTTGAGAACGGTGTAGACGATTTTGTGTTGGCTGGATTTATCAGTCCATACAATGTGAACACGGTCCATCTCGTCAATGACCATGTCTGGGTGCCAAATCTTGTGAAGTCCTGGATTGGTGATTTGGGTTGTGTCGATGAGGGTGTCGCCACGTGGGGAAATCATAGAATAGTAGAGGTGGAGGTTGTTTCGAGTCCACACGATGTGTACGTTTCCTTCGCTGTCGGAACCGACGGCGGCTTGTTGATCAGCTGCTGTACCGCCATCAACGACCTGAATCGCTTCGGTGACGACAACTGTGTTTGCAGATACGGTAACGGTTGCCATCAACAGCGTTGAGAGCACCGACAGCATCATGATTGATACGAGGCTTACTGACTTCATTTTTTGACCCATGTGTACACATCCAGTGGTGAGACCGGTTTTCTCTCACACTAATGGTACTTAACCGCGCCTGCCACATGTCATTTTTCGACCATTGAGAATGGCCGAGCTAAACGGGGGATTCAAGCCCATTCCGAGGGGTCGAAGCCGGACCCAAATGTCATTTTCTCATCGAATTCGATTTCGTGTTCTGTCGACGACGCACTTGCTGGCCCAGAAGGAGTGTTTTTACTTTCGACGTTGTTTTTCGGTTTTGGCCAATCATCGACCGGCCCCGACTCCCCGATACCTGGCCCGTAGGAATACTTGATTTCGTGAATGACGCCGAGTTTGGCGAGCCACAAATTGCGCAATGTGTGCATAAATTGGTTCTTTGTAAGCCCATCGAACCAAATCGGCAGACTGACGTTGAATGCTTGGAGTGGGCCAGCTTTCTCTTTACCGGTATGGCCCATGTGGATGCCCCAATCAACGGTGGATCGGATGAGTTGCAACCTTGCTTCATGAACCCATTCGAGCCATTCTTCACGGTCNTCTTCCATGTGCTTTGCCATTTCTTTCTGCTGGCCTTTGTCGACGCGAGTCATGCTTGATATCGCGACCAAGTCGCGNCCCTTTGGGACAACAACGGCGAACATGTGACCTTGGTTGCCAGCGGGGTATTTGATGAGGAAATGGGCTTCTGCGCGCGGGTCCTGCTGGACCTTGACCGTGAGCCGTTCTTGCTTCATCCATGCTTGGATTTGCTGGATGACCGCGCTGGGGTTCATGGTTGGCGGATGAACTCCTCTCGTTTGAACCGCACCCTTCAATCAAAGGGACATTTTGTCCATTTCCCCATGGAGGTTCTTGAGCGCACCGCGTATGTTTTGTCGCTGCGCACCCCGGGTGTTTATNCGAAGAAGGAAGCGTTTGAAGTCCACTAGATCATCCCAGAACTTGGACCAAACTCGGCCGCTGAACCAGTAAATTGGGAGCAAGGAAAGGGCAAGGGTCGCAATAGCGAGCATCTCGTGAATCTGGCNCNCTCCATACACAGCAAGCCAATCAAATCCGATGAGATCTGTGAGCGAAGAAACGTTGCTGACAGCAAGCCACACCGCAAGAATTGTGAGAAGTGGCCAAAACATGAGGGAGCCAAACATAGCGGCTAAGAAATGGTATGATGTTCTTGCGTCAAGGCCTTCGTCCGTGGAATCACCCAGCAATCGACCCATGGCCACTTGACCTCCAAAGGCATACACACAGATGGGTAACATGAGTAAAGCGATCGGCAGGCGGATGAGGGGCGCGATGACCTTTGCTGGGTTGAACGTACGCAGATCTGTGCCTGCAGCATTCAGATCCCTGCCGTCGAGTCCACGGTCACTGAGCAACTGAGCAGCAGCCTTTGCAGGCGGGAGCACAGGGTTTTCGATGGCGGGAACTTCAGGATTCATGAGCGACATTCCGGCTGGTTGGAGCGCGTCTCGCAACGCACGCGCTGCAAGCACTTCCTCTCGCCAGGAAGAGAGGGGTTGGCCTGAACGGCGGGCTTCGACATGACCCATGAGGTGCAAGGCATCATACTCGCTCCAATCAGATGTGTTTGGCGTCATCGGGACAAGTTCGAGCCGGAGTTTGTCCCGAAGAGCTGTGACCTTGTCCGCAGGGGGCTCGCTCCATTTCCCGTCCTTGACAGCCTCGACCAATTCATCGGGGATGTCGTCGTCTACAAGTTGCAGTGGGGCGCCATATTCAACCCACTCATCAGTGCGAAATAGTTCGCGATTTCTGAAATGCAGACCGATTGGAATCACTGCAGGCAGTTCGTTGCCCCGAGATTTGGCGATGGCACCAGCAGCGAGAACGGTCCGCATTGGACCGGTCCGGAATCGAAGCATCGACGATTCGCTGTGGCTTGTTCCCTCTGGGAAAAGAACGCATCCAAATCCTTCTGATATTCCAGTGGCAAGCATCAAGAGTGAGCGGCCATTGATTTGCGTGGCTTCTTCTTCTGAGCATCCGCCGCGTAGAAGTTCTGCTTTACGAACGACGGGTTGAACCGCCATGCGCCGTGTCCACCAGCTGAGCAGTGGACGCGTAACGAGGTCGTGACGGCCGCCCAGCACAAAGAATCGGTTGTGGTTGAGTGCAATGGCGAGGGGGTCGATGAGACCGTTTGTGTGCCACGCGCAACACAAGTTGCCCCGATCGGTCGGCAGTGTGTCTCGCCCGGTGGCTTCACGGGTCCTGAATTGTGCTGCGCGCACGCGTCGAGCAATCCACCATGCAGTATGTGTCCAAACGAAGGACCCCGGTGTCGAACCATCGTATGAAGGAAGCGGAGTGGACAATAATTTGTCCATTTTCATCTTTGTCGCAGACTTAGAAAGAACGGGGAGTGCGTCCCCTCGGTGGTCAACTGCTCCGTCATCGATTCCACCTGGTGTCAAATTATTCACCCCTCAACGATGCGGCAAGTTCCGCGAGCACGCTATGGTCCACATCGCCACCCATCAAAGGGGCTTTGGGCCACATGGCTTGCAGTGTTTTCCCTCCATCACCGGCTTGGCGGGGCAATACATGAACATGGACATGCGGTACTTCTTGACCAGCGAGGGGTCCATCATGCACACAGACTGTGAAATCCTTTGTGGAGAAATGATGGCCAAGAATCAGTTGAACTTCCGAAACGCCTTCAAACAACGCGTTTCTCTGTGCAGGATCTAGGTCGTTCAAACGTTGAACGCCGTGTTTAGGNACGACCAAGGTATGNCCNGGNGTNCGAGGGAATATGTCGAGAAANGCGTACCANTTTTCNCCCTCAGCCACGCGATGGGANGGGATGTCACCAGCGACGATTGATTCGAACAATGTCGGTTGGCCCATGGNTACGGGAGTGCGTTCTCCTTTTCAGTGGTGCACCGGCATCGGGGGCCTTCGTTGCTTATTGTGGNGCCAAAACCCAGTTGCCTGCAGTCCCTTTGCGAAGCCCCAAAGTGGATGTTGCCCCTGTTTGGTCAACGGTGGTGTGGTGGAGAAGGTCTTCACTTTGTTCTGCGAAGTCAGTTCGTTGGTGGGAACCACGCGTCTCTTCACGAGAAAGGGCAGATTGAGCTGCGGCGAGCGTCAAACGGATTCCAGATTGAATCCTTGAAATTTCAATCATGTTGGTGTTTGCAATCAACGAGTGCTGGTCGAGGTGAATTGATTCTGCCGTCACGCTGAGCGCTTCCAACGATTCAATGCTGTTGGCAAGAGAGGTTGCATCACGGCCCCCCACCAGAGCGTTTCGTGCAGCGTCACGGAGCTTTGTAGCCACTGATCCACTCGGATGACGGCCTCGGATGAGGCTTCGCAGAGTGCTGAGAAATCGGCATTGGCTTGTTCTTCGTCTTCTTGAGCAATGTTCGAGCCGCTGAGCTTGCGGTCCTTCACCCAGGTGCCTGCATGGTCGCCTGCAGCAGCACCGCTGCCGAGAGCGTCGAGCAATTGGTTTCCTGGCAAGGCGTTCACACCGTGGAAGCCTGTGCATGCCGCGTCACCGGCGGCATAGAGGCCTGTGAACCAACGAGACCATGCGCCATTCACAGCTCGGCCATGTTCATCAGTAGCAATGCCGCCAATGGTGAGCGATGGTCGGACTTCAACTGCGACGGTCTGCCTTGACATGTCGATACCTGTGCGTTGTGCTACAGAGCGGAACACGGAAGACCACCATGCTGAGGCATCGCCGAGATGCCGTGCATCCACCACAGCTTGCTTTGCATCTTGAACGGCAGCGCAGATGGCATTTGTGGATTCGTCGCCGAGATCGAGATCGCTTCCGTTGGCCTCATGGAGCGTGGCTCCAGCACTGAGGAGGCCTGCTGGAAGAATCATGTTCGTGTCCACGATTCCAAGCGGCGTGTTGCTGATGAATTCCATGTTACGAAGTGGGAGGCCGGCTTGAAGAGCCAAATCCATGCCGATACCAATGGCGCCATGGGAGAACACACCCTCAAACCCTTCATCTGCGAGAATGACTGCTTTCGATTGGATCGAGAGAATTCGTCCGTTGATCATGTCTGCGACTGTGATGCCGTGGACGGTATGATTTGAGTGAATCAGTGAAAGCGGAAGGTGGTCACCTCGACGGACAACGCCGTAGCGCATGCATTGCTCTTCGAGGGTTTTCTGAACCTCGCGGGCCGTTGCATCGCCCGCATCTGCGACACGTGGTTTCGCATGACCCATTCCTTTCGAAACAGATGGAAGGCCTTGGGAGTCACGACGGAAGTTCACGCCCCAGCGTTCGAGCAAATCGAGGTTTCGAACCGCATCAGCGGTTCGCTGTGCTACAATATCTTGGTCGCAAAGGAATGCTCCGTTGCGGATTGTATCTTCTCGGTGACCCCGGTTGTTCGACTCTTGAATCGGAGCTGCAAGTCCATCTCGGCCTGCATCATTGACGCTGCCAAGTGCGTTGACTGTGACCATCAAGGTCGATGCTCCGTGCTTTGCTGCTGATGCTGCGGCACGAAGTGCTGCTGGTCCGTCGCCTACTACAATGATGTCCCATGCTTCCATGTACCTCACATCCGGTAACTACTCCGAAGCACGACTTGTCCATAAGGTGCGCGCTTTGGTGGGTTGGGAGTCAACTGGGTTGAGGGTTGAATTATTGGTTGGCAAACAGGGTACTGCGAGACATTTGGAGGAACCAAGCCTCAAGCAGAGAATGATGGCATTGGCAACTCGCCTTTGCGCCGAGCCTGCTCGAGTTTCCGAGTCCGGATTTTGCTCTGACTTCCACCACTCCGTCGGACGTCAGTTCGAACGACTTGAGATTCGAGGACAACACCGTCATCATCTCTCAAGATGACTTGAACATCGGCAGGACCTGCGAAATCCTTTGGCCATGCAACCCCAATCCACAAGACAACACCTCGCTCAAGATATCGAGGGATCCAATCGAGGGCATCGTCTTCTGAAGGGTGAGAGAGGGACACTGCTTGGCGCGGTGGTGGGCAAGGGCTGAGTTCGAACCGGTGGTCTCGAGTTTCAGGCTCGCCGTTCGGTGTCAAAACTTCAACCCGGACATGCCGTTCGGTGAAGGTTTGATTGTTGAGCGCAATGAACAGGTTACCAGCGCCTGCGTGGCATGTTTCGTCAAGAGCGACATCCATTCTCCATTCTGCTCGGAGAAGAGGTGGCGCACCCGAGAGGAGGTCGTATTGCAACCGATCAAGCAGCAAGAAAGCGCCTGGTTGCCACCCTCGGGCGTGAGCGATCAAGCGTTGGAGACTTCGCCAATTGAAGCGGCTTTCTTCGTCGAGGAGAAGGCTTGCCACGCGATCTGCGAGAAGGAAGGCTTTGAATTCCTCAAACGCCATCTCAACTGTGATTTCTTCTTCCATGTGAAGGTGAAGAATGTACAGCAGCCGTTCCAAGGCTTGTTTGGAAATGTTCCCCGGAATGAGGGCTTTCTTGAATGCCCTGCGCCACTCTTCCCATTCAAGGAGCAAATCGGGGTCAAGATGGGCGACGAGGAGGTCGCCAAGAACGCTCCCCAGTTGAGTTGGGTGGTGCGTTGGAGCATGGAAAACAAGGGAGGGGAAAGGGTCGCCTTGTTGGCGTACAAAGTCGTAAGAGAACATAGAGTGGAAACTTTGCGCTACACCGCCTGTCATGGCCACAAGGAGGGCGAGGTTCCAAGCAAGGGAATTTGGTTGAATCGCTGAAGCGAGAACAAGCAGGGAGAAGGATATACTCGAAAGAACGGTCGCCATGAGGTTGTTTCGACGTTGGTCGCGTAGACTCTCAAGGATGCGGTCCATGCCAGGCTGGGCGCGTAGAGCGTGCCGTTTTCCGGCTTGAACCCCGCCTTGTTCTCGGAGGGATATTCGCGCCTGCATGGCTTGCCATGATGCTTCACCAGCGATAACGCTGGGGGCAACTGCCAGAGCGATTGGTAAGGCCAAAAGGAAAATCCAACCACCAATCTCGTCAATTAAGGCAGGCTCCAGAAGGCTGATGAATGAAAAAATAGCGATGACGAAGCCATTGAACGTACGCCATAGCATAAGCGATGGTTTCCGGGCAAGGCGCCCGATCATCAACCGTCGTTTTTCGAGGGCTGCCCACTGTTGTTTGGTGTGTTCCAATGGATCTTCGGAGTGCTCAAACCCCTCCCCATACGGGTCTGGAAGAGCAAGATTTTTTTCAAAACCTGAATCTTTACCGACGCTCGATGCCATGGGCCTCAACCAATCTCAGAAGGTGGTTGACTTTGGCTCTTGCCTATGAGAGGAAGCCAAACCGACGGTTCATT
>JGI26260J51721_1001334_pt1 | contig 10455 bp, 10 predicted proteins | sample SaaInlV_120m_DNA_4_FD_51721 | JGI IMG/M metagenome (IMG submission 51721)
GTTCCAGTGGTGTAGCGCGGGGACGCAATCGGGGACGACGGGCGTGATCTGAATTGACCGCGTTGGGGAGTGCCCCAGATCGCCAATGCGGCCCAAATTACCGCCAATCCGATCAGCCCTGCACCGATAAATGCAGAGCCACCTGTGGTGAAAAACGCCCACCCAAGCAGGATAAACCCAACCCAAACAGNGCCGTTCGCCACGGCATAAACACTCAACCGTTGCCAGTTCAGACGTGAGGGTTCGGGATGGCCCGCTGCGCGATTGGCAAGATGTTCGCCTAGTGTAACAGACATGTCTTTGGTCATGAGTTCAAATTCGCCGCCTTAAGAATAAGCCGCGTCTACCATGAATTCGACCTTCAGAACATCGCGCGCCAGTTTGGCATTAACGCAGGCGCGTGCGGGGGCGTGACCTGTGGGAACCCACGCATTCCAGACCTCATTCAGGCCTGCAAAGTCGTCCATATCCGCAAGCCAAACCGTGACCCGCAACATCTGTTCGCGTGATGATCCCGCCTTGATCAGCAGCGCGTCAATATTGTCCAGACAGGTTTGCACCTGTTCTTGAATGGTGTCCCCTTCGGCGACTTGGCCAGTCAGATAAACAACGCCGTTGTGCTTTACGATTTTGCTGGACCGCGCCCCGGATTCAATACGTTCGATCATGGTTTTTCTCCTCCCAATGTGCCCCCGACCTAGCAGAGAGCGCGGGGAGCGACTATCTGTTTGGCAACAAAAGGAACAGATATGCCGATCCCCAACCCTGCCGCCCTTGATTTTCTTCTGACGCGCCGGTCACGCCCTGCCAAAACACTGCGCGCACCTGTGCCGGACCGTGACACGATCCAGACCCTTCTGACGGCTGCGGCACGCACGCCAGATCATGGCAAATTGGAACCGTGGCGGTTTATCGTGCTGGAAAAACCTGCCTTGGCCCGATTGGCTGGCATGGTGCCTGCGCGCGCAAAGGCCCTATCGATTGATCCGGACAAAGTGGAAAAGGCGATCGCGCAGTACCGTGATGCAGACCTTGCGATTGTGGTGGTCGACAGCCCTATCGCGTCTGACAAAGTCCCACAAATCGAACAGACCTATTCTGCGGGCGCGGTCTGCCTGTCGCTTCTTAACGCGGCCCTTGCATCCGGATGGGGCGCGAACTGGCTTTCGGGCTGGACGTCCCATGATCCTGCATTTTGCCGCACAGGTCTTGGCCTTAGCGCGCATGAACGCATTGCGGGGTTGATCCACATCGGCACAGAAACCAACACCCCGCCCGAACGGCCCCGCCCCGATATCGCGCAGAAAACCACTTGGGTAAACGAGTGATCCTGACCGACTTCTTCAAAGCCCTCGGGCAGATGGATGACCGCGCGTTCCGGCGTGTGTTGTTCCTTGGCCTTGGCCTGACAATCGCATTTCTGGTCGGGCTTTATGCAGCGTGGCTGGCATTGGTGGATGTCATCGCGGATGNTCCCTTGGTGCTGCCATTTGTGGGCGAGGTGACGTGGATCGGCTCCCTTTTGAATTGGGGCGGCCTTGGTGTGATCGTCCTGATGTCGATATTCCTGATGATCCCCGTGGCCTCCGCGATCACATCATTCTTCCTCGAAGATGTGGCCGACGCGGTTGAGGCAAAGCATTATCCAACCCTGATGCCCGCCCCCAAAGTCGGGTTCTTTGACGCGCTCAGCGATACGGCGTTGTTCTTCTTTGTCTTGATCGGGGCCAACATCGCGGCGCTGTTTGCCTACGCGATGCTGCCGTTTCTTGCGGTGCCGATTTTCTACGCGCTAAACGGGTATTTGTTGGGTCGCGAATATTTCACCATTGCTGCCATGCGCCGTGAGGGTCGTGCAGGTGCAAAGGAAATGCGCCGCCAGTTCAGCGGCCAAATCTGGATTGCCGGCATCCTGATGGCCTTGCCACTGACCATCCCGATTATGAACTTGTTCATCCCAATCCTTGGTGCTGCGACGTTCACGCATTTGTATCACCGCTTGGCGCAAACTCAGGCAGGCTAGGCAGATCGGGCAAGGTGGCTTAGGCTTGCGGCAGAGTTGTATTTAGTTTTGAGGTCCATTTATGCCCGCCCACGGTAAACCCGACCCCGCGTTTCGGTTTCTAACGGCCCATGAAATCGAAGCCCTTGATGCGCATTTTGACCTGCGCAATGTGCGGCCCAAAAGCGACGACACCTTGATGCTTGCCTGTTGGAACATCGCCAATTTTGGCGTTCAGAACCGTAGTGACAATGCCATCGCGTTACTGGCCCACATCTGCCGCCGCTTTGATCTGATCGCTGTGCAAGAGGTGAATGAAAACTGGCATCCCCTCGCTGATCTGGTCAAAGAACTGGGGCCGTCGTGGGGTTTCATCATGTCGGATACGGCTGGCAATTATGAACGACTGGCGTTTGTGTTTGACCGCGACCGCGTGACGCCAAAACAATTGTTCGGTGAAATTGCGTTACGCGCGCGGGATTTCCCCAAGCGCGATGTGACCGTCAATTACACCTTCAACCGCGTTCCAAAATCCAAGGAATTCAAGGGGCTCGAATTCCAGCCCTATGACAGAAACCCGTTTATTGGATCGTTTGCATGCGGATCTCTCGATTGCACTTTGGCGACTTGTCATTTGTATTGGGGCGCAGGCGGCAATCCGACCACCCTTGAAAAGCAAACCAAATACGCGCGGCGTGTGATGGAAATTCGCGCACTGGCGGCGTGAGCCGACAAACGGTCCGAGAAGGCGACGACCTACGACCAAGACATAATACTGCTTGGGGATATGAACGTGCCGACGATGACACCGCTTCAGGCAAGCTATGGCCCGTTGATCGGCTATGGAATGCAGCCGTTGAAGTATGCGTCGCGCGTGGGTGGGTCGAACCTCTCAGGTAAAAACACCTACGATCAAATGGCCTTCGCCCCGAACCGCCTGCAAAGCCGGATCATGGACTACGCTGTGTTTGATTTCGACAATGCCGTGTTTTCGGGTTGTGGCGCAAGCTTTCACACATTCAAAGCGACACGAAACGCAGTTCTGCCTTTCGAAAGCATATAAATTATCACCTGTCCGACCACCGCCCTCTTTGGGTTCAGTTGGATGTGTCTTGAATGGATGTGGGGGTCGACATGCGGTCAAACCAGTCCAGATCACGCACGGAAATCCAGCCTGACAGGATGACAAAGGCCAGCACTGCCCAAATCGGGATCGCCCAATAGGTTGTGATGCGCGCCTTGCGGCCCACTTGGGCATCTGCGGGGGCGGATTTATGAGTGCCAGGCACGACCTCACCAGCCTCGCCTTGCGTTTTTAATTGCAACGGTAACACGATGAAAAACGTCATGAACCAAACGACAGCGAAAAGAACGAGGGCAGATGTGATACCCATTACACTTGCTCCAATTCGATCAGGCAGCCGTTGAAATCTTTGGGGTGCAAGAACAACACAGGCTTTTTGTGTGCACCGATTTTGATGTCACCAAGAACCCGCGCACCCTCGCCCAACAGCTTGTCACGTGCGACTTCGATATCGTCGACCTCATAACAAATGTGGTGGATGCCGCCCGCAGGATTCTTTTCAAGGAACGCCTTGATCGGGCTGTTGTCCCCCAGCGGATACAGAAATTCGATTTTCGTATTTGGCAGTTCGATAAATACGACCGTGACACCATGATCAGGTTCGTCCTGCGGCACGCCGACTTTGGCACCTAAGGCGGATGCGTATTGCGCACATGCAGCGTCCAGATCGGGCACTGCAATGGCCACGTGGTTCAATCGTCCGATCATCTTTTACCCTCCAGCATCTGTTGTGCGTCTTATCGGATATGACCGCCTCGCGCACAATGTCCATCATGTCGCGGTGGAATCTTTGCGCATTGTTAACCTTAGATTCATCGCGATCTTCACCGCAGACACCGATCAAGCATAAAAAACGGGCAGGAACCGTCCCGCCCGTTTTCAAATCTGACCGCGAAAATTTAGTCTTCCTGCGGCAGCGTGCGCAGGTGCAATTCGCGCATCTGTTCGTTTTGCGGCACGTTGGGCGCACCCATCATCACGTCTTCGGCGCGCTGGTTCATCGGGAACATGATCACATCACGCAGGTTGTCCGCATCCGCGAGCAACATGACAATCCGGTCGACACCTGCCGCGCATCCACCGTGGGGCGGGGCACCATATTGGAACGCATTGACCATACCGCCAAAGCGTTTTTCGACTTCATCTTTGCCGTATCCGGCGATTTCGAACGCCTTGAACATGATCTCAGGCTTGTGGTTCCGGATCGCGCCCGACACTAATTCGTACCCGTTACACGCGAGGTCATATTGATAGCCAAGCACGTCTTCGGGGTTCCCTTCCAGTGCGGCCATCCCGCCCTGCGGCATCGAAAACGGGTTATGTTCAAAATCAATTTTGCCAGTTTCTTCGTCGCGTTCATAGATCGGGAAATCGACGATCCAAGCGAAGGCGAAGCGGTTAAGGTCAGTCAGTTCAAGTTCCTTACCGATCGCATCGCGCGCCTTGCCAGCGACGGTTTCAAACGCCTTTGGCTTGCCACCAAGGAAGAATGCCGCATCGCCAACCTCAAGACCAAGCTGGACACGGATGGCTTCCGTACGTTCGGGCCCGATGTTTTTCGCCAGTGGTCCTGCCGCTTCGTTGCCAAGTGTGATTTCGCCGGATTTGATCAACGCGTTGACCTCTTTCACGGTGATCCCACGGGTCTGCGCGATGCTGTCCGCAGATTCCTTGCGCCAGAAGATATAGCCCATGCCGGGCAGACCTTCTTTTTGCGCGAATACGTTCATGCGGTCACAGAATTTACGCGACCCGCCCTTGGGGGCTGGAATGGCGCGCACTTCGGTGCCTGCGGTTTCTAACAACTTGGCGAAGATCGCAAAACCAGAGCCTGCGAAATGCTCGGACACGACCTGCATCTTGATCGGGTTGCGCAAGTCGGGCTTATCGGAGCCGTACCACAACGCGGCGTCGCGATACGAAATCTGTTCCCACGTTTGGTCAACTTTGCGACCCTTGCCGAATTCTTCAAAGATGCCAGTGATCACAGGCTGGATCGTGTCGAAAACGTCCTGCTGCTCCACAAACGACATCTCCAAATCCAGCTGATAGAAATCCGTCGGGGATCGGTCAGCGCGCGGATCTTCATCACGGAAACACGGCGCAATCTGGAAGTATTTGTCGTAGCCCGACACCATGATCAGCTGTTTAAACTGCTGTGGGGCCTGCGGCAGTGCGTAGAATTTGCCGGGGTGCAAACGCGACGGCACAAGGAAATCGCGCGCGCCCTCGGGCGAAGATGCGGTGATGATCGGCGTCTGGTATTCGCGAAAACCCTTGTCCCACATCCGCTTACGCATAGACGACACAACATCTGATCGCAGCTTCATGTTGTCTTGCATCTTCTCGCGGCGCAGATCAAGGTAGCGGTATTTTAGGCGCGTGTCCTCTGGGTATTCTTGATCACCAAACACAGGCAACGGCAGTTCCGCCGCAGAACCGAGCACTTCGAGGTCCCGAATAAACACCTCAACCTCACCGGTGGGAAGGTTGGCGTTCACAAGGCTTTCATCGCGCGCCAGCACATTGCCATCGATGCGGATACACCATTCAGAACGCACCTTTTCCAACTGCGCAAAAACAGGGCTGTCGCTATCGGCAATCACCTGCGTCACACCGAAATGATCGCGCAAATCAATGAACAACACGCCGCCGTGGTCGCGGATGCGGTGCACCCACCCTGACAGACGAACGGTTTCGCCCACATTATCCTTGGTCAAATCGGCGCAAGTGTGGCTGCGATAAGCGTGCATGTGATCGTCCTTTGAAACGGTGTGCGTGGTCGCGCCGATACACCGTGTCAGCCCTCGAAAGTCAAGTGATTAAGGGCAGACGCCCGTATAGATCCAAATAACGCGGCTTAGGCCGCTGCCATTGGGAATTCGAACGTGCAGGCATCTGCGCCGGCAGCATGACACCTGACTTCGCGACACTTCAGGCGCGGGTGGATCAATGTGCTGAACAACTCTTGCAGAAGGCTGACGTGGAAATGGCAGACGTGACCGTCGGACACTTCGCCTTGAACGACTGGNTTTGCACGCAATTGAAAGCGCGACTCGCTTTCAACCACGAAATCGCCACTTCCGCTGAAAATCCATGCATTCTGACGCGCGGTCTTGGCCAGCAGCCACGCCCCCGTTGCGCGCGGCATCTTGGCCAGCATCACTTGCGCACGTTCGCTGATTTGGGTTTCGATCACACGTTTCGCAGCACCCTGACCGGCCACCTTGAAAATGTCTGTCGCTTGCCGCGCCCATAATTTGCGCACAGCTTGATGAAGACGGGCGACTTTGTCTTCGCGCACAGGTTCGCTTGCGCTTGGCAGGCGAAACAATTGTGCTTCTTTTAAGGTCAGTTCAAGGTTGTCTGCGCCGATCACATCTTCGATTGCGGCTGCCGTTTCCAATAAAATATACGGCGCCATAAAGCCTCCCCTGTTGGGGCGGCGCAGCGCAGTGGTCGAATGTTGGATCATGGACACAGCCTTGACTAAGAGGGGCCGGTCCCCGCGAGGGGCCAGATTTTAATAACCGCGTAACTATCGGAGCGCCAAACCCCACTGCAAACTCAAAGTGACAGATATAGTGCAATGAAAGATTTACAGTTTGTCCAATTTCCAGTGGAAACCAGCCAAATTTCGCAAAAATTTCATGAGTTTGAAAACAAGCATGGCATAGATCACCGCCAGCGCCATAGTTAATGGGCGCATTCAATCACGAGGATCAACCTGTTCCAAAGTGCAAGACGCGTCCAAAAATCAGTGCCATATACCACCCGCTGGCGACGTTTGTGTCTTGCACCCGACCGCGCCATCCCTATAAGCCACGATGTTTGCGCCCGTTGGTGCGACAATTTGCAAATTTAGGGGGGCACTGCCATGCCAAAGCGTACCGACATCAAGTCGATTATGATCATCGGCGCGGGCCCTATTGTTATCGGACAGGCCTGCGAATTTGACTATTCTGGCGCCCAAGCTTGCAAGGCTCTGCGCGAAGAAGGCTACCGCGTTGTGCTGGTCAATTCGAACCCGGCGACGATCATGACAGACCCTAACATGGCGGACGCGACCTATATCGAACCCATCACCCCTGCCGTGGTCGCAAAAATCATCCTCAAAGAACGCCCCGATGCGCTGCTACCTACGATGGGCGGGCAGACAGGTTTGAACACCGCGCTGGCGGCGGACGAGATGACGATCTCCCAGCTTTTTGAAGGTGCGGAATTGCAGGCCGTGCTGGACGAGTTCGGTGCAAATGCAGCGGATAAATCCATTCTAGAGGTCGCAGGCGTTGAAATGATCGGCGCCAAGCGCGAAGCGATTGAAATGGCAGAAGACCGCCAGTTGTTCCGCGAAGCGATGGACCGCCTTGGCATTGAAAACCCCAAAGCGACCATCGTCACCGCCCCGACGAAGGACAAAAACGCACCGCGCGTTAGTGATAAATTCGACATCCCCGCAGGTATCGCAATTGCCATGGACGCGCTTGAAGACATCGGTCTGCCAGCGATCATTCGCCCCGCCTTTACAATGGGCGGCACGGGCGGCGGCGTGGCGTACAACCGCGCTGAATACGAGCACTTCTGCCGCACGGGCATGGAGGCATCCCCCGTGGCGCAGATCCTTGTGGATCAGTCCCTGCTGGGTTGGAAAGAATACGAAATGGAGGTTGTGCGCGACACCGCCGATAACGCCATTATCGTCTGTTCCATCGAAAACGTGGACCCGATGGGCGTGCATACGGGCGATTCAATCACCGTCGCCCCCGCGCTGACGCTGACCGACAAAGAATATCAATTGATGCGGACGCATTCGATCAACGTGCTGCGTGAGATTGGTGTGGAAACCGGTGGGTCCAACGTCCAGTGGGCCGTGAACCCTGCCGACGGACGCATGGTTGTGATTGAAATGAACCCGCGCGTGTCGCGGTCGTCCGCGCTGGCGTCCAAGGCCACGGGTTTCCCGATTGCCAAGATTGCCGCGAAACTCGCCGTGGGCTTTACACTTGATGAACTCGACAACGACATAACGGGCGTCACGCCAGCGTCCTTCGAACCCTCCATCGATTACGTTGTCACCAAAATTCCGCGTTTCGCATTTGAAAAATTCCCAGGGAGCGAACCCTACCTGACTACCGCGATGAAATCTGTCGGCGAAGCCATGGCCATCGGCCGCACATTCCACGAATCCATGCAAAAGGCGCTGGCGTCCATGGAAACGGGCCTGACGGGTTTTGACGACATCGAGATCGAGGGCGCGCCAGACAAAGCCGCCATCACCAAGGCCCTCGCCAAACAAACGCCAGATCGTATCCGCGTCATCGCGCAAGCCATGCGTGAAGGTCTGTCAAACGTCGACATCAACGCCGTCACATCCTTTGATCCATGGTTTTTGGACCGTATCCGCGAAATTATTGACGCCGAAGCCGTCATAAAAAAAGACGGCCTTCCGATGGATGAAAACGGTTTGCGCCAGCTCAAAATGCTCGGCTTTTCGGACGCCCGCCTTGCGATCCTTACGGGGCGTGATGAAAACAACGTGCGCCGCGCCCGTTTGAACCTTGGTGTCACGGCATCATTCAAACGCATCGACACTTGTGCGGCCGAATTTGAAGCGCAGACCCCTTACATGTATTCCACCTACGAGGCCCCGATGATGGGAGAGGTTGAGTGCGAAGCGCGACCTAGCTACCGTAAGAAAGTCGTAATTTTGGGCGGTGGCCCGAACCGCATCGGCCAAGGCATCGAATTTGACTACTGCTGCTGTCATGCCTGCTACGCCCTGACCGATCAGGGCTACGAAACGATCATGGTCAACTGTAACCCCGAAACCGTGTCGACCGACTATGACACGTCGGACCGTTTGTATTTCGAACCACTGACGTTTGAATCCGTGATGGAAATCCTGCGGGTTGAGCTTGAAAATGGCACACTGCACGGTGTCATCGTCCAGTTCGGCGGCCAGACACCGTTGAAGATTGCACAGGCCTTGGCGGATGAGGGCATCCCGATCCTTGGCACATCGCCCGACAGCATTGACTGGGCCGAAGACCGCGAACGTTTTCAGAAGCTTGTGCAAGATCTTGGACTGCTTCAGCCCAATAACGGCATTGCGTCTACTGATGCGCAAGCCTTAGAGATCGCAGAAAGCATTGGCTTCCCGCTCGTGATCCGTCCGTCCTATGTCCTTGGTGGTCGTGCCATGGAAATCGTGCGCGATATGGGCCAGTTGAAACGCTACATCACGACAGCCGTGGTTGTGTCAGGTGACAGCCCAGTATTGCTCGACAGTTATCTGTCCGGCGCGATTGAGGTCGATGTGGACTGCCTGTCTGACGGCGAAAACACCCACGTTGCAGGGATCATGCAACACATCGAAGAAGCCGGTGTGCATTCCGGTGACAGCGCGTGTTCCCTGCCGCCCCACACCCTGCCCGATGACATCATCGAAGAAATCAAACGCCAGACACATGCCCTCGCCATCGCCCTTAAGGTGATTGGTCTGATGAACATCCAGTTCGCCGTGAAAGATGGCGACGTCTACCTGATTGAGGTCAATCCGCGCGCCAGCCGCACGGTGCCTTTTGTGGCCAAAGCCACTGACTCAGCCGTCGCATCCATTGCCGCGCGCCTTATGGCGGGTGAACCGCTGTCCAACTTCCCGATGCGCGCGCCTTATGCTGCCGCCGAAGATCCGATGGACGTTATGCCGCTGGGCGATGCCTTTACGTTGGCCGATCCAAAGACACCTTGGTTTAGCGTTAAAGAGGCCGTGTTACCGTTCAACCGTTTCCCTGGCGTCGACACAATCTTGGGGCCAGAAATGCGTTCAACTGGTGAAGTCATGGGGTGGGCGCGCTCATTCGACCGGGCTTTCCTTAAGGCACAAATGGGCGCGGGCGTTGACCTGCCGACATCGGGCACCGTGTTCTTTTCCATCAAAGACAGTGACAAAAACGACCAACTGGTTGAGGCCGCCCAAATCGTCACCGACCTTGGCATGACGATCTGCGCAACCCGCGGCACCGCCGAATGGCTGTCTGGCAAAGGCATCAAAGCCGCGGTCGTGAATAAGGTCTACGAGGGCGGTCGCACTGTCGCTGACCTTCTCAAGGACGGTGAAATCGTGTTGGTCTTTAATTCGACCGAAGGCACCGCCGCGGTGGAAGATTCCCGCAGCATCCGCGCCATCGCGCTGGCCGACCGCATCCCGTATTACACGACCCTGTCGGGCAGCCACGCGGCGGCCTTGGCCATGCGCGCAAAGGCCAAGGGTGATTTGAAGGTCCGCGCGTTGCAGGGGTAGATAGATGACGCTGTGCACAGGTGAAAAGCGCATCACGGCTTGGTTTTTGATCATTTCATTGCTTAT
>JGI26260J51721_1001363_pt1 | contig 10332 bp, 9 predicted proteins | sample SaaInlV_120m_DNA_4_FD_51721 | JGI IMG/M metagenome (IMG submission 51721)
CATCCACAACTTTGGGGTTGAGCCCTGCCATCTCAAGTGCTGCGCGACGGTGCTCTACATTCTCCTGACGGCAGGCAACTAGCAGAACTTTGACCAGGTCTTCATTGGATTCCACCGGGCCTATCACATCAAAGTCGAAAGCTACCTCTTCCATTGGATAGGGGATATATTGATCCGCTTCCACCTCAATCTGCATNTCCATCTGCAAATCGCTAAGTCCAGCCGNCAGCTCAATTTCTTTGGTGATCACTGAGGAGCCNGACACAGCAACTGCGGTATCNGTAAGCTTGGTTCCTGAATGGNTCACCAACTTTTCCAGGGTATCTGCCAGCGCGGGTATATCTGCTATGTTTTTTTCGACCATGGTGTTGCTGGGCAGTGCCATTACCCTGTAAGCCTCAACNCTGTAGCCATCCGCTGACTTACTTAGCTCAATAAGCTTGATGGCAGAAGACGAAATATCGAGGCCTACAAGTGGTCTGGTCGGTTTTGATAAGAAATCTAAAAAGCTCATTGCACAACTATCATCCTTGGTAAACTCGATTCAACTCAATCGAGAGGAGCCGTCCCGGGCGAGAAATGACATTAACAATGTTTCCTAAGTCTGCAAATGATGCACTTCACATTCTCTACACCTTATAATAGACGTTCATTTTTAAGGTGCCTCAAAATAGTGTCCATTAAAAAGCGCAAATTGCTAAAGAATCTGTCGATCCTCGCCATACTGGGGGCCGGTGGTTTTCTCGTGGTGGCCTCCTGTTTGTATCTGTACCTTAGCCCAAAATTGCCATCAGTCGAGGAACTAAAGGAGATCGAGTTACAAATTCCACTGCGAATTCACTCACAAGATTTGAAAGTTATAGCTGAATTCGGCGAAAAGAAGCGTTCGCCAGTCAGCTTTGACGAAATACCCCAACCTATGATCGATGCTTTTCTCGCCGCTGAGGACGACAGCTTCTTTGAACATCGAGGCATTGTGATCTCCGGCCTGGCCCGTGCCGCCTTTGAACTGATTACCACAGGCTCTATTCGCAGCGGCGGCAGCACTATTACCATGCAGGTTGCTCGCAACTTCTTTCTCAGCAAACGTCAGGAATTTACCCGCAAGTTTAACGAGATACTGCTGTCCTTTAGGATTGAAGAGGAACTTAGCAAAGAGGAGATTCTGTCCCTCTACACCAATAAAATTTATATGGGTAACCGGGCCTATGGCGTAGGCGCTGCAGCACAGGTCTATTACGGTAAAACCCTAGACGAACTCAGCCTGGCCGAGATTGCCACCATAGCTGGTCTACCCAAGGCGCCCTCCAGATACAATCCACTGGCTAACAGCGAGAGGGCCATGGTGCGCCGCAACTGGATTCTCGGCCGCATGCTGTCTCTGGGCAATATAGATGAAGCCCAGTACGAGGCTGCTATCAATGAGGTGGATAACGCCACCTATCATGGCTCCATATCAGAACTGGATGCAGCTTACGCCGCCGAAATGGTGCGACAGCAAGTAATAGATAAGTTTGGTTTACAGGCCTATACAGAGGGCTACACCGCTATTACCACGCTGGATTCAACCATGCAGAGTTATGCGGTGCAGGCACTGCAATCCGGTATTATTGCCTATGATCAGCGCCATGGTTACAGAGGTGNAGAACAGTCTGGGCTGGCTGAAGCTGACTGGCCAGANGCCCTGCGCGCCAAGGTATACGGCGGCCTGGAACCCGCCATAGTCACCGAGGTTCTCGAAGATCATCTGATACTGCAGACCAGAGATGGCCTCAGCCTGTCACTCAACTGGANCGATGGCCTGCAAGATCTGCGAATCTATAAAACCGTCAATGCCCGCAGCGCACCCATAGCCTCGGCTCTAGAATTGTTCAACCCGGGCGATGTCATTCGCATTCGGCGCCATGAAAACAATAGAGTCAGTCTGGGTCAGCTGCCCACAGCTCAGGCCGCCTTAGTTGCACTGGCACCAGAAAACGGTGGTATTAGAGCCCTGGTGGGTGGATTTGACTATCGTCAGAGTCGCTTTAATCGGGTGACTCAGGCAACCCGTCAGCCCGGCTCTAACTTTAAGCCCTTTATCTATACCACGGCTCTGCGCAATGGCTTTACGCCAGCCTCGCTGATCAATGATGCCCCTGTGGTATTTAATGACAGTAAACTGGAGGATCTGTGGCGTCCCGAAAATGACGGCGGCAAGTTTTACGGCCCCACTCGCCTGCGAGAAGCCCTCTATCGCTCCCGCAACCTGGTCTCTATTCGCCTGCTGCGGCGCATGGGTATAGACCGCACTCTAGAGGGCCTGCAAGCCTTTGGTTTCGACACCAGCGAAATGCCCCTGGATCTTTCCCTAGCGCTGGGTAGCCATGCCATGACACCATTGGATATTGCCGCAGGCTACGCAGTATTTGCCAATGGGGGTTATCAGATAAAACCCTATATTCTCGACAAGATTATCGACCGGGATGGCAATGTTATTTTTCAGGCCAGTCCAGATACAGTCTGTGACCCCTGCGACAGCGACAGGTCAGCAGGTGCGCAGACGGAACCCAGTATAGATATGCAGCTCGAGGAATTGCTCAACAATCTGGCTCAGGAATCTCAGATTGACAGCGAACAGGACAGCTGGGAGGCCATAGCTCTGGCACTGCAAAATACCGACAACACTGAAGTCACCCCAGCGGTACAGGTGATCGATAAACAGAGCGCATTCTTAATTGACTCCATGCTCAAAGACGTGATTTTGCGCGGTACTGGCGTCAAGGCCAAGGTGCTTGAGCGAAATGATTTAGCAGGCAAAACCGGTACCACCAATGGTCCCAGGGACGCCTGGTTCTCTGGCTACTCCCCGCATCTGGTCACCACAACCTGGGTAGGCTACGATGACAACAGCATGCTGGGCCGCAATGAGTACGGTGGCTCCGCAGCCCTGCCCATCTGGATTGAATTTATGCGCGGCGCTCTGGCTGGCAAACCTGAAATTATCCAACCCCAGCCCAATGGCATTGTAATGGTCAAAATTGATGCTAAGACCGGTGAGCGTATTGCTCCGCACCAGCAGGGGATATTTGAGTTCTTCAAACAGAGCAATGTGCCCGAGCTTCCCGACAGCGGCAATCAGGTGCCAGCGGGCAATCCATTGCCGGAGGATCTTTTTTGATACTGGATTGGGCGCGAGAATTTAACTGGGACCAGGTAGACACTGTGCTGCTGGATATGGATGGCACCTTGTTAGATCTGCACTTTGACAGCTTCTTCTGGATGCAACATCTGCCCCGCCGCTATGGAGAGAAACACGGTCTCTCTGCGGCTCAGGCTATTCCAGATATCGCCCAGCGTCTGGCCGACAAACAGGGCACCCTGGACTGGTACTGCACAGAATTCTGGTCCCGCGAGCTGGATATGGATATTGTCGACCTCAAGCGTGAAATTAAGCACCTCATCAATGAGCGCCCGCAAACTTTAGATTTTCTGCGTGCCCTGGGCCGTCGGGGAAAAAATCGCGTGCTAATTACCAACGCCCATCCCGACAGCGTAGAAATCAAGTTCGCAGTCACCGGCATCCAGCCTCTTCTCGATCTGGTGATTACCTCCCATGATTATGGCTGTCCCAAAGAGGACCAGCGCTTCTGGCAGCAACTGCAGCAGAATATGCCCTTCGACCCGGCAAGAACCCTGTTTATCGACGACTCTGAGCCCGTATTGCGGTCAGCGCAGACCTACGGCATAGCCCATCTACTGGCCATAGAGACGCCGGACAGTCAGCAACAATCCAGACCCTACTTTGGTTTCCCTGCTATTCAGACTTTCTCGCAAATTTTGCACCTGGGCACAGGCAGAGAGACAGATGGATAAGCCAACCGACGCCAAAGTGCGAATCGACAAATGGCTCTGGGCGGCGCGGTTTTTCAAAACTCGCGGCCTGGCAAAGGCGGCTGTAGAGGGTGGCAAGGTGCATATCGACGGTCAAAAATCCAAACCCAGTCGCCTGCTGGATATAGGGCTTACAATGACCATTCGCCAGGGCTTTGACGAGAAAACCGTCCAGGTCATAGCCCTGTCAGAACATCGCCGCTGCGCCTCTGAGGCGCAGCTGCTGTATTGCGAGACTGAGCAGAGTATTGAGCAGCGCGAAAACCGTGCCGCCGAGCGCAAAGCCTTCAACAATTCGACGCCTCAAAGCGATAGACCCAATAAAAAACAGCGTCGCCAAATTCATCGATTTTTAAATAATTAGCATTCCAGCCAACTAATATTGCAGTACAATGCGCGACCTATGAGCGATCACGATACCCTGCAAAAATTCCTCTTCGACGGCACCGATATTCGCGGCGAAATAAGTTCGCTCGCCGATAGCTATCAGGCCATCCTGGCGCAGCAGCAATATCCAGATGCAGTGGCAGCACTGTTTGGAGAATTTCTGGTGGCCGCCAGCTTGCTCAGCGCCACATTGAAATACCCAGGCATAATTACCATTCAGGCCACAGGGGCAGGCCCCATAAAAACCATTATGACCGAATGCACCCAGGGCAATAAACTGCGCGGCATTGTGCGCGGAGATCTGGATGCCGCCGCTNGTGCCAAGCAACTGCAGGATTTTTTAGGCAGTGCCACACTGGCCATCACTATTGAGCCAGAGGGTGGAGAGCGCTATCAGGGTATAGTGCCACTGGATGCTGACAACCTCAGCCAATGCCTGGAGCACTATTTCAACCAGTCTGAACAGCTGCCCACCCAAATCAAGCTCTGCGCCGATCAACGGATCGCCTCAGGCATGTTGATCCAACAGATGCCAAGCAGCCAGCAGGCTGAAAAGATTGCTGCAGACTGGCAACATGTCAGCCTGCTTATGAACAGTTTAAAAACCGATGAACAGCTCAGTCTGCCCCACAGCGAACAGCTGTTCAGATTGTTCCATGAAGATGGAGTGCGGCTGTTCGAACACCAGAGCCTGCATTTCTTTTGCAGCTGCTCCAGACAGCGAACTGAGCGCGCCCTGATTTCACTGGGTGCCCCCGAGATTCAGAGTATTGTCGAAGAACAGGGATCAGTGTTGATCACCTGCGAATTCTGCGACGAACAGTATCAATTTAGCGACCAGGACGTGGAAGAAATGTTTGGCCCTCAGCCGCCAACCCTTCACTAACACTGGGGCTGAGCTTNAATCATCTAGCCTGATGCCCAGTATTTTGAGGAGTCACTCAAAAATAGCGTTCGACTAAACAGTTTCTGGCATAATAAGCCATCGGGTCCGAGGATCCACACAGATATTTTTTTCACTTTGGGAAGAGAGGAAGAGAATGGCCGAAGCACCAATTCATTTAGATTTGGGCTCTAGCGAGCTTGTAGAAATTGCAATTCAACGGGGCGAAGGAAGGCTGGGCAGCACTGGCTCACTGGTTACCACCACAGGTCAGCGCAGCGGCAGATCGCCTGCAGATCGCTTTATAGTAGATGAGCCCAGCTCATCTGACTCCATCGACTGGGGCTCGGTCAACCGCCCTATTTCAGCCCCTGTTTTTGAAGCCCTGTGGAATCGCGTTGCCGACTATATGGCCGACAAAGAGCGCTTTGTGTCCCACCTCCATGTGGGTCAGGACTCCAACCACTATATCCCGGTCAAGGTCACCACAGAGACCGCCTGGCACGGTCTATTTGGGCGCAATATGTTTATTCGCGCTGAGAAATATAACCCTGCCGCCAAAGAGGAATGGAAAATTCTNCATGCAGCGAATTTTGTCTGCNACCCAGAGCGTGACGGCACCAATAGCGAAGGCGTGGTAATAATTAACTTTGCCAAACGCAAAGTACTGCTCGCCGGTATGAAATATGCCGGAGAAATGAAGAAAGCTATGTTTTCTGTGCAGAATTTCCTACTGCCAGAGAAAGATGTGATGCCTATGCACTGCGCCTCAAATGTGGGTGACGACGGCGACACGGCACTGTTTTTTGGTCTCTCTGGAACAGGCAAAACCACATTGTCGGCTGACCCAGATCGGTTCCTGATCGGTGATGACGAGCACGGCTGGGGCCGTGGCACAGTATTTAATCTGGAAGGTGGCTGCTATGCCAAGACCATAGATCTCAGCCAAAAAAATGAGCCAGTTATCTGGGAGGCCATCAGATTTGGCGCCATTGTTGAGAATGTGGTGATGGACGAGAAGACCCGTATCGCTGATTATTCTGACACCAGCATTTCTGAAAATGGCCGCTGCAGCTACCCCCTTGAACATGTGGAGAAACGCTGCGAACAAAATCAGGCCGGCGAGCCAAAAAATATTATCTTTCTAACCTGTGACGTCACCGGTGTGTTGCCCCCTGTATCTCTACTTTCCAAGGAGGCGGCGGCCTATCATTTCCTGAGTGGCTACACGGCTAGGGTTGGTTCCACAGAGATGGGCGGCGAAGCGGGAATCCACCCCACCTTCAGCACCTGTTTCGGTGCGCCCTTTATGCCACGCCCCGCCAGTGTCTACGCAGAGCTATTGATGAAGCGCATAGAGGAGTTTGGTTCCAAGGTGTACCTGGTTAATACAGGCTGGACTGGAGGCTCTGGTGGCTCTAAAGGTACTGGCAACCGCTTCCCTATTCCTGTCACCCGCGCGGTGGTCACTGCCATTACCAATGGTTCTCTGGAAACCGCTAAAACTGAACATCTGGATCTGTTAAATCTGGACATACCCCTAGAGATTCCCGGCGTAGATAAGTCTTACTTAAATCCGCGCAACAACTGGGAAAATCCTGCTGACTACGATGAGCAGGCGGCAAAACTAGCCAAGCTGTTTGCTGAGAATATTGTTAGCTTTGCTCCCTCTCAAGATATTGTCAACGCAGGCCCACAGGGCTAGGTGGTTTCCCTGGCACAAAAAAAACCCCGCTCTGTTATTCACAGAGCGGGGTTTTTTAATGGGGCTCTGGACTACTTGCTGTTATCCAGAATATAGTCGATCGCGGCAATCACTTCGTCGTCGCTGCAGTCCATGCAGGTACCGCGCGCCGGCATACCGTTAATGCCATTGATCGCATTGGTATAAACCGTCTCAATACCTTTGGTCAGGCGGTCAGTCCAGGCTCCAGCGTCACCCAGCATAGGGGCTCCGGCAATCCCAGAAGTGTGGCAAGCCATGCAATTGGTGCCATAGATATCACTGCCCGAGCGCCCGGCGCCGCCAGCAGAGACCACAGCCACAACCTGGCCCGCTTTAACCACATGACCCACAGGTGCAATGCGCTCTGCAACCGCTTCTTCCTGAGCCGCAGTAAGCTCAGAGTTTTCTTTAGCGCTGCAGCCTAGCAAGGCTACAGAAGCAATGGTGATTAATGCAAAAATTCGTAGTTGACTCATTGTTGATCCTATAAGACTCATCTTTCCCATAAAAATTATCTGCGCAGTATCCATAGGTCTACTAAATATCTGTGCTCGATAAACCAATCTCTTTACCGGCGCGCAGTATACAGCAAGCGACACTGGCAACCAAAACTATCCCAGCGGGCGAATACCAACGGCGCTGCGCACCCTGGCTACAAGCTCCGAGCTATGCTCTCTCGCTTTTACTGCGCCCTGTTGTAATACGGCTTCCACTTCTCCTGGGTTTTCCAACAGACGCAGATATTCAGCTCTGGGCTCCTGCAACTGGTCATTAATCAACTCAAATAACTGGCGCTTGGCTTCGCCCCAGGCGATACCATTGGCAAATTCTGTGCGCATCTCGGCAATCTGAGTCTGACTGGCAAAGGCCTGCCAGATCTGAAAAACCGCAGAGCTGTCCGCGTCCTTGGGCTCACCTGGTTCCAATAAATTAGTTTTAATTTTGTTGATGTGCTTTTTTAACTGCTTCTCGCCCAGAAACAGAGGAATGGTATTGCCATAGCTCTTGCTCATTTTGCGGCCATCTAGGCCCTGCAAAATGGCCACATCATCGTCTACCTGAGCCGCGGGCAATACAAAGTGCTCGCCGTAATGATGGTTAAACCTCTGGGCTATATCTCTAGCCATCTCCACATGCTGAATCTGATCTCGACCCACAGGAATATGGTGAGCATTGAACATTAAAATATCCGCAGCCATCAGTATAGGATAGCTAAACAGGCCCATGGTTATGGCCATATCTTCGTCTTCACCAGCTTCAATATTAGCCTGTACAGACGCTTTGTAGGCATGGGCTCGATTCATCATACCTTTGGCAGTCATACAGGTGAGCAGCCAGGTCAGCTCTGGTATCTCGGGAATATCTGACTGCCGATAAAAAGTCACATTATCGGTATCCAGCCCCAGTGCCAACCAGGCGGCGGCAATCTCCAGCGTAGACCGATGAACAAGATCTGGGTCCTGAGCCTTGATCAGAGCATGGTAATCGGCAAGAAAGAAAAACGACTCAAACTCTCCGCTTTGGCTAGCTTCAATGGCAGGCCTAATAGCGCCCACATAGTTGCCCAAATGCGGGGTTCCCGAGGTGGTAATACCAGTTAAAACGCGCTTCTTGCTCATAAATTAGGGCTCATAGACTGTCACTTAATATTGGCTGCTGGTGCTGGGTCGCTATTCTAGACAATAGCTTACTCAACCTCTATGGCTAAATTTCCCGGCCGATTAAAAAATGCCTCCAGTACCGAAGTTAATCGCTCCGGGTCCAGAGACCCAGTTAACTCGCGNCAGGAATGCATAGCCAACTGAGGTANTCCCACATCCAGGGTGGGGATGCCCAGTCTGGATGATGTGATGGGGCCAATAGTACTGCCACAGCCCAGATCACTGCGCGAAACAAAGGTTTGCACTGGCACATCAACCTGATCACAGAGCTCTCTGAACAGAGCCGAGGTTACGCTGGTAGTGGCATAGCGTTGTTTAACATTGACCTTAATCACCGGGCCACCATTCAACAGAGGCATATGGGCCACATCGTGCATATCGGCAAAATTTGGGTGGGCAGCATGGGCGTTATCGCAGGAGATCATCAGAGATTTGTCGGCAACAGAGTTGAGGCTACTGCTACCCTCAGCCTGCACAATGCGCTCTACCACAGCCTCGAGAAAAGGTCCGTCAGCACCTATGGCCGAGACACTGCCCACCTCCTCATGATCATTGCATACCATCAGGCTGGTGTTGGTGCCATCTGCAGCCAAAAGTGCCTGGGTGGCCACATAGCAGCTAAGCAGATTATCCAGCCGGGCAGAGGCTAAAAACTCCTGCTTTAAACCTACCATCGCCGCTGGCTGGGTGTCGTAAAAGCACAATTCGAAGTCCAGCACCTCAGATTTGGCGGGTAAAAATTTTTCGGCTAACAGTGCGCGGAAATCCGTTTTGGCATCAGCCTGGGGAGCTAGCATCAACACTGGTGGAATATGCTTTTGAGCATTGACTGTGCGCCCAGAATTGGCCTCTCGATCCAGGTGAATTGCCAGACTGGGAATCATGGCCACCGGCTCCTTAAAGTCAACCGCTGTCTGTTTAAGCTGCTGATCGGCATCTCGATACACCAGGCGCCCGGCAATAGAGAGATCGCGATCAAACCAGGGGTTTAGCAGCGCACCACCATAGACTTCCACCCCCAGCTGAAAATAGCCCGACTGGTTTATTTCTGGCTGCGGCTTAACCATCAGACAGGGGCTATCGGTATGAGCACCGGCCATGCGCATGCCAGAGTTGGCGAGAGATTCTGAACCCACCACAAAGGCGATAATCGATGAGCCATTGCGGGTGACAAAATGCCGATCTCCAGCCTTGAGATCCCAGACATCAGATTCATGTAACCGGGTAAATCCAGCGCCCTCAAGCAGCCTGCTCATGCTGGATACTGCATGAAAAGGTGTTGGCGAGGCATCTAGAAATGCGCTTAAATCCACATTGTACTGCTGAGTCTGATTGCTCATATAGGTCATCCTTTGTTGTCTGTTCCCGTGTTATTCTGCGCCTCAAGTCTGGCTAACAGGCTAGAGGTATCCCAGCGGTTGCCGCCCAGCTCTTGAACCTGGGCGTAATATTGATCCACCAGTTCGGTCACCGGCAGCTCAGCACCATTGGTCTTGGCCTCAGCCAGCGCATAGCTTAGGTCCTTGCGCATCCACTCCACTGCAAAACCATGGTCGTATTCGCCTGCGAGCATGGTTTTATGGCGATTTTCCATCTGCCAGGACTGGGCGGCACCTTTGCTGATCACCTGAATTACCTGATGTGCATCTAGGCCGGCTCGCTGAGCAAAATTTAAGCCCTCAGCTAACCCCTGCACCAGCCCGGCAATACAGATTTGATTGACCATTTTACACAGCTGACCGCTGCCGCTGGGGCCCATAAGTTGAGCCTCCTTAGCATAACAGGCCAGCAGGGGCTGCACC
>JGI26260J51721_1001368_pt1 | contig 10315 bp, 8 predicted proteins | sample SaaInlV_120m_DNA_4_FD_51721 | JGI IMG/M metagenome (IMG submission 51721)
TCTTCTGGCAGACTTCCTACATCACAGCTATTGCAAAGTTGCTCTCGCACTTCAGAATTAATCTGAAACGGTAACCTATTTCCAAAAATGATTTGGGCCGTTTGTAATGTCCTAGTGAACGGCGAAACAATGACGTTTGTAAGATCAAGTTGTTTGACTTCGCTACGAGCTTGCTGAGCCTGAGTTTCTCCGAGAGCAGTGATAGGTGCATCAAATATCATGGGATCTGGCTTGTTTGGATCATAAACCGCATTGAAGGCTGATTGAGCGTGTCGAATAAAATAAATAGTCACTTTGGATATTCCCAATTACTGATAAAAATGTAGTTACCTTCAAGTATTTGGCCAATCTTTGCCATTCTCAAAAGAGACCCTACTATGAACTATTCGGTGAGACAATCAATAGTGCAGCTGATGTTGCTCTTCAATCTTCGAAAACTCATATCAAAATATTAGGGCGCTTTTTAATGACAATCAATGTAACCAAGAGGCGCATAGAAAAGCATTTAGATCATTTGCATTATTAATAACCAGTCATCTCTAAATATCCATGCCCTTANATGGCTGCCTGAGACGTTAACTGGTCCCTCCCAGTAGGGGATTGATAGTTCCATCCAAGCATCAGGGTTATGAGCAGTTACAACAACATCAACATTTTTATCTGGCAAAGTTACACGCCACTTAATAGGCATATTATGATCTTTTATTGACTTTATATNTAGTGGAATAGCTGANAATGCACCATTTGGATAGGATGAAGTGCTGCCATCAGGTGAGATCCAAGTCGAAGAGCTGTAAAGTGATCCATCTTTTTGGCGTAGTTGAAAACCCATCAATTTTGCACCATCCACAAACGATAACGAGAACCAATCCCAACCCAATTGATCATCTGACAAAGGCTGTGACGACCATTCGTGATCAAGCCAGGCATTCCCTTCCACTTCAATGTTACCAGAAGGTAATTTTAGCGTTCCATCAATTTTAAAAAATGGCTGTGAATAATAATAACTGGCTTGGCCTTGTTCCGATTTAACCGAATAACCTTTATCACCATGAAAAACCAATGGACCATTTGCTTGAAGTGACATGTCATATCCAAAATTAGGCCCATTTGCAGTGAGGGTCATCTTTTGAAAGTCTTCACCATCTAACATCCATTCATCGATCCAAGCACGAAACGGGGTTGTCTCCACTCCCGCCTGCCCTATCCCACCACGAGCAAAACGTTCAGTGGCAAAGTGTTGATCAGGTGTGGTGACTGCAGCATGCGCAAACCATACTTGTGGCGATCGCCAGCCTTCAGCCTCTCCTGGTGTGAGCCCAGTTCTAAAGAGGGTCCATTGTAAACCGTACTTTTTACCATCTGAACCATTCAAGTTCGCAGTTAAGTACCACCACTCAATCCTATATTCAGGGTGTGCACCATGATCACTAGGAAAGCTAAAAGTTGAATTCAGCTCTGGGATTGCAAACCCATCAGCCCTGGAGCCAAGATCAGAAAACCCTTGCGCAACAGCGCTAAAAGGCAACCAAAATATAAAAAATAATATTTTAACGTTCACTAGCAAAGACCCTCAATAAAGTTGATGGTGGCGTACGCATAAGGCGAATAGCAGGCCACATGGCAGCTAAAAACGCAGCAATTAAAGCATAACCTCCTAATTCTACATATTTAAGCGGAAACAAATACATTGGTAATTGCCATCCAAATGCCTCAACATTGATAATTGTCAGTAATATCCATGCAAGTGCAAGGCCCATAGGAATAGCACAAACAAAGACTATTCCAGCCAGCAAGACTGCACGCAATAACTCTAACCACGCCAAACGGCGACGTGTGAGCCCTAATGCCCAAACAGGGGCAAGCTGTGGTACACGCAAATCAGCCAATGTCAGAAGACTCATCAAAATAGCAAAGCCAGCAACGCCTAGTGTTAAAACATTTAAAGCCGATGTGACTACAAACGTTCTCTCAAAAACCTCAAGTGATAGTGCCTTTATTCCCACTTGGTTAATAATTGCGTTATTTTTAATGCCAAGCGTATTTACAATTTGGCTACGTAATTGAGCTGCATCTTTAGTGCGCACCCCAAAATTTGATGCGTAGAGATTTGGATATAAATCTTTAAATATTCGTTCAGTTATAATAATCTGCCCTTTCGGATTACCATAATCACCAACTACTCCTGCAATAGGTAGTATTAAATCACGGCTCACTTGTACTAGACTTCCAACCCAGAGGTCAGCACGTCGTGCAAATTGTTCATTGACAACAACTGCCTTACCTCTCTCAATAACATCCCATGCATTGAGAGTATTATCTAAAAAATTCCAGTTATTTCGATAAGTTTGGCCAACACGGATACCATATAGATCTACAGGTAAATCAGCTATTACGACTTGCGTTGAAAGTAAGGGCAAAACCTCAATTTGGCGGTTCATTAAAAACATTTCTAATGCAGCACTTTGTTCAGCTGTATCTACCTCCACGAAGAGTTCTGGTGCTAGCCTTTGATCAAGAAACGCTATGAAGGTTTGTCGAAAGCTTGACACCATAGTTGAAACACCAATATTGGCTGAGACTGCTAATAAAAGAGCTATAAGCGCAAGGCTAAGCCCTGGCAGTTGCTGTCTAGTATCAGCCCAAAACCATTCCCAAACTGGCGCAACAGTATACTTTTGAACCAAAGTTAGAAGGCCGCCCAGCAAGGGGGGTAAAGCCAATGCTGCACCAATTAGTAAACACCCCAACAAAATAAATCCAGCCAGCAAACCTTCCAAGGTCATGGCTAATGGCACTGTGGAAAATAACAATGTAATTGCTATAATTAATTGCAATCGAAAACGTGATGCGGTTGCAACAACCCATGCGCGAGGTTTGGCACTTGCTAAAAGTGGCATTTGTACAATCTGCCAAATCCTTGATGAAAGTGCTACAGCTGTACCAATTAATGCAAGCACCATGCCTGATACCCACCAAGAGGCACGTAATTCAAGTGTGCCTGAGATTTGCGCACCATAGAGCCCCCTCAATGTTGCAGCAACATCTGGTAGCAAAAAAGCTGCAATAAAATAACCCAAAATAATACCAAGCCCCGCCCCGATCACAGCTAAAGTCATCATCTCAAAAGTAATTAGCGCAATAAGAGTGCGCATTGGCACGCCAAGCGAGCGAACAGTGCGGATCATACCCCGCCTTTGTTCAAATGCTAAACCAATAGTGCTGTTTACTATAAACAAACCAACTACAAAACTTAACAAGCCAAAGGCAGTTAAGTTTAAATGAAAGCTACCCGTAAGTTCCGTAACGTTTGCAACTGCATGTGCGGATTGAATCCGTAAATTGGGAGCAACCATACCTAGGCTTGGCTGTTTAATAGGTTGATTTGGCAATAAAATGAGGCGGGTCAAATCATCCCGCTTTAGGATCCTTTGAACAAGACCAATGTCACCTATGGCTATGCCCGGTGCAATACTTTTATCCACGGTAACATTAGCCAACATAGAAACTTTAAGCGCAGTTTCTTCATTTGCAAATAAGGTATCGTAAGTAATCGCAGATTGCCCATTAGCTAAATTAGGTAATGCTGTAGCAGAAGTCACAACATCAATGCCTAAAAGACGCACATCATTAATACGCGCCTCAATTACAGGTGAGACTAGCCAACCTGATTTTCTAAGCAAAACATAAACATCTTGAGGAATGCGGTTACCCTGCTTTGGGATCAACAGATCATACTGTCCCTCACCTAATGTTTTGGCCGCAGCATCGTAGCTTGCACGAGCTTCAGAGTTAATAGCCTGTACCCCAGACCAAAGTGCGGTAGCTAAAGCAAGCCCTGCTAAATATGCAAATAATTGAACTGGATTACGCCACCAATGCGATAAAAGCGCCTTCAGGCACCAAGCAATCATTCCAAAAGCCCATTACGAAGTTGCAATTGACGTTTCATGCGGGCAGCTATGTTTGTGGAATGAGTTACAATCATCAATGCAGTACCTGTTTGTGCAACTAGTTTTAGCATTTGATCTAACACACTTTGGGCAGTTATTTCATCAAGATTACCGGTAGGCTCGTCTGCGAGCAACAACTTCGGCTTTGCTGCAATTGCCCGTGCGATGGCAACGCGCTGTTGTTGCCCACCAGATAGAGCCTCTGGATATTTTTGCATTTGTTCTTCTAAGCCTAGAGCGGAAACAATGTGTTTTATATGAACCAAGTCTGGCGTTCCTGATAACGCAGATTGGAATGCAATATTAGCAGCCACAGTCAGGGAAGGAATTAAATTAAACTGTTGGAAAATTAAGGCGATGTCTGTTCTACGTAATTGAGCACGCTGACCATCGTTGAGCTGTGTTAGTTCCTTACCAGACACCCAAACTCGACCTGCATCTGCAGCCTCTAAAGCGCCTGCTATATGAAGTAACGTACTTTTCCCACTACCAGATTCTCCACGCAATGCCAAAGTATCACTAGCCTCAAGCTCAAAACTGACCCCTTGTAAAACTGGAACAAGCTCTTCGTTATTACGAAAAGATTTTTTAACCCCTTCTAATCTGAGAACCATGATAAACTCCTTACATCGATTGATGTATATCGCACCTTCACTTTTGACAAGTTTATGATGGTATATAGATAATGGTTAAACACCTGCAAATCATATCATTACCAATCAATAATGGAATCCACAGGTAATGAATTTTTTACTATGCTTACCCATTTTAAGGCTCGCGCACGATTAACACCAAAATCAAGTTTTCCAAATACTGAAGTTGCATAAATAATCAAATTTCCATCTTGAATGTCTATGGCTGTGATATCAGGAAATCCTAAAAATTTTGACCGGGTTATAAATTGTAATGGGTCATTAGAAAGTAATAATGTGCGGGGTGTCCCTAATGCTACTTTTGTTATTTCTTCATACAATTCATCTTTGATCCCTGTATAGGCTTTTATAAATACAAAACCTTTGCTTGAAAGTTGGTTTGAAGTTGAATTTGGGATGTTGTAAAGTGGATGAACCTGCGCAAGACGAACGTAGGCTAAAATTGAAAATAAAATAATAATTATGGCAAATAAGTATTTGATATTCTTATCCTTTTCTAGGCTGTAGCTCTAAAAAACTTAAATCATATAGCCCAACAGTACACATATGCTATTTACCCCCAAGAACTGTTATAACCTTCATCTCGTTTAATATTTTAGCAATACTTTTATTTTACTAAGCAGCAAGTCTCGCGATTTAAATGACGCCTATACGCAGGCGCGTGCAACTATCCAAAGATATAGCTCAAGTTAATTACATGGGCACTACTATAGGAACTAAATATATATGATATAATTATATTGATCTAAAACAATTACTTAAAGCCAGTAAGTGGCGACGCTTTCAGTCGTACAATATTAAGTATAGTTAAGCGTTGATCGTTCTTAATGTTACACAAAACCATTGAACCTAAAGATAAACAGAATATTCTCTATTCTACTACTAATACTGTTTTGAATAGTTTGATAGAAGTACAGTGAATAGGGAAAGTAATTAATGCGTACAGTTATTATAATATTGCTAATTAATTTTGCTTCAAATGCTTGGGCCAATAATGTTGTTTCTGGAAGTGAGGGTAGCAAATTAGAAGGAAAAGTTGTTTCCGAATTCAACAGCCCTTGGGCGATGTCTTTTGTTGACAGTGACAACCTAATTATCACTACAAAAGCTGGAAAGCTTTGGCTCGTAAATAGGAGTGGTAAAAAGTCTTTAGTGTCTGGAGTTCCAAAGGTTTTTGCAGGTGGTCAAGGAGGTTTAGGTGATGTCGTTTTTCATCCAAATTTTACAAATAATAAACTAGTTTATATTTCTTACATAAATTCAGACAATGCAGGAAAAACACGATATGCGACCATAATACGGGGCACGCTAGAGAGGTTAGATAAACCTCAGCTGAAAAATATTGAAACCATTTGGAAGCAAATGCCCGCTCGATCAGGGAAAGGGCATTTTTCCCACAGAATTGTATTTGGTCTCGAAGGAACACAACACGCCAGAAAAATTTTTATTACGTCGGGCGATCGGCAAGAGCAATCTCCTGCACAAAGATGGGACATGGCATTAGGAAAAATTATCCGCCTTAATGAGGATGGAACCATACCTACAGACAACCCATTTCAGGACAAAGGTGACCTCGCAAAGACTTTTTGGACACTCGGTCATAGAAATGCCCTTGGAATTGCATTTGCCAAAAATGGTCAACTGTGGGCGCACGAAATGGGTCCAAGGCACGGAGATGAGCTTAATTTAATAGTTGCCGGTAAAAATTATGGGTGGCCAGTAGTATCAGAAGGCAATCACTATAGTGGAGCAAAAATTCCAGTTCATGAAACAAGGCCAGAATTTATGGCGCCAAAACTTTATTGGGTGCCTACGGTAGCTCCATCAGGATTAATTTTTTATGAAGGAGATGAATTTTCTGAATGGAAAGGAAATGCATTTATTGGAGGATTGAAAAGTAAGGCACTGGTTAGAATTGGACTTTAATAATGGAGAGCCGTTTGAGGCTGAACGCTTCAGTTGGTCTAAAAGAGTGAGAGAAGTCGAAATAGACGATAAAGGTGCGATTTGGGTGTTAGAGGATGGTCAATCTGGTAGATTAATAAAATTCACAAAACCAAACAAATAGATTGAGTATAAGCCTGCCTTGGCGTTGAATTAGTTTTGCTACAGTTATAGCAATCGCAAAAGATGGAAAACTTAAATCAAATTTTTCTGAGCAAATTGCGACTAATCTTCACTGGAANTTTTTAACCGTAGATAATTTGGAAAAACTGGCGCTAGACTGTGCTTGGTCTCAATTAGCATATGAAGACAAGATTATAGAGCTAGCAAAAGCAGTTCTTCTAAAAAATTAGAAAATTTGAATGTCAGAATCTGAAGATTTTTCAATTACATAGCGTGCGTTTGGTAAATCATTACTTAACGTGCGCTTCTTTGCATCTTGTGTATCCAACCCATGCCTAAGCCATCTATTCAGCAAACGCTGCTCTAAGGTATCTATACCAGGATTTATGAAAATTGTTTGGTCCCAAGTTTTTTTTAATTTAGTCCATGGTTCTTCTTCAATGAGCAAATAATTTCCTTCAACAATCAACACCTTGTCTTTTGTTGATATGATGCACGATCCAGCAATAGATAAATCTTTATTTCTATCAAATTCTGGAATAACTACATCATCTTCAAAATTACTTAGCCTGTTCATTAAGTGAATAAAACCTGCAGTATCAAAAGTAGCTGGTGCACCTTTGCGATCTAATAGATTGCGGTCCACCAAAATTGAATTGTCCAAATGAAATCCGTCCATAGAAATAATTTTTGCTTGAATAGATTTTTCTTTTAACAATAAAAGAAGCGCCTGAGCAAATGTAGACTTACCCGCTCCTGGTGGCCCCGCAATAGCCACGATATAGCGTTTTCGACCTTCAGAATTTTCAATAATATAATCGCTGAGAGCCTTTGGTTTCATCTTGCAGTCAAAGCTTCAGGTGGTGGCTCCATTGCTCCTGTCATCATGGCCACAGCATCAGACATCGAAATTATTTTTGGATCAACTGTGCAAAGGCGTCTACCCAAGCGATGAATGTGAATACGATCACAAACCTCAAAAATGTGAGGCATATTATGCGAAATTAGTACAATGGGAATACCTTTAGATTTTACATCTTGAATCAAATCTAAAACTCGGCGAGATTCTTTTACACCTAAAGCTGCTGTAGGCTCATCCATAATTACAACTTTAGAACCAAAGGCAGCAGCTCTTGCTACTGCTACTCCCTGACGCTGCCCACCAGATAAAGTTTCGACTGCCTGGTTAATATTTTGAATTGTAAGCAGTCCCAACTCTGAAAGTTTATCACGTGCAAATGTTTCCATTTGTTTATGATCTAATTTGCGAAATAGCTTGCCCATTATCCCTTTTTCACGAATCTCGCGGCCAAGAAACATATTATCTGCAATTGATAAGGCTGGCGACAAAGCCAAGTTTTGGTATACTGTTTCAATACCAGCATTCCGAGCGTCATCTGGAGTATGAAAATTTACAAGTTTTCCGTCGAGCTCTATAACCCCATGGTCAGGTGCAGTAGCACCAGAAATGGCACGGATCAGAGTAGTTTTACCTGCACCATTGTCACCTATAACTCCTAAAACTTCATTTGGATAAAGATCAAAGTCTGCACCATTCATCGCGACAACCGTGCCATATCTTTTCATCAAACCTTTAGCTTGAAGTACGGGCTCTAAATTATGAGTAATATTCTTCATTGTGTAGCCCTCCGCAGCCATTGATCTAAGGCAACAGCGATTAAAACAAGATTACCCACGGCAAACATTTGCCAGTAATCATCCACACCAGCTAGCGATAATCCTGTAGTGAATACTCCCACAATTAATGCACCTAGCACGGAGCCAGGTATAGATCCTCGTCCTCCAAACAATGATGTGCCACCAATTACAACGGCAGTAATGGTAGCCAAGTTAATTTCTTCAAATGAGATTGGAGAAATTGAACCAACGCGTCCAATAGCAACCCAGGCTCCAAAACCACAAATTAGTCCAGCTACAGCATAAACAGAAATTAATGTTCTATCAGTTTTAATACCTGATAGGGCAGCAGCTTCTGGGTCGTCTCCAATTGCATAAACATGACGGCCCCAAGCGGTGTGTTGCAGAATGAACCAAAAAACTGCGGCTAATAAAATTAATGCAATTCCACCATATGTAATAGTAGCCCCAAAAGGACGTGCTGCTGCTTCACCAAACCAAAGAAGTGAAGGTGCATTTGCTTCAATGTCAGAATTTCGAATAGATTCTGATCCAGAATACCACAATTTTAGTGCTGTAAATACAGATAGCGTTCCCAGCGTTACGATGAACGGAGGTAGTTTAATCTTAGCTACAAGGAAGCCATTAAAAGCACCCATCAGTGTGCCAATTGCCATACCAGCGGCAATCGCAATTGGAAGTGGGACCCCATATGACACAGAAAGCCGACCCATCACGAATGTTGAAAGAACCAAAATTGCACCAACTGAAAGGTCTATCCCTGCAGTTAGTATTATCAACGTTTGTGCGATTGCAACAATGCCAATAACAGTTACCTGTTGAAGAACTAAAGACAAAACACCAGGACTTAAGAATCTAGGTGCTATGATACCAAAAATTAGAATGCTAACGATTAAAACTAATGCAGGGACAAGTGTTGGATAATTTCTTACAGCATTTCGCACATTCGATAGAAACGTCCGATCATCTCGCTCAAATACAGCAACTGCACTATCTGCACTGTTTAAGTTTGTTTCAAATTCAGATTGACTCACTACACCCGAGCTCCCCAGCATATATTTTATTTATAAACTTTGAACATAAAGGGCGGCAAATGCACCGCCCTTTAATTTTACTTTAATCATATATTTTAAATTATTCAAATTAACCCCAGCAGAGTTCNGTGCCTTTTGTAGAGTCAATTGACGGAACACCATCAGCTGGTGAATCTGTTACAAGATTTACGCCAGTATTGAAGAATGTTAATCCATCAGAAGCAGCAGGTTTGGTNCCATCTTTTGCGAATGCTGCAATAGCTTCGATACCTTTAGATGCCATAAGTAGCGGATATTGCTGAGAAGTTGCACCAATTACGCCTGACTTNACACTGGCAACACCTGGGCAACCACCATCAACAGAAACAATTAAGACATCTTTTTCTTTTCCTGCTTTTTTCAATGCTTGGAACGCGCCTTCAGCAGCCGGTTCATTAATTGTATAAACAACGTTCATATCAGGTTCTTTTGCAAGTAGATTTTCTACAGAAGTAACTCCACCTTCAGGGTTTGCGCCTGATGATTCATGACCGATCACGCGTGAATCTGTCTCAGATCCCATTACATTTAGATTTGGCACATCGATACCAAAACCTACTAAAAAGCCAGTATCGCGAGCAACATCAACAGAAATATTGTCTTTATTAATATCTAGCATACCAATTTTTGCATCTTTTGCAGCGTCGCCCATCTTTGCTCTTGCCCANTTGCCAATTAACAAGCCTGCTTCAAAATTATCAGTTGCAAAAGTCATATCTTGTGCTTCAGGATCAGCTATTGGAGTATCAAGTGCTATAACAAGAATTCCTGCCGCACGTGCTTTTTTCAAAGCTGGTATTACAGCGTCGTTTGATGCAGTAATTAAAATCCCTTTTGCACCAGATGCCATGCAATTTTCTATTGCAGTAATCTGTGGTCCAGCATCTCCGTCAACTTTTCCTGCATATGA
>JGI26260J51721_1001369_pt1 | contig 10315 bp, 10 predicted proteins | sample SaaInlV_120m_DNA_4_FD_51721 | JGI IMG/M metagenome (IMG submission 51721)
TGATAGGCAATAAATCTGGCGACGACATGCTGTTGCTGGATGTGATTCCCCTGTCTCTGGGAATAGAGACCATGGGTGGCTTGATCGAAAAAATTATCCATAGAAATACCACCATTCCGGTGGCCAAAGCCCAGGAATTTACCACCTTTAAAGATGGCCAAACCGCCATGGCTATTCATATATTGCAAGGCGAGCGAGAGCTGGCCAGTGATTGCCGATCCCTGGCGCGCTTTGAACTGCGCGGCATTCCTCCCATGGTTGCCGGTGCGGCAAAAATCCGTGTTGCCTATCAGGTAGATGCCGATGGCTTGCTCAGTGTGTCAGCGCGGGAGTTAACCAGTAATGTAGAGTCTCGCATTGAGGTTAAACCCTCCTATGGTCTGGGCGAAGATGAAATCACTAGCATGCTGCAAGATTCCTTTAGCCATGCTCGCGACGATATGCAGGCCCGAGCGCTGCGAGAGCAGCAGGTTGAAGCGGACCGTATGGTTGAAGATTTGCTCGCGGCTATCTATAAAGATGGAGAGGCATTGTTAGATAAAGAGGAGCAGCGCTGTCTACAGGTCGCCATACAGGAGCTGCGAGAACTGAGAGAGGGCACCACAGAGCACCGGGTGCTGGCGCGTCAGATTGAATCTGTGGCCAAAGCCAGTGAAGAATTTGCCGCCCGACGGATGGATGCCAGTATTAAAACTGCACTGGCCGGCCAGTCATTAGATGAAATTGAAAAAGGTTAGTATCTAAGATGCCTAAAATTGTATTTTTGCCCCATCATGAAATTTGCCCAGAGGGTGCAGTGGTTGAAGCCAAGCCGGGGGAAAGCATCTGTGATGCGGCCCTGCGCAATGGTTTGGAAATTGAGCATGCCTGTGAAATGTCCTGCGCCTGCACCACCTGCCATGTGCATGTTCGCGAGGGCTTTGACGACCTGCCCGAAGCCGACGAGCTAGAAGAGGACTTTCTCGACAAGGCCTGGGGTGTAGACCCGGATTCCCGTCTTAGCTGTCAGGTAATTATGGAAGACAAAGATCTGGTGGTTGAGATTCCCAGGTACACCATTAATATGGTGTCAGAACGTCACTAATACCGAGCATAAACCGGTCAGCAGTAAGCGGAGTAATGGACTATGATTAAGTGGACTGATATTAACGATATCGCCATAGAGTTGGTTGACAATCATCCAGATGTCGACCCCCAATATGTTAATTTTGTTGATTTAAGAAAGTGGGTTTTAGAGATAGAAGGTTTTTCTGATGATCCAGATCGCTGCGGCGAAAAGATTCTTGAAGCCATTCAAATGNCCTGGATTGAAGAGCAGGATTAGCCCCACCTAAACCCAGTGCCGTTAACCAGAAAAGGATTTTCAGCAGGCAACGGATGCGCCAAAAAAACCACCTGTACAAAAAAGTATTGGAAACAGCGCCCTTCGGAACCTTATTTTTCGCCTATGGCGTATGCATAGACGCCAATCACAAAGCTCTCAATCTACTGCGCTGTGAGCGCAATCAGTTAGTGGGCCTCACCCTCAATGAAATCTCGGATGATCAACCCGAATCCTTGATACAACTTAAAACCGTAATTGAAAAGCTAGAGTCAGAGCAGCTGCAAGGCTTGCTATGGCGCTCGCAAAATACTCTGGAGAGCGATGAAATTGTGGTGTCGGTAGATGAGGTTGAGGCTGCAGATAGTGCCATGAGTATTATGCTCTACCCGCTGCCAGCTCTGGCCAAGATGGTGGTGCAGGAGTTTAGTCCCGAGCAGCTGCCGACTGCGGATACGCCAGCTCAGCCCCAGGTATCGGAACCGTTACAGGCTGCGGAATTAGCCGTAACTCAGAGTCTTCAGGGGGAGAGCCAGGACGAGGTGGTTGCTGGCCTGCCCATAGGCCATGCATTGTTGGGCAATATTAATAGCTACCTTGAACAGTCCGGCACCAGCTACGGCGCTTTGTTGTTAATTGACCTGGACCATTTCAACTCCATCAATGAGTCCCTGGGCAAGCATATAGGTGCTCAGATTCTCGATCGCGCCCGCGAGACTATCGGTAATATGCTGGGTGCCAATATGCAGATGGACCAGGTAGCGGGAGATGCTTTTTTGCTGTTTATTCAGGACTTGGCCATCTCCGAGTCCGATGCAGAGCAGCGGGCCACAGCCATTGCCAATGAAATACGCTGCACAATCTCAAGACCCTTCTTTACCGAAAACGGCGAGGTTATTGTTACCGCCAGTGTGGGTATAAGCCTGCTGGCACAGGGGGGGGAAGGTCCTGTACCCAGCGCTTATCAGGCAATACAGCAGGCCGAGAGCGCCATGTTTGAAGCCAAGCGCCGTGGCCGCGACGCGGTAATGCTGTTTGATACTCAAATAACCCGTCGCGCCCAACAGCGCATTAGCCTGCAGTCCAGTCTACGCAAAGCCGTGGTTAATCAGGAGTTTGACCTCTATTTGCAGCCTCAGGTGTCCATCCACGATGGCTCAGTGGTAGGTGGTGAGGTGTTGTTACGCTGGATTCATTCCGGTCAGGCCATGCACACACCGGCCGACTTTATTCCTATTCTTGAAGCCTCAGGCATGATCGTTGATGTGGGCCTCTGGGTGATCCGCACCTCCTGCGAATATCTGCGCAATATGCTCGACCGCGGTATCTGGACACCGGATATGCAACTGGGGGTCAATATCAGCCCTAAGCAATTCCACGATCCCGGCCTGATTACTGGCCTTGAGCACAGTTTAAAGAGCTACGATATCAGCCCAGACATGATCACCCTGGAAGTGACGGAAAATCTGCTGATTGATGATTTTGAATCTGTGGTGGATAAAATGAAAAAAATCCGCGATATGGGTACCAGATTTGCCATTGATGACTTTGGCAGCGGCTATTCCTCAATGATATACCTTAAACGTCTGCCCCTGGATATTCTCAAAATAGATCGAGAGTTTATTGCCAACCTCAATTCTGACAAGGACACATTGGGTCTGGTCGAGGCCATTATGATGGTGTCTCGCCACTATGGTTTAGACGTGGTGGCCGAGGGCGTTGAAAAACGCGAAGTGTTGGAGATATTGCGCAGTCTTGGCTGCGATAAATATCAGGGCGCCCACTTCAGTATGCCCGTGTCTCTGGACCGCTTTCAGCAGTTGCTGGTGGCCTAGTTACAGGGCACTAAAAAATAACCATTGTTACCACCTCCCAGTGCAGGTAAAATCCGCGCCATTGCCCGTCAGGGCTATTTTTTTAACTTACATTAGCCCTATTTTGGAGAACGCTTCATGGCGACTGAACGCACCCTATCTATTATCAAACCCGATGCCGTAGCAAAAAACGTTGTTGGTCAAATTCTCAGCCGCTTTGAAGGTGCTGGACTGCAGGTTGTTGCGCTTAAAATGCAACAGCTGAGCAAAGAGCAGGCCGAAGGTTTTTACGCAGAGCACAGCGAGCGTCCATTCTTCAACGACCTGGTTGCCTTTATGACTTCAGGCCCAGTCTGCGTTCAGGTTCTGGAAGGCGAAAATGCGGTTTTGACTAACCGTGACCTGATGGGCGCCACTAACCCACAGGAAGCCGAAGCTGGTACTATCCGTGCAGACTTCGCCCAGTCTATAGATGCCAATGCTGTTCATGGTTCAGATTCAACCACCTCAGCAGCCCGCGAAGTAGCCTACTTTTTTGATGACAATGAGATCTGCTCTAGATAAGAGTCTGATCTTATAACTGAGAGCACAGGACAACCATGTCCCAATCAGTAGAAGTAACAGCGACAAACGAAGAACCCCAGCAAGTGAAAACTAACCTGCTGGGGTTTTCTGCGTCCAAACTCGGCGACTTTTTTGAGCAGATTGGCGAGAAGCGGTTCCGCGCCACTCAGATTATTAAGTGGATTCACCAGATGGGCGTCTGCGATCTAGACCAGATGACCAATCTGTCCAAAGACCTGCGTGAAAAGCTTAAAGATATTGTCCAAATCAGCTTGCCAGAGGTGGTCAGCTGTCAGGACTCCACTGATGGCACCAGAAAATGGTTGATCAAAGTAGATGGCGGTAGCTGCATCGAGATGGTGTATATCCCCGAGCGCGAGCGCGGTACCCTCTGCGTGTCATCCCAGATTGGCTGTGCTCTGGACTGTAGTTTTTGCGCCACAGGTAAACAGGGTTTTAATCGCGACCTGACCGCTGCCGAAATTATCGGCCAGCTATGGATCGCCGCCGATTCCTTTGGCCAGTTTGAGCACAAGGCGCCGCGCCGGGTGACCAATGTGGTGATGATGGGCATGGGCGAACCACTGATGAACTTCGACAATGTGGTCGATGCCATGAATATTATGCTTGAGGACAATGCCTATGGCCTGTCCAAGCGTCGTGTCACCCTTAGCACCGCCGGTGTGGTACCAGCGTTGGATAAACTGGCGGATGTCTCCGATGTGTCCCTGGCTATTTCGCTGCACGCGCCCAACGACGAGCTGCGCAACGAGCTGGTGCCCATTAATCGCAAATACAATCTCAAAGAATTTATTCGCAGTGCCGCCGATTATATTGACAAGATGCCGGATAATCGCCGCAAAGCGACGGTCGAATATACTCTAATGGACCAGGTTAATGACCGCATAGAACATGCCACCCAACTGGCCGAATTGCTAAAAGACTTGCCCTGCAAGATAAATCTGATTCCGTTTAACCCATTTCCGGGTTCAGAGTATAAAAGAGTCAGCAATAACCAGCTAAACCGGTTTAGGGACATTCTGGCAAACGAGGGTTACACTGTTACAGTACGTACCACGCGCGGTGATGATATAGCCGCCGCCTGTGGCCAGCTGGCCGGTGAGGTCAATGACCGCACCAAGCGCCAAGAGCGCTATAAGCGAAAGTTGGAAGAGGCGCAGCCAGTAAAGATTATCGATGGGTAAAAGTACTCAGTAGCAGCGTGACAAAGGAAGCATTACACAGAGGGATTCTGACCATGAAGTTGATAAAATTTTTGCTGTTAGCCGTGCTGATCACAAGCCTTTTAGGCTGTGTATCCAGTACAGAGACTAAAAACATAGTCGCCGATCCTGAAGAGGCATTTACGCGGCATATAAAACTCGCCAGGCAATATATAGGCAGCAAAAATCGCGACCTGGCCAGACTTCATTTAGAAAAGGCGGCCGCGTTCAGCAGCAAAACCCGGCGCTCAAAATTGCACAGCGGTTACGGGTTGCTCTATCAGATGGAGCAAGAGACAGAGCTGGCGGAAAAGCACTTTCGCCAGGCTATTGCTAGCGATAAGAAGGACAGCATGGCGCGCTATAATTTTGCTGCCTTTTTATATAACCAGGGTCGCTTTAAAGAGGCTCTGCAGCAGATGCAGATAGTGAGTGAAGATTTAGGCTACGAGCGCAGGCCCCAGGCGTTTTATATTGTAGGCTTGGCTCAGAGCAAAACAGGGCAACAGGCGGAGGCGCTGGGGTCATTTGAAAAAGCCACCCAGCTGCAACCAAAGTTTGCAGAGCCCTATGTGGAGGCCGCCGAGATTTATTTTGCGCAGCAAAAGCTGCCCATGGCCAAGCGGGCGCTAGACCAATATGGGTTTTTGGCCCAGCCCACAGCGAAGAGCCTGTGGTTGGCGGTGCGCATAGAACACAGCTTTGGCAATAGAGACGGCGCAGCCAGCCAAGGTTTAAAGCTAAAGAATTTATTCCCGTATTCCAATGAGAATCTGGAATACCAAAAGTGGTTAAAGCAATAGAGAGAGACTCTGTGTTTAGCGAAACACCTATTATTAGACGTAAATCGCGACAGATTATGGTTGGCAATGTACCTGTGGGTGGTGATGCGCCTATTTCCGTGCAGAGTATGACCAATACCAGCACTGCAGATGTTGCAGCTACAGTCGAACAGATAAAGCGCATACAGGTAGCTGGTGCAGATATAGTGCGTGTCTCTGTGCCCTCACTGGAAGAGGCGGAAGCCTTTGGCCAGATTCGCAAATTGGTAGATGTTCCCCTGGTGGCCGATATTCACTTCGACCACAATATTGCCCTGCGCGTCGCCGATTTAGGTGTTGACTGCCTGCGCATTAACCCCGGTAATATTACCCGCGAAGACCGCCTGCGCGAAGTGATCGCCAAGGCTCGAGATCTCAATATCCCCATTCGTATTGGTGTTAACGCCGGTTCGCTGGGTAAAGATCTACTGCGCAAATACAGCGAGCCCACCGCCGAAGCTATGGTGGAATCTGCTATGCGCAATGTGGAGTTGCTGGATAAGTACGATTTCCAAGATTTTAAAGTCAGCGTTAAAGCCTCAGACATCTTTATGGCCGTAGCCGCCTATCGCGATTTGGCCACCAGAATCGAGCAGCCGCTGCACCTGGGCATTACCGAAGCCGGTGGCCTGCGCTCTGGTACTGTAAAATCGGCCATAGGCCTGGGTGCACTGCTGCTGGACGGCATTGGCGATACAGTGCGTATTTCACTGGCTGCAGACCCGGCAGAAGAAGCCAAGGTCGCCTGGGATATGCTCCGCAGCTTACGTCTGCGCAGCAAAGGCATTAACTTTATCGCCTGCCCCAGCTGCTCGCGGCAAAACTTTGATGTGATTAAAACCGTCAATGAATTAGAAAATCGCCTTGAAGATATTACTGTGCCCATGGATGTGTCCATTATTGGTTGCATTGTGAATGGCCCAGGTGAGGCCAAAGAGTCGGATTTTGGTTTAACCGGTGGTACGCCAGCCAATCTGGTCTATCTAGATGGCCAGCCAGATCACAAGCTCAGCAATGACAACCTAGTCGATGAGTTAGAAGCAGAAATTCGCGCCAAGGCCGCAGCAAAAGAGCAGCAACTGGCGGCAGATGCTGCTAACTTAATTGCCAAAGGTTAAAAAGAGTTTACTAGAGTACAAACAACGCTATGAAAATCCAATCCATCCGGGGCATGAATGACCTGCTCCCAGAACAGTCCGCCACCTGGCAGTATCTTGAAAGAACTGTCGCCGAGCTGTTGGCGAGCTATAGCTACGGTGAGATTCGTTTCCCGATACTGGAGCAGACCGAACTGTTTAAGCGCGCGGTGGGTGAGGTGACAGATATAGTCGAGAAAGAAATGTACAGCTTTGACGATCGCAATGGCGATAGTCTCAGCTTGCGCCCCGAGGGCACAGCCGGCTGTGTTCGCGCCTGCACAGAAAACGGCTTGCTGCACAACCAGACTCAACGTCTCTGGTATACAGGCCCTATGTTCCGTCACGAGCGCCCGCAAAAGGGTCGTCTGCGCCAGTTTCATCAGGTCGGTGTGGAAGCCTTTGGCTTAACCGGCCCAGATATAGATGCAGAACTGTTGCTGATCACAGCACGGCTGTGGAAAATTCTGAAAATTGACCATGCAGTGACATTGCAGATTAACTCTCTAGGTACCTCGGCTGATCGCGCTGACTATCGGGCAGCTCTGGTCGAATATCTCAATGCGCGCCGCGACCAGCTCGACGAAGACAGTCAGCGCCGTCTAGAGACTAATCCCATGCGTATTCTGGATAGCAAAAACCCAGATACCCAAGCCCTGCTTAACAGTGCGCCCAGCCTTGAAGACTTTATAGATCAGGAATCCCGCGACCATTTTCAGCAGCTCTGTGCAATGTTAGATGCCGCCAATATTTCCTACGAAGTCAACCCGCGACTGGTGCGAGGTCTGGATTATTACGGCAAAACAGTCTTTGAATGGGTAACCACTAATCTGGGTGCCCAGGGTACAGTCTGCGCTGGTGGTCGCTATGATGGGCTGGTTGAACAGCTTGGCGGCAAGCCCTGCCCAGGTGTTGGTTTTGCCATGGGTGTTGAAAGGCTGGTGCTGTTGCTTGACGAGTTGGGCGCAGTCCCCGATAGTGTCGACCAAGCGGTAGATCTGTATCTACTGGCCGTGGGCAATGTGGAGCAGCAGGCGCTGGTACTGGCAGAAAATCTGCGCAGCGACTGCCCCAATATTAGATTAGAATGCCACTGCGGTGGCGGCAGTTTCAAATCGCAGATTAAGCGAGCTGATAAAAGTGGCGCTCGTATAGCGCTAATACTGGGTGAAGACGAGGTAGCCTCGGGCACTGTGGGGGTTAAGTACCTGCGAGAGGACAGGCCCCAGAAAACAGTGGCCCAGTCGGAGCTAAGCGGGCTTTTAGGTAGCTAGATTTAATAACAGTTAGTTTTAATAATTTTTACATATTTAAGGAATTACCGTGGCAGATCATCTATCAGAAGAAGAACAAATCGAAGCATTCAAGCGCTGGTGGGCAGAGAACGGCCTGCAAATGATTGCCGCCGTAGTCTTGATAGTGGGTGGTTACTTTGGCTGGCAGTTTTGGCAAGACAGGCAGCAGACNCAGATAGAGCAGGCCTCTGACCTGTATGTAGAAATGATAGATATAGTCTCCAGCCAGACCGATGGCGGACGCCTAACCCTAGAAAAAGAAGTCGCCATAGGCAAGCTGGCGGATCAGCTAAAAACAGAGTTTTCCGGTTCTGGGTACGCTCAGTTTGCTGCTCTGCTCAAGGCCAAGCTGGCAGTTGATAACAAAGAACTCGATCTGGCAGCCGCCGAACTACAGTGGGCCATGGACAGTGATCCAACCCCAGAGACCGAGCGCCTAGTCAGATTGAGGCTGGCTCGTGTTGAGGCAGCTCGAGGTAATCTGGACAGTGCACTGCAAATGGTTCAGGGCATTGATTCCGCCGATATGAAGTCAGCGTACGAAGAAGCCAAGGGCGATTTTTACCTGCAGCAGGGCAATACAGCAGCTGCCTACACTGCCTATGAATCAGCTCTGGCCGCCAATCAATCCTCAGACACAATGATCAGCAACATACTGCAGTTAAAGATCAGTCAGGTTAAGCCTGCAGAGACAACAATTGAAACCCCTGAAACTGACAGCCAAGAGGGCGATAGTCAATGAAGCAGATCACTCGACTCACCAACGTACTGCTGTGGTCGCTACTATTAACCGGCTGTAGTTTTTTTGGCGGTGACGACGATGACGCAGCTATTGAGCCTGCAGAACTGGTCAAATTTCAAGCTGAAGTTGATATCAAGCGCCAGTGGTCGGTCAAAATAGGCTCCGGCACCAGAGAATACTGGGCAGGGTTAAAACCCACAGCTAGCCGCAGCGCTATTTTTGCTGCTGGCAGCGAGGGCAATATCCTGGCGGTCAATAAAGATACTGGCAAGCGGCTCTGGGCCATCGATCTTGAAACCGCCATATCTGGTGGTGTGGGCTATGGGTCTGGCATGGTAATGGTGGGTACTATAGATGGGATAGTCTATGCCCTAGACGAAGATAATGGCTCCACAATCTGGACTGCTCAGGTAAGCACAGAGATTCTGGCCAGCCCAAAAACCAATGGCAAAGTGGTTGTGGTGCAAACCGTCGACAATAAACTTTTTGCCCTGGACGCCAACAGCGGCGAAGAGCTGTGGCAGCATGATGGGGATGCGCCCATTCTCTCTGTGCGCGGCACCAGTGAAGCTCTGGTAACAGACAATATGGTGCTGTCTGGCTTCGACTCCGGCAAGCTAATTGCCTTTAACTCAAGCAATGGCTCACTGGTGTGGGAAGCGCGTATCGCGCTGCCAAAAGGTCGCACTGAGTTGGAGCGCATGGTAGATATCGATGGCCAGCCTCTGCTGGTGGGCGATGTTATTTATGCTGTGACCTACCAGGGCAGACTGGGTGCACTGTCTCGCGGCACTGGCCGCAGCCTGTGGTTCCAGGACAGTTCATCACATTCCTCCCCAGCCCACAGTGACGGCCAGATATTTGTCACCGAAGAGCAGGATACAGTGCGCGCCTTTAAAGCGGGCAGTGGTCAGGTGGTATGGAGTAATGAGCAACTGTTTTTGCGCCGTGTAACCGGTCCAGCCAAGCTTGCAGGCACCATGGCGGTGGCCGACGCTGAGGGTTTTTTGCATCTGCTTGATCCCAGTGATGGTCATTTTGTGGGTCGCACAAAGGTGGATGGCAGCGGCGTGAGTGCGCCAATGCTGAGCCTGGGTGATAGCCTGATTGTGCAGTCTAACAGCGGCACGCTGAGCGCCTACCGGATACAGTGAGGTAGGTTAAGCTACCCCTAAGGTCATCCTCTCTCCCTATCATATTGAGCGAAGCGAAATATCTTGAGATTCTTCGCTCCGCTCTAGGATGACAGGTTTGAGAACAGCATATAGCCGATTAAAAGCTCGGTGGCGAGCAGGCCGTGATTAACTCGCAGGGATCGCGCCCCACATTTTTAAAATGGTGGGGCACAGAGCTTTTGAAATAATAGGCATCACCAGCCTTTAATATTTTTTTCTCGTCC
>JGI26260J51721_1001372_pt1 | contig 10305 bp, 10 predicted proteins | sample SaaInlV_120m_DNA_4_FD_51721 | JGI IMG/M metagenome (IMG submission 51721)
GATTTTGCCGATCGCAAATCCTTGGCGCGGCACTTACAGGCGCAGGTCGCCGCAGCCCTGCCTTGGGCGGATGCGACCTCTTAAGGGCAAAGCGTCAATCTGGTCTCGGCTGGTAGATTGCAGGGCGGCCTAGCTGTTTCGGGCAGCGGCGAGCATGTGAAGCTGCGCCAAAGGATCGTCCTGGGTCCAAATCTCAGCGCCAATGGCAAAGAAATCTACCTTATCGGAGAGGCTGCGGATTAAATCCACCGTCAGGCCACCCTCTGCGACCACAGGCACCTCAATCATTTCACTCCACCAAGTCAACAACTCTGGATCCACCTGCGCCCCATCACCCAGAGCGGAGGCCGCCACTGGGCCAAAGCTGACATAATCGGCGCCAGCTTCCCCTGCGGTCAGCCCATCATGGCGGGAGGTGTTGCAATAAGCGCCAAGGATTGCGTCTTCGCCGAGATCCTTGCGCAATTGCCTCAGATTGCGCCCGCCGTCCATCAGATGCACCCCGTCCAACCCCAAACGGTCCACCAACAACGCATGCCTTTCAATCACCAGCATGATGTCCCGCGCATGGGCGACATCGCGCAGAGCATCTGCGGTGCGCGCTATGTGATCTTCGTCACTGCTGGNCAGGCCCAAACGCAGGCAGGCNACCTCGACCGAATCTAAGACACGCGCCAGCTGATCGGGGTAGTGCTCCAGGTCAATCACACTGGGGGTGACGAGGTAGATCTGCGGCAAATCTTCAGTGCTCATCGCATTGGCTCCAAATTGCATGGGTGTTGCTACGGGCTATAGCGTGACAAATTGGCTTTGACCACCGCTTGTCGCGCGCCTCTGTGAACGCTAAGAGACCCTATGACAAGTCATTCTCTGCAACAACCCGCAATCATCCTCATTCGCCCGCAAATGGGTGAAAACATTGGCGCTGCCGCTCGGGCTATGTGGAATTTTGGGCTTGATCACATGCGCATCGTGGACCCGCGTGACGGCTGGCCAAGCCAAAAGGCCGTGGCGATGGCCAGTGGAGCCGGGCGTTTGCTCGATGAGGCGCGATTGTTTGACACAACCGCCGAGGCATTGGCCGATACCACCTTCGTGATGGCCACAACCGCGCGGCCGCGTGATTTGACCAAACCTGTGTACAGTCCTGAATTTGCGATGGCGGAAGCGGCCCGGCGGATTGGGACGGGACAGAAGGTGGCGGTGATGTTTGGCCCTGAGCGCGCGGGTCTTGAAAATGATGACATCATCCGCGCCAATGCGATTATTTCGGTCCCCGTGAACCCTGACTTCCCGTCGCTCAATTTGGCGCAATGTGTATTGCTCCTCAGCTATGAGTGGCAAAGGCAGGTGGGCGAGGTGGGGCAACCTGCGGCTCAGGTGACAAAATCAGAATGGGCCAGCGGGCTTGAAGTCGAGAAATTGGCCGAACATTTTGAGCAAAGACTTGATACAGCAGGTTTTTTCTTTCCAGAAACCAAGGCTGCCAGTATGAAAGTTCATCTGCGCAACCTGTGGTCGCGTATGCCGCTGACCAAAGCCGATGTGCAAATGCTGCATGGCACCATGCGCCAAATGGTCCGTTGGAAAGAGCGTGGTTGAACGCGGATTTTTCAGCCCTAACTTGAGATGAAACGAAAGGCTTAAACATGGCGAATAAGCGAAATATCTTTGAAGAGGTTGGCAGCGATACAAAGATCACAAGCGCCAGTGCGGGTGCCATCGCGCGCGCCGGGAGTGGAGATCGGCATTGGGTGCGCCTTTGGTTGTGGAGCTTGGTCGGTTTGATCATTGTGATGATCACCGTGGGCGGATTAACGCGCCTGACGGACAGTGGCCTGTCGATCACCGAATGGGACCCGGTTATGGGTGCCATCCCGCCTTTGAGCGCCGCTGCCTGGCAGGCCGCCTTTGCCGCCTATCAAACCACCGCTGAATTTGCTGTGCAAAATGCTGCGATGAGCTTGGCGGAATTCAAAGTTATCTTTTGGTGGGAATGGGGCCACCGGCAGCTTGGGCGTTTCATTGGTCTGACCTGGGCACTTGGGTTCGCGCTGTTGTTTTTCACGGGCAAACTGCCCAAGGCCCGGCGCCTGTCTCTCTTTGCCATTGGACCTTTTATCGGCCTGCAAGGGGTCATCGGCTGGCTGATGGTTCATTCGGGTCTGGATGGTGTGCGGCTTGATGTGGCCTCCTATTGGCTTATGGCGCATCTCGGGGCGGCTTTTGCGCTTTTGGGGTATATTTACTGGAGTTTGCAGATATTTTCCCGCTCTGAGGCGGAGTTGCTGCAGGCGCGCCGCGCGCGGGAGCGCAAGCTGTTTGGCATGTCCACCGGCTTGATGCATTTCGTGGCGCTGCAAGTGCTGCTGGGCGCCTTGGTTGCTGGGATTGATGCTGGGCGCAATTACACCGATTGGCCGCTGATGGCCGGTGGGTTTTTACCTCCCGATATGTTCAGCCTGTCGCCTTGGTGGCGGAATTTCTTTGAGGACGATGGCTTGGTGCAGTTTATCCATCGGATGAGCGCCTATCTCTTGTTTGCCTTCGCCATTGTTGTGGCTTTGCGGGCCAAGGCCTCTGCCCATAAGGTGACGCGCGCCGCCTTTGGCACTGTGGGGCTTGTTTTGACGGTTCAGATGATCTTAGGTGTCGTGACGGTGATGCATTCATCTCCTTGGAATCTGGCTATTTTGCACCAGTTTACCGCAGTGCTTTTGTGGCTTGCGGTGCTTCGAGGGCGATTTTTGGCTGGCTATCCGATTGCCACTTCTGTTCGGGGGACCTCATGACGGCTTTAACGGAACTTCTACATTTTGATAGCCAAACCCAGGCATTGGGTCAGGTTTCAGGTCGTTTGGGATGGGATCAAGAAACGATGATGCCCAGCGGGTCATCTGCGCAACGCGGCGAAGAGATGGCCGCGCTCGAAGGGGTGCTGCATGCGCGCAGGTCAGATCCGCGCGTAGGCGATTGGTTGGCGGCTTGTGACGGGCAAGCCTTTGACCGGGTGACCCAGGCGCAGCTGCGCGAGATTAAAACCGCTTATGAGCGCGCGGTGAAAGTGCCGGGAGATTTGGCAGAGGCCATCGCCAGCACAACCTCAATGGCGCAGGGCAAATGGGCAGCGGCCCGCGCGGAGGATGATTTTGCAGCTTTCGCTCCTGTTTTGCAGGAGGTTTTGGCGCTCAAACGCGAAGAAGGGCAGGCGCTGGCGGCGGGCGGGGATGTCTATGATGCCATGTTGGCCGATTATGAGCCGGGCACGACAGCCTCTGAGCTCGACCAGATGTTTGGGGCACTGCGCCCCGGATTGGTGGCTCTGCGTGGTGAGATCTTAGAAAAACCCCCGGCGAAATCACTGCAAGGGTTTTTTGATGAGACTGTGCAATTGCAGATCGCCAGTGAATTGGCGCAGTGTTTTGGCTATGATTTGAACTGTGGGCGGATTGATAAGGCGGTGCATCCCTTCTCCTCCGGATCAGGGCAGGATGTCCGGATCACCACACGCACGGACCCCAGCGATCCGTTCAATTGCTTTTATTCCACCATTCATGAGGTGGGGCATGGCTGTTACGAGCAAAATGTTGATCCAGAGTATACGCTGACGGCCATAGGGCAGGGTGCCTCCATGGGCGTTCATGAAAGCCAGTCGCGGATCTATGAAAACCAATTGGGCCGCAGCCGCGCCTTTACCGAGTTTCTCTTTGGAAAAATGCGCGCGGGCTTTGGTGATTTTGGCATTGAAAGCGCGGATGAATTTTACAAAGCGGTGAATTCGGTGCGCAATGGTTTTATCCGCACTGAGGCCGATGAGGTGCAGTATAATTTGCATGTGTTGCTACGCTTTGATCTGGAGCGCGCGATGATTGCGGGCGATTTGCAAGTGCAAGATTTGCAGAGCGCTTGGAATGATCGCTTTGCGGCTGATTTTGGATATGAGGTGCCGCGTGCCTCGCAGGGATGTTTGCAAGATGTCCATTGGTCTGTGGGGTTGTTTGGATATTTCCCAACCTATTCGCTTGGCAATGTCTACGCAGGCTGCCTTTTTGAGCGGATGACGGCGCTTAATCCTGATTTGGACGATCAGCTTCGGGTTGGAGATTTGAGTAAGGCGACGGCCTGGCTGAAGGAGAGCTTGCAGCGTCATGGAGCGTTGAACTTGCCGCGTGAGACCATCACGCAGGCCTGTGGCGCGGTGCCGAGTGAAGCGCCTTTAATAGCCTATCTGCGGGATAAATTTTCAGATCTTTACGACCTTAGCTTGTAATGCGGCAAATCAAAAAGCACGGTCCCTCACCCAAGAGACCGTGCTTTATGCAATGCTAAGGCAGATCAAACATGATGCCGCCGTTGCATCCCCTCACTCGTATTATGCTTGGAGAACCCTCCAAACAACACAATCGCCGCAGCTGNACATAACTTTATACTTTATAATCAATNAGNTACGTCGAAGGNCCGAATTGAAGCACTTTGGTGCTACAATGAACTCGTTACTTGCGACTTGGTGCTAAACACTCATTAGATCCGAGGCGCGCGACATTTATTAACTTTACGTTAACGCAATCGGAAGNAGAGTGCGAGTCCGAGTAGGGCTATGTGGGTGGTTTTGCCGTATAGGTATATATACACCTATGTATATAAAAAAGTTTTTATATATGAGTTTCGTAAAATGCCGATGTGACCGCGCAGAATTGCCTGCACGGTCACATATGTCGTTTAAGAGTCGGCCTCGGAAGTGCTTTCCTCGGGCGTATCTTCGCCATCGCCTTGATCTGGAATATAGGCGACGCTGACCACTTGCTCATCGCGGCTTGTATTGAACACCCGCACACCGCCAGCATTGCGGGAGCGGAAGGAAATGCCGTCAATGGGGCAGCGGATTGATTGACCTGTGCTTGTGACCAGCATGATTTGATCGACAAGCTCAACCGGGAAGCTGGCGACCACTGGACCGCCGCGCATCGCCTTATCCATCGCGGCCACGCCCATCCCGCCGCGTCCGCGCACCGGGTAATCATGGCTGGACGACAGCTTGCCAGAGCCGCCACGGGTAATGGTCAGGATCAGATTTTCAACCGCCGCCATTTCCTCATAGCGTTCTTGCGAGAAGTTCGGATCGGCTGGAACATCGTCCTCACCGGCCTCCTCATCGGTCACGCCCGCCAGAGCGCGGCGCATCTTCAGATAGGCGGCGCGCTCTTCGGGTGTGGCTTCAAAATGGCGAATAACGGACATGGAGACGACCATATCGTCGCCAGTGAGACGAATACCGCGCACACCGGTTGAGGCGCGAGAGTTCATCACCCGCAGATCGGTCGAGGCAAAGCGAATGGCTCGGCCACTGTTGGTGGTGAGCATAACATCATCATCTTCGCTGCAGATCCGCGCGTTGACCAACTCCACCCCTTCGGGCAATTTCATGGCGATCTTGCCNTTTGAGCGNACATTGGTGAAGTCAGACAGGCGGTTGCGGCGTACATCGCCTTGTGTGGTTGCAAAGACGATTTGCAAATCGCCCCATTCNGCTTCATCACGGTCAACCGGCATGATCGCAGCCACAGANACGCCGGTCGGAATGGGNAANATATTGACAATCGCCTTGCCCTTGGCCGTGCGTCCTCCGAGCGGCAGTCGCCAGGTCTTCATCTTATANGCCATACCATCGGTTGTGAAAAACAACAGCTGGGTATGGGTATTGGCCACAAAGAGTGTGGTGACCACATCTTCATCTTTGGTCGACATGCCCTGCAGCCCCTTGCCGCCGCGCTTTTGCGCCCGGAAATCGGCCAAGGCCGTGCGTTTGATATAGCCGCCGGCGGTGACTGTGACGACCATTTCCTCGCGCTCAATCAAATCTTCGTCCATCATATCACCGGACCATTCAATGATCTCAGTGCGGCGCGGAACGGCGAAATTGTCTTTAACCTCGCGCAGCTCATCGGAAATGATCCCCATGATCCGCTCGCGAGAAGACAGAATTTCAAGATACTCTTTGATCTTCGCGGCCAGAACAGCCAGCTCGTCTGTGACCTCTTTGACTCCGATTTGTGTCAACCGCTGCAAACGCAGCTCCAAAATAGCCCGCGCCTGCGTCTCTGATAGATTGTAGGTGCCATCGTCGTTCATCGTATGGGTTGGATCGTCAATCAGGCGGATATAATCGGAAATTTCCGCCGCCGGCCAGCGCCGCTCCATTAATTTCAGACGTGCCTCTGCGGCATCGCTTGAGGCGCGAATGGTCGCAACAATTTCATCCACATTGCTCACCGCCACCGCAAGCCCGCATAACACATGGCTCCTCTCGCGCGCCTTGCGCAGCTCAAAGGCCGTCCGGCGTGCCACGACTTCCTCGCGGAAATCGATAAAGCAGGTCAAAAAGCGCCGCAGTGTGAGCTGTTCGGGCCGCCCGCCATTCAGGGCCAGCATATTACAGCCAAAGGAGGTCTGCATCGGCGTGTAGCGGAACAATTGGTTCAACACCACTTCCGCCGTGGCATCGCGTTTCAGCTCAACCACCACACGCACGCCATTGCGATCTGATTCATCTTGCACATGGGCCACGCCTTCAATGCGCTTATCACGCACTTCGGCTGCAATTTTCTCGATCATTGCCGCTTTGTTGACCTGATAGGGGATCTCTTCAATGATGATGGCCCAACGATCTTTGCGCAGCTCTTCAAAACGGGTTTTGGCCCGGTTGACCACGCTGCCGCGACCTTCGAGATAGGCCTTGCGGGCGCCTGAGCGGCCCAGCATCACGCCACCCGTGGGAAAATCCGGCCCGGGGATATAGTCGATCAGCTGCTCTGAGGTCAGATCGGATCTTCAATCAAGGCCAATGTCGCATCAACCACTTCGCCCAGGTTGTGGGGCGGGATATTGGTGGCCATGCCCACGGCAATGCCGCCAGCGCCGTTGACCAGCATATTGGGATAGCGGGCCGGCAGAACTGTGGGCTCCGTATCTTTGCCATCATAATTGAGCTGAAAATCAACTGTATCTTTGTCGATATCGGCCAAGAGCGCTTGCGCCGATTTTTCCATACGCACTTCTGTGTAGCGATAGGCTGCGGCCTTGTCGCCATCCATGGAGCCAAAATTGCCTTGACCGTCCAACAGCACCAAAGACATTGAGAAGTCCTGCGCCATGCGCACCAAAGCATCATAGATTGCGCCGTCTCCATGGGGGTGGTATTTCCCCATCGCTTCCGCGACCGGCCGCGAGGATTTTCGGTAGGGTTTGTCATGGGTGTTGTTGGTTTCATGCATCGCATAGAGAATCCGGCGGTGCACGGGCTTGAGACCATCGCGCAGATCCGGGATTGCACGGCTGACAATCACGCTCATGGCATAGTCAAGATAGGAGGTTTTCATCTCCTGCGTAATGCTGATCGCCGGGCCGTCATAGGCGGAGGATGTGGGAGCTGGTGTTTCGCTGCTCTCGGGGGGGAGTGTTTCATCTGTCATTTTGGCCGCCTGTCTGGGATATTCCCATATTTAGTTGTCTGACACATTACTGTCCAAACATATGCGATGCAAACGCTTAGAGCCCCTGCGGCTGGATGAATAACATATTGCGGTGAAAATTATGGGAAAAGATCTCTGCATAACCCAGCCGCCAAGCCAAAACATTTTGCCCGGTGGCAACACCGGGCTGCGCCTGCCTGCCCCCCGGCAGGCGCATTCATCGTCTCAATATACTGATATACATGGTCATTGCTCAAATTTTGCAGTGATTTCACCACCGGACATATGCGCCCGCCCAGGCCGGCGCTGCCCTCATTTCGTGTTGAAATGGCGTTATGCAGAGGTCTTGAGAACGCAGAGGATTTGCGCGTAAATTCGGCTGAAAAACCTCTGAAAATGGTGCTGTGCCCGGCGGTTTGGGGAATCGGCTGGAGGGGCGGATATCTCGGCGCTATCGGCGCCGCAAGGCCAGGATCCAGAGTGCGCAGAGCAGAGCCGAAAGAACCGCATTCCAAGCGGGCATGGACAGGCCGGCAAAGGCCCAGGAAATCTCGTCGCACATGACAAGTTTTTCGAAGGTATCTGTCGCTAAAAGATCCTGCCCCGACAGCCCGCTCAACTCGGCTCCGGCACCGGTACAGGAACTGGGGCCATCCCACCATTTTTGCTCGACCCCGGCGTGGAAAGCGCCGATGCCGGCGGTCGTCAGTGCGGCCAGCGCGCCAAGCCCGGCCAGAAGGCGGCTTGGCCAAAACCAAATCAGCGCGCCGATCGCGATGGCCAGCATATGGGGGTATCTTTGCCAAAAACACATCTGGCACGGCGCGTAGCCGAGCGCCTGAAACAGGTAAGCCCCTGCCAGAAGCATGCCCGACCCTGCCGCTGCAAAAAGCACCAATTGGCGAGATGAGTGTGACAACAGAGTATTCTTTTTCATAGATATCTGACCGCAAAAAATCCTGCACCCAATATGAGTACAAAAGCGGTAAAGACCAAGCCCAAATGTCTTTCTATAAAGCGGCGGATAGGTGGGCCGAAGTAATACAGCAGAAGGGCGAACGCAAAAAACCGCAAGGCCCGCGCGACCAAGGCGCTGAGCACAAAGGGAACCAAGGCCATTCCGGTCCAACCCGACATGATCGTGATGACTTTGAACGGGAAGGGCGTCACCCCGGCAATCAGCACGGCCCAGGTCCCATAGGCGTTGAATTTATCATTAAAGGCGGCCATGCTGCTCTCCTTGCCCAATGAGGCTAAGATGGGCTGGCCGATGCTTTCAAAGGCGAAAGCCCCGATGGCATAGCCAAAAAGCCCGCCCGCAACTGAGGCCACAACCGCCACCAAAGCAATGCGAAACGCCTGGCTCCGCGCCGCCAGGATCATCGGGATGAGCATGATATCCGGCGGGATCGGAAAGAAAGAGCTTTCAATGAAGGCGACAATGGCCAAAGCCCAAAGCGCCCGAGGATGCTCAGCCAGCGACAAGGTCCAAGTATAAAGGCGGTGTATCATGTGACCCCAAAGATTATTTCCCGGTTTTTGCCATGGATGGGCCGGGATGGGTAGGGGCTTTTCACGCCCCCGCGGCACAAGCGCCTTTACGCCGACGGGCCACTCACCGCTCTCGGATTCTGGCGCAACAGCGGCCGCGCAAGAAACGGTTTGCGCTGCATTAACACTGCCTCCACGACAAGACCGACCATCAGAATCGGCAAGAGGGGCAGGTGATAAGCGCAGTTTCGCCGGGTCATTGAGACATCCGCTCATGCACCGCGGCCATGCCTCTTTCGGACATATCGCTCACTTCGGCGGCATGGGTTTGCAACAGTTTTACAACCTCGGGATTGCTGGAGGTTTGGATGACGGTCACGCCGGTTTCGGTGACTTCGATCTCGGTTTCAATATCCTCATGGACGTCAAAAAGCGCATCTAGAGTGGGGGACTGGATGATCACCTCTGGGTTTTTGCCCTCCGCCAATCGGGTCACCATCATTGACACATGCGAGACAATCGCCGCCCGCACCTCAGGGTTTTCGGAGGCGGTAAAGGTTGAGATACCATCGGGGAGATTGGTGACTCGGCGCTCAATTTCCATGTGCTGTTGGAAAATTTTTCTCAGATCGGCGACTTCAGTTTCGGTGGTGTCTTTGCCCTGCAGGCCGGGCATGGTCATCTCATCATGCATATGCCCCTGCATCATACCTTGGGAGGCCCCGCCAGACTTTCCATGGTGCATTTCGTGCATGGTGGCATAGGAATTGGAGTGGGCGCTATGTTTGAGGTAGATAAACACCGCTCCACCGCCCAAAACGAAGGCCAGCGCTCCGATGATTAAGGTTTTTCGCATTCCAAACTCTCCTCAAAACTCGCCCCAACTGCCAGCAAATCGTGCTCTTTGCAAACCAAAACGATCGCCTGCATTCTGCCCGGCGCGTGCGAGCGGCTATTGAGCTTGTTCGGCTATTGAGCTTGTTCGGCAAACCCCGTCAGGCGAGGTTTTGCGGCAATTATTCCCTCAGCGTTGAAATATCTGGCTTTACCTTTGATGGAAACTTGACTACCTCAATCTTCAAGATTCGTGCTGCTTACGGAGGTCTACTTACCATAGCCCTTTGGCACGAAACTGGCTTAAGGTCGTTGTAAAACCTGTTCTGGCGCAAAAAGCCGCATGTTCAGAGGGGCGCAACCCACAGCAACCGATGGGCCCAAGTGGCGGAATGGTAGACGCAGGGGATTCAAAATCCCCCGCCGCGAGGCGTGCCGGTTCGAGTCCGGCCTTGGGTACCAAATCTACTTCATATGTATGATGTATCACACTGATCTGTAAGCAATGTTT
>JGI26260J51721_1001384_pt1 | contig 10244 bp, 10 predicted proteins | sample SaaInlV_120m_DNA_4_FD_51721 | JGI IMG/M metagenome (IMG submission 51721)
GAAGGGCCGTTCAAGACTAGGACGTTGATAGGTTGGGTGTGGAAGCGCTGTGAGGCGTTGAGCTAACCAATACTAATTGCCCGTGAGGCTTGACTATATAACGCAAGCGAGACGACGGACAGATTGTCTGAAGTACACGCCAGCCACGAAAAAATTGTATTCAATAATTACCGACCTAATTTGACTTTGGAGCAACAGCTCTACAGTCATACCAGTTTGCCTGGTAACCATAGAGAACTAGAACCACCTGATCCCATCCCGAACTCAGTAGTGAAATGGTTCATCGCCGATGGTAGTGTGGGGTTTCCCCATGTGAGAGTAGGTCATTGCCAGGCTTCTAAATTAAAAACCCCAGTATCCAAGATGCTGGGGTTTTTTCTTGTGTGCGGAAATAAAAGCTACAGATAGCCAACCTTACCTGTGGGTGGCCGGCTCCGACCGTTTTTAGCTATAAATTTTAGTAGTTTCATCACTCCCTCGCTAACTAGCAGGACTTCATACCTTGATAGTCTGCATAGGAGTATTAAATTTGCTTATGCACTTATTTTTTAACGACAAACGATATATCCTGCAAAAAAAAACAATTGCCTACGATCTAGGATCCCAATATGCCCGTCGCTATCCGAAAGACTCTTTTGCACATCGAAAATACCTTAATCGAAGGGGGAAAAGAAGCAGCTATGCCGTTAAAGATGATCGCTGCCGTAGCTGTCATAAAGAACCCCTGGGCAGGGAGAGGGTTTGTAGAGAATCTCAGCCCTGAGATTCAAGATATTGCCCCTCAGCTGGGCGACCTGTTAACCAACATGATAGTAGAGGCTGCCGGTAGCGGNGACCTAGTGGAAGGGTACGGTAAAGCCGCCGTAGTCGGTACCAACGGAGAGGTCGAGCATGGATCGGCGCTGATACACACACTGCGCTTTGGAAACTTCTATCGCGAGGCTGTAGGTGCAAAATCCTATTTGGCATTTACAAATACCAGAGGCCCTGCAAANGCGCCAATCATGATTCCTATGATGGACAAGGTAGATTTGGGGCGACGTTCCCATTATCTCACCTATCAATTCTCTATCGCAGACGCCCCTGCAGCGGATGAAATTGTGGTGGCGCTCGGCGCATCTATAGGTGGCCGGCCCCATCACCGAATTGGCGATCGCTACCAAGATCTTAAAGAACTCGGTCATGACCTCGATAACCCTGCCTCGGTCTAAAACTGCATCTGGAACTGCTTACTATGAGGTGGGCCAGGGTGAAGTGCTTCTCCTTGTCCATGGTGTGGGACTATGTCTGGATGTTTGGGCACCTCAGATAGATAGGTTTGCAGCATCATACCGCGTCATAGTAGTTGATATGCCCGGTCATGGGCAGAGTTTAGAGCTGAACGTTGCCGACAATATTCATGACTACGTTAGCTGGTTAGCTGAATTTATAAAAGAAATCGGTTGCGGGCCAGTTAATCTCTGCGGTCATTCAATGGGCGCCATGATTACCATGGGCTTAGCACTTTCAGAACCTCAGTTAGTATCTCGTGCGGCTTTGCTGTGCGCAGTTTATCGGCGCCCCCAAAGTGCCCATAAAGCGGTTCAAGCAAGAGCCGCGATAATTGCCGAGGGCATAAATGATATTGAAGCGCCTCTCGCCCGGTGGTTTGACCCCCATGGCTCTATTGCTGAGCGTCAAGCCATGGCAGATTGCCGCGAATGGCTAACCGCAGTATCCATAACTGGTTATAGCTCAGCCTATAGTGCCTTCGCTAATGGTGATGCTGCTTTTGCAAGCCATTTGCATCAGGCCTGCTGTCCTATGCTTTTCCTCACGGGAGAACAGGATCTAAATTCAACCGCTGCAATGGCTGAGATGATGGGCGCCCAGGTGCCCAATAGCCTAGTCGCGGTAATTCGCGCTCAAAAACACATGGTGCCTTTGGTCGATCCCTCGTCGGTCAATCAGCACATGGCAGCATGGTTGGCTATGCCACTTTTATAATAATCGTCCAGACATAGCATCTGGCTTTCGGCTTGAAAATAGGAGCCCCTTATGAAGTTTTCTTTGTTTGTTCACATGGAACGTACATCTACAGCGCAGTCTCAAAAGCAACTCTATGATGAGTTGGTGGGGCTCTGTGAAATAGCAGACCGAGGCGGCATGCATGCCATTTGGACAGGCGAGCACCACGGCATGAATTTCACAATAGCGCCGAACCCCTTTTTTGAATCTTGTCGATCTAGCGCGCCGAACAAAAAGTGTGCGTCTCGGAACGGGAACGGTCATAGCCCCATTCTGGCACCCCATCAAGCTGGCCGGCGAGGCTGCAATGACAGATCTGTTGACTGATGGCCGTTTAGAATTAGGCATTGCAAGAGGCGCATATAGCTATGAGTATGAGCGATTACTGCCGGGTCTGGATGCTGACAGTGCGGGCCAACGTATGCGTGAGCTGGTTCCAGCTGTAAAAAAACTNTGGGAGGGGGACTATGCCCATAGCGGTGAGTTTTATCAATTCCCCGAAACCACATCCTCACCGCAGCCTTTACAGCAACCTCACCCACCAATTTGGGTGGCTGCCCGGGATCCAAATAGCCATGCATTTGCCGTAGCCAATGGATGTAATGTCCAGTGTACACCGCTCTCTCAGAGTGATGCTGAGGTAGAGTCTCTGATGGCAACCTTTAATCAGGCCTGTGCAGCAAATCCAACACAACCTCGACCCAAAATAATGTTGCTGCGTCACACCTACGTTGCTGATAGCGAAGCTGACGCGAGCTTGGCTGCAAAGGAGATCAGTAAATTCTACTGTTACTTTGGTTCCTGGTTTAATAACAAGCGCCCTGTGTCTCAGGGTTTAATTAAAGAGCTAACAGATGAAGAAATGGCCGATATGAAAATGTTCTCGCCCGAGAATATGCGTACAAACAATGTGATCGGCGAGCCAGATGAGGTAATCTCAAGAATCAAACACTACGAACAGCTTGGTTATGATGAGTTCGCCATGTGGATTGATTCCGGTATGAGCTTCGAGCGTAAAAAAGCCTCATTAGAAAGGTTTATTGGCGGAGTGATGCCAGCATTTGGTTAACAACACCGGGGGAGAGATGAAACGGTTTCAGCAATATATCAACGGCTGCTTCGAAGATGCNGCCTTCAGTTTTGAGAGTCTTGATCCCTCCACGGAAGTTGCCTGGGCGATTATGCCTGAAGCTCGCGAGACTGACATAGATCGAGCAGTTGAGGCTGCGAGCTCAGCCTTGCACAGATCTGACTGGGCTGGCTTAACCGCCAGTCAAAGAGGCCAGCTGTTATATAAGCTGGCTGATCTAGTCGCGGAGAATGCCAGCTACCTGGCTGAATTGGAGACTAGGGATACAGGAAAAATAATTCGTGAGACCTCAGCGCAGATAGCCTATGTCGCCGAGTATTACAGATATTATGCCGGTCTAGCAGATAAGATTCAGGGCGCACAGTTACCGATTGATAAGCCGGATATGGATGTTTGGTTGCGTCGCGAACCTCTTGGGGTTATCGCGGCTATAGTCCCTTGGAATAGTCAGTTATTTCTCTCTGCGGTAAAAATTGGGCCAGCCCTTGCTGCCGGATGCACAATGGTTGTTAAGGCGTCCGAATTTGGTCCCGCTCCATTGTTAGAGCTGGCCAGACTCTGTGATCAGGCGGGCTTCCCCCCAGGGGTGATTAATTTTGTCACTGGCTTTGGCCCTGAGTGCGGATCGGTACTCACCAGCCATGCTAAGGTCGATCATATTTCGTTTACCGGCGGGCCTATCACCGCCGCCGCGGTGCTGCGCAACTCTGCGGACAATCTCGCCAGCAGCTCTCTCGAGCTCGGTGGTAAATCGCCCTTTATTGTGTTTGACGATGCAGACATCGACAGTGCTGCCAACGCGCAAGTCGCAGGTATTTTTGCTGCCGCAGGGCAGAGCTGCGTCGCAGGCTCCAGACTGCTGGTGCAAAGCGGAATTAAGAAAAAATTCTTAGCGGTACTCAGGGCTAAAGCTCAGGCGATCAAAATTGGTTCGCCCATGGATATGGATACGGAATATGGTCCGCTCTGTACTCAGGCGCAGCGAATTAAAATACAGTCACTAGTCGATCAATCTGTGGATGCTGGCGCCGAGTTAATATGCGGCGGGGTACCAGCTGAAGGTCCAGGGTTTTATTATCCTCCCACTATCATAGATTGCTCCAAAGTGCCGAAGGCGCCAGCGGTGGTTCATGAGGCCTTTGGTCCGGTGTTATCAGTATTAGAGTTCGATACCGAGGAGCAAGCNCTGGAGCTGGCGAATGATACCGACTATGGTCTAGCGTCCGGGGTGTTTACTCAAAATCTCACACGGGCCCATCGCATGATCAATGGCATAAAGGCTGGCGTAGTCTGGGTCAACACCTATAGAGCGGTGTCACCAATAGCACCATTCGGAGGCTCTGGCCTGTCGGGCCACGGCCGCGAGGGCGGTTTGGAGGCTGCACTTCACTATACAAAAACAAAAACTGTCTGGTTGCGCACCTCAGATGAGCCAATACCTGACCCCTTTGTGATGCGTTAGAAAAAAATAAAAACCGATACAGGGCAGTGACTTGAAAAATAATACGGCCGCAAGCGGCCTCTGGAAGAATACACATCCTCAGATGACAGTGATGGCGATGATCGTGGTGGTAGTTTTTTGCATCGCAACCATAGGTGATCATGAGGCTGCTAGCAGTCTCTTTAGTGCCATCAAATTATGGATTGAGACCCACTTGGGTTGGCTTTACATCAGTATTGTCTGCGCCATCTTTTTCTTTAGTCTGTTTCTGATGGTTAGCCCANTTGGTCGTATCAAGCTGGGTAGCGATGATCAGCAACCAGAGTTCTCTCGCTTCTCTTGGTTTGCCATGCTCTTTAGTGCAGGTGTGGGTGTAGGTCTGTTGTTCTGGAGTATTGCAGAGCCCATTTACCATTTTCAGGGCAACCCTTTTCAAGAGATGCTGGGCGTTGAGNCAAATACTGCTGAGGCAGCGCAGCTGGGGCTAAATATAGCGATATTCCATTGGGGGCTTCACGCCTGGGGGATTTATGCCCTGACCGGCTTGTGTCTGGGTTATTTTGCATTTAGACAGGGTCTGCCCCTGACTATTCGATCTGCGCTCTATCCTATACTGGGCGACCGTATCTATGGCCCTGTGGGTCATGCGGTTGATTTGCTGGCAGTTTTTGCCACCATATTCGGTGTGGCCACGACACTAGGGTTGGGTGTGGTACAGATCAATGCAGGACTAAACTATTTATTTGGCACTGCCATTGCAGTCTCTAATCAGATTCTCATTATTGCAGTGGTGACCGCAGTTGCNACTTTCTCCGCAGTTTCCGGAGTCGAAAAAGGTATTAAGAAGCTCAGTGAGTGGAATATTAGACTGACAGTTATACTGTTGACAGTGTTCACGATTGCCGGGCCTACGCTATTTATAGTATCAGTATTCTTTACTAGTTTTTGGGACTATCTGGTTGGCTTTATACCCATGGGGCTATGGATTGAACCAGAATCCGGCGTCAACTGGCAGGGNGGCTGGACTATCTTTTATTGGGCCTGGTGTGGAGCCTGGGCACCTTTTGTCGGTATGTTTATCGCCAGAATTAGTAAGGGACGCACTATCCGCGAGTATCTTATCGGCGCGATGGTTGTACCAACTGTGGTAGGCATGCTGTGGCTAAGTATTTTTGGCGGAACGGCAATACATATAGAGTTATTCGGGGTGGGCGGGCTAACAGAGGCTGTAAACCAAGATCTAACCACAGCCCTATATCGCTGTATTGAACTTCTGGACATGGGGGCGGCAACCTGGATGGTTGCCGCATTGGCCACTACTCTCTTACTGACCTGGTTCGTAACCTCAGCGGACTCTGGGACTTTAGTTATCTGCACCATCTTGTCGATGGGGAGCATGAATCCACCGCGACGATTCAGGATATTCTGGGGTGTGGGCGAGGGCTTGGTGACGGCGGCCCTTTTGTTGGCCGGCGGCATTGCTGCCCTTAAAAGCATCTCTATTATTGTTGCTTTACCGTTTTTAATCATTCTGTTATTGATGGCTATGGGTCTGGGTTTTGCCTTGCGGCGTGATCCGGGTGCTCAGTAACAGCAGACAATCAGAGGAGAGTGTTATGTCAGAGAGCAAATATGATCGAGGTCTTGAGATACGCAGAGCGGTGGTAGGTGAAGACTACGTAAACCAAGCATTGGCCAATGCCGATGAGTTTAGCAAGCCGCTGCAGGACCTTGTTACCGAGTATTGTTGGGGCTCTGTTTGGGCCAGAGAGGGTCTGTCGCGCAAAACCCGCAGCCTGTTAAATATAGGCATGATTGCAGCTCTCAATCGCCCCCATGAATTGCGGCTGCATCTGAGAGGCGCGCTGACCAATGGTTGCAGCCCAGATGAAATTCGCGAAGTGATTTTGCAGGTCGCCATATACTGTGGAGTTCCAGCAGCGATAGATTCCAACCGTATTGCTCGAGAAGTCCTAGAAGAGTACGCCAAAGATAACAGCTGAGGCATAGGCGCAGGTTTATAATGGGACCTATTGTGCTTTCGGGCATAATGTCGTCTTTCAACCCAAGCTGTGAGTTGTTATGGAACTACTTATCTATCTCGTCCTAGGCGCCGCCGCTGGAGTTATCAGCGGACTGTTTGGGCTGGGCGGAGGGGTGATAATTGTGCCGATTTTGATACTCGCCTTTGGTATGCAGGGGATATCAGCGGACGTTGCGACGCACCTTGCATTAGGAACCTCTCTGGCTACCATAGCGGTTACCTCTATCCCCTCTATCTATACTCATGCTCAGAGAGGCACTGTTCGCTGGGACCTTGTGCGCTGGATAAGCCCAGGCATTATCCTAGGCGCCATACTAGGGGGATACGCCGCTATCTCGTTAAGTGCAGTATGGCTGCAGTCGTTACTGGGGCTGTTCTTTGTCGCGGTGGCGATCCAGTTATTATTTTATCCACCAGCACAAGCCAGTCGTCATGAGCCAAGACAGGCTGGCCTGCTGTTTGCTGGCACCGGCATTGGTAGCCTGTCGGCGCTATTTGGCATAGGTGGTGGCAGCCTAACTACGCCATTCTTAACGTATTTTGGCGTTCGTATCCACCAGGCCGTGGGTACAGCAGCAGCCTGCGGTTTTCCCATCGCGTTGTTTTCGAGTTTAGTGTACGGAAGTTCGCAGACAGGTGCTGGCAACTTGCCTGACTGGAGTCTGGGGCTGATATTTTTACCGGCTTGGTTAGGCATTGTTGTTTGCAGTGTACCTGCGGCAAGGTTTGGTGCTCTCATCGCTCACCGCTTAGATGATGCCAAGTTAAAGCGTCTGTTTGCGGTACTGATGTTGTTAGTGGGTTTGAGATATATTTGGACTAATTGGAATTTTTGATCTTGGAGATAGGTTGTTGTCTGATATAGCAGGTAAAATTTTGACGATTTTAGCGGATCGGGGGTTTCACTCTGGTTCTGAGTTAGGGGGCGCATTGGGCGTTAGCCGCACGGCTATCTGGAAGCAACTGCAAAAGCTTGAGGCCATGGGGCTGCAGCTTGAATCGGTAAAAGGCACTGGTTATCGCCTGCCGCCAGACTTCGAGCTGCTCAGCCAATCAGGTATTCTGAGCCAGCTGTCTGTCACACCATCCAGTTTGAAAATATTCAAAACCTTGGATTCTACCAACAGATATCTTCGTGATCAGGCCGAGTCGGAGCCAGTATCAGGCTCAGTGGTTTTTGCTGAAACTCAAACCTCTGGCCGAGGGCGTCGCGGAAAGACCTGGGTAAGCCCCTTTGGGTCTAACATCTATCTATCGATTCTGTGGAATTTCGAACAGGGCGCTCAGGCGTTAGAGGGCCTAAGCCTCGGTGTGGGTGTCGCAGTGAAAAGAGCACTTACCGATGCTGGCCTTGATAACGTAAAACTCAAATGGCCGAACGATATCTATGTTGGCCACAAAAAACTGGGTGGCATTTTACTTGAAATGGTAGGCGACCCTGCCGGCCACTGCTCGGTCATTGTAGGTGTTGGCATTAATGTATCTATGCCAAAGCGGGCGGCAGCTGATATAGATCAAGCCTGGACTGATGTAAAAACTGAAGCGGGCACTGCTATATCGAGAAATCAGCTGGCTGCGGCATTAGTGGATAATATCTTTCCATTACTCGCCGACTTCCAAAGTGTTGGTTTTGCTCCCTACAGGGATGAGTGGCAGGCCGCTGATGCGTTTCAGGGCTTGGTCGCCACAGTGACTACTGCTCGTGAGGCAATGTCTGGCACCGTACTGGGTGTGGATGGGACAGGCGCATTGGAGATGCGCATGGATAGCGGTGAAGTGCAGCGCTTTATTGGCGGAGAACTTAGTCTGAGGTTGAAGCAATGATTCTGGATATAGATGCGGGTAACAGCTGGATTAAATGGCGACTACATGAAAACGAAGAAATTGTGCAGCGTGGCTCCCAGGCTACGGCGTCTGCGCTGGACACCGGTTTAGAGCTACCAAAAATTAAAACAGTATCTGCTGTCCGACTGTCATCTGTAGCCAACCATAGTCTTACCCAGCAGTTATACAAACAATGTTTAGGAGAGTATTCGGTTGAGTTGCAGGTGGCTAGAGTTTCGGCACAGGTGGGTCAGGTTACCTGCGGTTACGAACAGCCAGAAAAGTTAGGTGTCGACCGATGGCTTGCGGTATTAGCAGCTTTTGATAAGTACTCACAATCAGTACTAGTTGTGGATGCAGGCAGCGCTCTTACCTTGGATCTGGTTGGCCCCGAAGGGCAACATCTTGGTGGCTATATACTGCCAGGTAAAAAATTAATGCGCCAAGCGCTCTGGCAAGGTACCAACGGCGTCAAAGTNGAGGCAGAGGATGTTCATAATTTAATGGTGCCCGGGGTGGTTACCGAAGAGGCTGTTANTCGTGGCTGCTCGCTTGCTGCGATTGGTCTGATTGAAAAGCTTGCCGCCCAATATCCAGCATCTATAGTTGTCACTGGCGGTGATGCCAAGATGCTGATCGATGGCTTGAGTTTGCAAGCGTTACACTGTCCCGACCTAGTCTTAGAAGGGCTCTGTGTAAGCGGGGTAGAATATAGCTCAGGCGCCCCTGACTAAGCCGCGACTTCGCCAGTATAAGTTTATGAGTTTATTTCTAAATAGGCCCCTAAAAGGCTNGCTTAATTGGGCTCTTAATTGGGCACTTAGCTGATTCAGCGGTATTCCCCTAAAAAAACCTAAAAGAAGCATGAGATAAGGTTGCTTATGCGGCTCAGTTTCACTAAAATCGCGCACCGTTTATTGAGATGCTGGCGTAGCTCAGTTGGTAGAGCAGCTGACTTGTAATCAGCCGGTCGGGGGTTCGACTCCTCTCGCCAGCTCCATCTCACTATGCTCAGGCTAGTAATATTGGCAATTGATTGACAGTAGGNCCCTGTGCAAAGAGAATAAGCGGCCGTTTTTTGCGGCGGACCCTGTGTCCGAATTAAATCGCTTGGGTACAGGAGATTTAAATAAAGGTTGTAACAAATTTAGGCGGGATTCCCGAGCGGCCAAAGGGATCAGACTGTAAATCTGACGCGAAAGCTTCGGTGGTTCGAATCCACCTCCCGCCACCAAATTTGCACAGCCGCTTTTCTTATGAAAAGCAATGGCTTAAAGGCCTGTGGGCACTGTTGGACAGGCGCTGTTTTGAGATGGATTGTTTAGCGGGCATAGTTTAATGGTAGAACCTCAGCCTTCCAAGCTGATGATGCGGGTTCGATTCCCGCTGCCCGCTCCAAGTCAGAAGGCAGTACCAGAGGTATGTGCTCATATAGCTCAGTAGGTAGAGCACTTCCTTGGTAAGGAAGAGGTCACCGGTTCAAATCCGGTTATGAGCTCCAAATTTTTTGTGAGAGAGCGACAGTTCTCTCACCTTTAAGAAGTAGTAGTTGTTAAGTAGGTTAAAGTTCAGGGCGTTAGAGAGTTAATGGCCCGCTAATGTCCCGTTTAGGAGATGCTGAGATGGCAAAAGCAAAGTTTGAAAGAAACAAGCCGCATGTGAACGTAGGCACCATTGGTCACGTTGACCATGGTAAGACTACCCTGACAGCGGCAATGACACGCGTCTGTGCAGAAATATACGGCGGAGAAATGAAGGCATTCGACCAGATCGACAATGCCCCAGAAGAGCGTGAGCGCGGTATTACGATTTCGACTGCACACGTTGAGTACGATTCT
>JGI26260J51721_1001386_pt1 | contig 10238 bp, 6 predicted proteins | sample SaaInlV_120m_DNA_4_FD_51721 | JGI IMG/M metagenome (IMG submission 51721)
TTAAAACCCNAGATACCAACGATGACAGTAAGCGCGCGAACGACGTGATCATTTTTGTTGTTGATCTAGTTTTCGCCAAATCTTTGAAAGGTCACTACAAAGGTCTTGGTTTGTTCGTTCCGCGACGCCTTTTCGAGCCAGAAAGATAATATCCATGGGTTCTGCAAGCGGGTGGCGTCGGAAATAGTCACGAACAATGCGTTTCACTCGGTTACGCTGCGCAGCCAGTTTTACATTTTTCTTTGCAACAATAATGCCGAGCCGAGAGTCTGGACGCTCGCTCTTGACACCAATTACGGTTCCGGCGCCAGCAGCAGCACGTGCTGTCGTCTTGTTGAAAACCAGCGAGTAGTCGCCCGCATTGAGTAGACGGGAAGATTTAGGGAATTTATGGGACATGAGACTCATGTCCGACCGGCCTTATGCAGAGAGGCGGATGCGCCCACGAGCTCGACGGCGAGCGAGTACTTTTCGGCCGTTTTTAGTCGCCATGCGTGCACGGAAGCCATGGTTACGCTTTCTCTTGAGTACGCTGGGTTGGAAAGTACGCTTCATTGTCAGACCTTCAGAGCGGTGCTTCTAGTAAGGGGGCGGAAGTATAGGTAGGGTCAAGTGACGTGGCAAGGGAAAACCCTAGAAAAATTATTGTGCTAATTTCACANGCCTTTTTTGTGCGTTAGTGGTCACTAACGATAAGCGTCTACTGTGGTAGGCGTTAGATATTGTGAGCGCCTTGAGAAAAGGATTTTTGTCACAATTGATCCATAAGTTATTCAAAACTTATCCACAGATAAAACAAAAAAACGATTGCATTTTTGTTTTTCTTGCCTTTCCCCAAAAAAACCGCTAACCAATTGATTTAAATCAATTTAATTTTTGTTGAAGTGAAGATAAATGTGTGGATAACTAGTCCGTATAGATTCGCTGTGAGTGTTTCTCAAGCCACTGCCCATGGTGCGCACGTCACAAGCGCTAAAAAATATAAAGAGAACAGCAGAAAATGCAAAGCGCACCATCTTCATTAACCACCCCCTCAAACAATGCGTTGTGGGCGCGGTGTCTCGAGTCGTTGAAACACGAGGTCCCCGAGGTTCAATTTAACACATGGGTCCGCCCATTAACGGCAGTCGACGACCATCGCGCGTTTGTCCTCAGAGCGCCGAATCGATTTATACGAGATTTCGTGGAGGAAAAGTACAGCCAAAAGATATCCGCGTGTTTGGCGTCGCTAGGGTCACCTGGGAATCAGCTGCCGATCAGTGTTATTTCTGGCCAAGATACGGCACACCGTCAAATTGGAATCACTGGAAGTGCGCAATCGAGTGGTATAGGTGACGGCGGTGGCCGCAAAGATTCGGAGGTGTTTAGTCGCAGCTCTTTTTCTGATACACCGCCGACCTCACAGAGGGTTGCGCCTGCCATTATTGTGCCGACGCACCAGCATAATTTGGTGAACGGGTATACCTTTGACAACTTTGTTCAAGGAAAAAGCAATCAGTTGGCGGTGGCAGCTGCACAGCAGGTGGCAGAGAGTCCTGGTGACGCCTACAACCCGCTTTTTCTTTACGGCGGTGTTGGTCTTGGCAAAACACACTTAATGCACGCCGTTGGTAATGCACTTCGTCAGCGAAAACCCGATGCGAAAATTGTTTATTTGCACAGTGAGCGCTTTGTTGCTGACATGGTGAAGGCGCTACAGTTGAACGCGATAAATGATTTCAAGCGCTTTTACCGGTCGGTGGATGCACTGCTCATTGACGATATTCAATTTTTTGCAAACAAAGACAGAAGCCAAGAAGAGTTTTTCCACACGTTTAATGCCTTGTTAGAGGGCGGACAACAAATGATTTTAACCAGCGATCGATATCCCAAAGAGATTGATGGGGTGGAAGAGCGCTTAAAAAGTCGCTTTGGGTGGGGTTTGACGGTTGCAGTGGAACCGCCGGAGCTCGAGACGCGTGTCGCTATTTTGATGAAAAAAGCCGAACAATCAGGCATAACGATGTCACACGAGGCCGCGTTTTTCATAGCGAAGCGTATTCGGTCTAACGTTCGAGAGCTTGAGGGGGCACTGAAGCGGGTGATCGCGAGCGCTAACTTTACAGGTCGGCCCTTTGATATTGACCTTATTAAAGAGTCTTTAAAGGACTTACTAGCGCTCCAAGACAAACAAGTGTCTTTAGAAAATATAAAGCGGACCGTCGCTGATTATTATAAAATTAAGGTGGCTGATCTCTTGTCAAAACGGCGTAATCGCTCGGTCGCACGTCCGCGGCAAGTGGCAATGGCGCTGGCAAAAGAGGTGACCAATCACAGCCTCCCGGAAATTGGTGATGCGTTTGGGGGAAGAGACCACACGACAGTGCTGCATGCTTGTCGTAAGATAGCGGAGTTACGTGAGACAACGACGGATATTAGTGAAGATTACAAAAACCTGCTGCGTTCGCTGACGACTTAGTCGCGGCATGTAAGCTTAAAAAAGAGAGATAGTACGAATGAAGTTTTCAGTATCGCGGGATGCGCTGATAAAGCCTTTAAACTTGGTGGCAGGCGTTGTAGAGCGTCGTCAAACACTGCCTATTCTTTCAAATGTGTTACTGAGCTTAGAAGGCAGTCGCTTGTCTTTAACCGGTACCGATTTAGAAGTCGAGTTGGTCGGGCGTATCGAGGTTCAAAATGACGGTCCTGACGGCGACATTACTGTTCCAGCGCGAAAATTAGTCGATATTTGCAAAAGTTTGCCGGACGGCGTCGATATTGCTTTTAGTGTTGAAGATGGACGCGTGACTGTAAAGGCCGGGCGAAGTCGCTTTACCTTATCTACATTGCCCGCTGCGGAGTTCCCAACGGTAGAGGCGGGAGAGGGCGAGATAGATTTAGAGCTGGCTCAGACGTTGGTGCGCCAAATGATTGATCGCACGGGTTTTGCTATGGCGCAACAAGATGTGCGCTACTACCTCAACGGCATGTATATGGAAATAAAAGAAGGACGACTTCGTTTCGTTGCCACGGACGGCCACCGTCTCGCACTGTGCACAGCGCCGGGCCAAGTAGAGGCCGAGGATAAGTCAGTCATCGTGCCTCGCAAGGGTATTTTGGAGCTTTCAAGGCTTCTTGATGTTGATGGGTCGGTCACGTTAACTGTGGGGTCAAACCACATACGAGCGGCGACGGATCAGTTTACTTTTACCTCTAAGCTGATTGATGGGAAGTTCCCAGAGTATGAGCGGGTACTACCGCGGTCGCCTGATAAGTCTGTTACGGGCGATCGAACAGAGCTTCGTCAGGCGTTCACACGCACAGCGATTCTTTCAAATGAAAAGTATCGCGGAGTGCGACTGGCGCTGACCAATGGCTCACTGGAAATAACGGCGAACAACCCAGAACAAGAGCAAGCTGAGGAAATGGTCCCTGTTGATTACTCGGGTGAGGCTTTGGAGGTTGGGTTTAATGTGAGTTACTTACTCGATGTGTTGGGTGTTCTTTCTGGGTCCACGGTGCGTATGTCACTGTCAGACTCAGCAAGCTCTGCGCTGGTTGAGGACGGTGATGCGGGCGGTGAGGCTGATGCAGAGGCGCTTTACGTTGTGATGCCCATGCGCTTATAAGGTTTGTTGAACACCCATTGCTTACGCAGCTCTCGATAGAAAATCTCCGGAATATTAGTGCCGCATCAGTTGATCTGCGGCCCGGAATCTCGGCTTTTGTCGGACCTAATGGCGCTGGCAAAACCACCGTGCTGGATGCGGTTCATGTGTTAGGGACGGGCAAGCCGTTCACGAGTCACCACTCAAGTAAAGTTATTCAAGGAAAGTCCCCATATTTTCAAGTGGTTGGGCGTTTGTGCCATGGTGGGTCAGAGTCCGTTGTGGGTGTGAAGCGCTTGCGCGAAGGAGGGGGGGAGGTTCGCCTCGCAGGGAAGTCCGTGAAAACGCTTTCAACACTGGCGCATGAACTGCCTTTGATCTTGATTAACGCAAACACGCTGGACGTTTTGCGTGAGGGGCCGGAAGCTCGTCGTAAACTTGTGGATCAATTGGTGTTCCACGTGGAACATTCATTTGTTGGGGTTTGGCAGCGATACTATCAAGTCCTCAAGCAGCGTAATGCGCTGCTTCGCAAGGGCGCGGTCGACGACGATGCGGCATGGGTTGCTGAGTTAGCTGTGTTAGGTGAGCAGTTTTATCACTCAAGAGTTCGGGCTACTGACCTATTAACAGCACAATTACTCTCAGTTCTTGAGGAAATGAAGGTTGATTTTCCATCGTTACGGTTTGCACTAAGGTCAGGCTGGAAGGACGGCGTCTCGCTTGCCGTGGCCTTAGAGTTGAACCGCTCAAGCGACATGGACCGAGGGTATACACAAGTTGGACCTCACCGAGGTGATTTGACCTGCTTTGTGTCAGGGGGGCTGGCCAACGACGTGTTGTCCCGTGGCCAAATGAAGGTTCTGATGTCTGCGATTAGGATTGCACAAGGCCGCGTGCTCAAAGAAACCACCCGCCGTGCTCCGATTTATCTCCTCGACGATGTAGGAGCTGAGCTTGACGCTGCTAATGCCCAGGCAATATTTAGCGTGTTAGCTGCCGAAAAATCGCAGGTACTGGCAACGATGGTTGCTTTGACTGATACAGCGCAGGGACTCAAGCGTTATGTGAATGATGTGTTCCACGTGGAACAAGGGGTGCTCACGAGCGCCAATAAAATGGCATAATAGAAGCCACTGACAGGAGATCTCATGGAAGACACCACACCAGGCGCCGAAGAGACGAGTTACGATTCGTCCAGCATTAAAGTACTTAAAGGCTTAGACGCGGTCCGGAAGCGTCCCGGTATGTACATTGGCGACACTGACGACGGCACTGGCCTGCATCACATGGTCTTCGAAATTGTCGACAACTCTATTGACGAAGCGCTCGCTGGGCATTGCAGCCAGGTCGACATTGTTATTCATCCCGACGAATCAGTCAGTGTAAGTGATGATGGTCGTGGGATTCCAACGGAACAACACGAAGAAGGTGTCTCTGCCGCAGAAGTCATTATGACCGTACTTCATGCCGGTGGTAAATTTGACGACAACACCTATAAAGTTTCGGGGGGGTTACATGGCGTTGGCGTTTCTGTAGTTAATGCGTTGTCAGAAGAGCTGTGTCTGACGATTCGACGTCAAGGTAAGCTTCACGAACAAATTTACCGCCATGGCGTGCCCGACGGGCCGCTATCTGTGATTGGTGAAACACAAGAATCAGGCACGTCTGTTCGCTTTAAACCTTCGGATGCGACTTTTACAAATATTAAATTCCACTTCGATATTCTGGCAAAGCGACTCAGAGAGCTGGCGTTTCTAAACTCAGGCGTTCGAATTGTGTTGTCTGATGAGCGCAGCGGACAGAGCGAAACCTATTGTTACGACGGCGGATTAAATGCTTTTGTTAATTTTTTAAACCACGCAAAGTCAACCATAAACAAAGTATTCCACTTCGAAACGATGAGTGACGATGGCGTCAGTGTTGAGGTCGCACTTCAGTGGAATGATGGCTTCCAAGAGAATATTTTTTGTTACACCAACAATATCCCTCAGCGCGATGGCGGAACACACCTCGCTGGGTTTAGGTCCGCACTGACTCGCGGCTTAAACGGCTATATAGAGCGAGAGGGCCATGCAAAAAAAGCCAAGGTTAATACGACGGGTGATGACGCGCGCGAGGGACTGACGGCGATTGTCTCAGTGAAAGTCCCTGACCCTAAGTTTTCTTCTCAGACGAAGGATAAATTGGTGTCAAGTGAGGTAAAGCCCATTGTTGAACAGGCCATGGGTGCTGCGTTTGGCGAGTTTTTACTCGAAAACCCGGGTGATGCGAAGTCCATTGTTGGAAAAATGCTGGACGCCGCCCGTGCTCGGGAAGCGGCGAGAAAAGCGAGGGAAATGACGCGACGCAAGGGTGCACTGGACATTGCCGGGTTGCCCGGAAAGTTAGCAGACTGCCAAGAGCGAGACCCGTCGCTTTGCGAGCTCTACTTGGTGGAGGGGGATTCAGCGGGCGGCTCGGCGAAACAAGGCCGAAACCGGAAATTCCAAGCGATTTTGCCCCTTAAAGGGAAGATCTTAAATGTTGAACGTGCTCGTTTCGACAAAATGCTGGGTAACGCTGAGGTGGGTACTATTGTTACAGCGCTGGGCTGCGGCATTGGTAAGGATGAATTTAATCCGGATAAACTTCGTTATCACAGAATTATCATCATGACTGACGCGGACGTAGACGGTTCTCATATTCGAACCTTATTGTTGACGTTCTTTTTTCGCCAAATGCGCGAACTCGTCGAGCGGGGGCACGTTTACATTGCACAACCGCCGCTTTACAAGCTCACGCGCGGCAAATCGAGTCAGTACCTCAAAGATGAGGACGCATTTTCCGAATATTTGACGAATGCGGCGCTCATTGAAACTACATTATTTAAGAACGACACTGACGNAGGACTGTCAGGAGACGCATTGTCCGAATTAGTAGCGCGGTATCAGCGTATCGAGGCGACGGTGAGTCGTTTGAGTCGAGTGTATTCGACCGATGTACTGTGGGAGTTGGTTCACGTGCCCCGATTAATGATTGACGACATGGGTGACGAGTCAAAAGTAGCCGCCTTCGCTGATATATTAAGTGAGCGCTTACTGTCAGTTACCGATAGCAGTGCAAGCTATGAGTGCCTGCTTCGGCGCGACCCAGAGCGTGGAAATTATTACGTGGTCGTGCGCCGAACAGCACACAGTGTGGCGACCGATATTGTGCTTGGCCACAATCTGTTTAGCTCCAGTGAATACCGTGACTTGACTGATTTGGGTGATGTCTTGAGTGAGACGGTCACGGCCGATAGCTATGTGAAGCGCGGAGAAAAGGTCTTTGCCGCGGCCGACTTTTCGAAAATTATGCGTTGGTTGCTCGATGAGGCGCGCCGAGGATGTTCGGTTCAGCGCTACAAGGGCCTTGGTGAAATGAACCCTGGCCAGCTTTGGGACACCACCATGGATCCCGACGCAAGACGCATGCTACGGGTAACCATTGAAGACGCGATTCGCGCTGATCAGATGTTTATGACGCTCATGGGTGATGATGTTGAGCCACGTCGTGAATTTATTGAAACAAACGCGCTTGCGGTGGCGAATCTAGATATCTAACGGCGCCTAAAAGTCGCTAACTGGTCTCATCGCCATCTTTTAGCGTCGATTTTTCGGTTGCTAGTGACAGTTGATTAGCGTCTGTTTGATCGGGAAGAATGTCCAGGTTTTCGGGAAAGCTCTTTGACACGCGTGTGGAGAGCGACTGAAACCGGTCCACCTTACCGTGAAGGCCCTGCCGGCCGACCAAGCTCGTAACCGCTTCGTTGTAGCGTTTGGTGGTTTGCGAAAGGGATGCACCCACGCCTTCCATTCGCTCTGCCACAAGACAAACCGCATTAAAAATGTCGCCTGCACGGTCACTGATTTCCCGAGCCTCTTTGTTGCTTCTCTCGACCATCCAGAGGTTCGCTACTGTGCGCAGAATCGGCATGAGTGTCGTGTGCGAGACTAATATGACATTTTTCCGGTAGCCGTAATTAAACAGGTCTCGATGCGTGCGCATAATCTCAATGTAGGCGGGCTCTACAGGCATAAACATCAATACAAAATCGGGACTTTGCAGTCCTGCTAGGTTGGCATAATCTTTCCCAGAGAGCTGATCAATATGCCGCTTNACGGCGCCCGCATGTGCAGTAAGTGCCAGCGTGCGCGNTGCGTCGTCTTCTGCAGAAAACGCGCGCTCGTAGTCGACTAGAGAGACCTTGCTGTCAATGACAACGTGCTTCTTTTGTGGCAGGTAAACCACAAAGTCAGGAAGCAATCGTTGCCCGTCCTCACCTTTGAACGCCTGTTGCGCCTCGAAGTGTTCACCTCGCCTTAGCCCTGCTAACTCCAACGTCCGCTCTAACTGTTCTTCGCCCCAATTACCCACGAGTTTTTTATCGCCTTTTAAGGCCTTGGTGAGGTTGTTAGCTTCCGAGGACATTTCTTGNCCCACCTCATGAAGCTGTTTAATTTGTGTCTTNAACGCTGCATTTTGGCCCGTTAAATCGGTGTGAACTTGGTTAACTCTGCTNTGAAAACCATCGATCTTCTGCGAAAGTGGCTTAAGAAGCTGATCAAGCGACTCCTGATTACGTGAGGACAGCGTTCGCTCACCTTGACTGACAAGGGCCTGAGCTGTTTTTTCAAACTCGAGGCGAAGCACGCGCTTTGCTTCTTCAAGAAGTGCCGTCTTTTCGGCCTGCTCGCTGTCTTTGAGCGCTAACGTCGCTTTAAGGCCTTCTTCTCGCCCACACGTCGCGAGGAGCTGTTGATTGANCGTTTGAAGCTCTGCTTGNAGGCGAGTCAGCTCTTCGCGAGCGATTTTTCCGCGGGTGAGCGCCTCNGCCACTGACCGGCGGTAGATACTCTGCCGATAAACGAGNTAACCAATAGCAGTCGCACTCAGCGCAACGAGGGTCAACGCAACGAGAAGCGCATTAGCAGTCATTGAGTAAAAGAGCTCATCGCGCCAGCACCGCAAGGTCGGCTACCTTGAGGAACTGTGCCCGCAGTTCTTGAAGTAGTGCAAGTCGGTTGAGTCGCACGGCCCTGTCCTCCGCATTAACAAGCACCTTGTCAAAAAATGAGTCCACGTCACTTCGGAGTAGCGCAAGTTGGTTCAACGCTTCGGGGAAGTCGTTGTCTGCGACGGCTGCCGCGAGGCAGTCGCGTGAGCGCCCCAACGCACCACTCAGCGCAATTTCCGCCGGTTCCAGTAACAACTCGGCATTCACTTCGCCAATCGGCTCATTCACTTTAGCCAAAATGTTGGCGACACGTTTATTGGCTGCGGCAAGCGCTTCAGCCGCATCTGTGCCTATAAACGCGGTGACCGCGAGGCTTCGACTGTCGATGTCACCAAAGCTGTCGGTCCCAACAGCGGTGACGCTTCGTAAAACATCGACTGACACACCTTGCTCGTCGTAGTGCGCGGGTAACCGATCCAGTAAATAGCCCTTGACGGTCTCTACGACGCTTGGCGCAAGCGCACCCTCGTTAAAAGACGCACAAGCCTCATGGAGCAGGTCGTCAATATTGGCCCCGGGTGCAAACCTTAGCAAAATACGAATGGCAGCGAGTGAGGCTCGACGTAACGCAAACGGGTCTTTTGAACCGGTGGGAGACTGACCAATTCCGAAAATACCCACTAAGGTGTCGAGTCTGTCGGCTAGCGCAAGAGCCGCGGCTTCCGGCGTTAATGGGAGCGAGTCGCCTGAGAATTTCGGCCAGTAGTGTTGCTCAATCGCGTCTGCAACCGATTCAGTCTCGCCGTCGTGAAGCGCGTAGTGGCGTCCCGCGATCCCTTGAAGCTCGGGAAACTCACCCACCATATCTGAGACCAGGTCTGCTTTCAGTAGCGTACCCGCGGCTTTTACTGTCGCTGCATCGGCACCCAGGCTCGAGCACAGAGACTCAGCGACGCTTGCGATGCGGCGTTGCTTGTCAGCAAGCGTGCCTAAATCGCGCTGAAAAAGAACCCCTTTTAATCGCGTTGCCTTACTGGCTAACGTGGTCTGTTTATCCGTGTTAAAAAAGAAAGCAGCGTCTGCCAGGCGTGGCCGTATTACTTTTTCATTGCCGTAGATAACGGACTGCGGGTTCTTGCTCTGGATATTCGACACGGTGATAAAGGCGGGCAGNANCGTGCCGTTTTGGTCTTCGATATGAAAATATTTTTGATGTTCNCGCATTGAGGAAATAAGCGCTTGCCTTGGCACCGCNAGGAAGGCGGTGTCGAACGTGCCTCTGAGCGCAACCGGCCATTCCACGAGACCGGCGACTTCGTTGAGTAAATCGTCTTCNACAATAGCGCATTCACCGTCTGAGACGAGCGCTTTAACTTGCGCTGAGATCAACGCTTTTCGCTCTTCGACCGAGGCAATAACGTGTTGCGCTCGCAATGTCTCTTCATAGATATCGGCATTTGCCAGCTCAACGGCTTGATCACCGTGAAAGCGGTGACCTCGGGTGGTTCTACTGGCGTTTAGTCCAAACAGCGACAGGTCAATGGTGTCACTGCCGTAAAGCAGCACCAACCATTGAACAGGCCGCAAAAACTCGTGTCGTTCCCTGCCCCAGCGCATTCTTTTCGACACTGGGATTTGATCCACTGCTTGACTCACTATGGTCGGGAGCACGT
>JGI26260J51721_1001397_pt1 | contig 10196 bp, 8 predicted proteins | sample SaaInlV_120m_DNA_4_FD_51721 | JGI IMG/M metagenome (IMG submission 51721)
AGTATCTGATGCTATTTTAAATTTAAGAAGAATTCTTATTGATAAAAAAATTCAGCAACTTATAAATCCAAGTGATGAGGTAGCTTCTCAGAATATTGACTTAGAAATGATTCAAAACTATACAGAATTAAAAAAACGATTATATAATAAATTAATGAGAGTTGTTTAACAATTAAAAAATCCCCTAAATGAACAAAATTATCCTCCTTTTAAGGTCCTTTTTCCAAATTATTCTATCACCATTAGAAATTTCAAAAGGCCAAAGACGCAGAAAGTTATTAAGAGCAAAAAAAATATTAAAATCTACTAAATTATTGTAGTTTTTTTGGAATCATACAAACAGGTATTGGATTCATTTTATGCTGATTAGATTTGTTTAAATTCAGATAGGTTTGATAAACCTCTTTTTGCCTTCCATGAAACTCACTAACATTTCTGCCAGTTTCTATGGTATTCATAGCCCATTCTAACTCGTCATAACTAGCACCTAATTGATCCTCATCAGTTCTGTCATCTCCCCATAAGCCATCTGTTGGAGGAGCTTTTTGAATTTCTTCATTTATTTTTAAAAAACTAGCAATAGCATATACTTCAGATTTCATTAAATCTGCTATTGGACTTAAATCTACACCGCCATCTCCATATTTTGTGTAAAATCCTACACCAAAATCTTCAACTTTATTTCCTGTTCCTGCAACTAATAAATTATCTAAACCAGCAAAATAATATAGGCTAGTCATTCGTAATCTAGCTCTAGTATTAGCTAAACTCATAAAGCGATCATCTTCATTATCTACTTTTGGCATAGCTTCTAATAAGCTATTAAAAACAGGGGTTAAATTCACACTGGTTGAGTTTACATTTTTAAATCGATCTTTAAGAAAAGAAATATGGCGTGTTGCTCTATTGACTTGATTTTTTTCTTGATGAATAGGCATCTCTAAACATAATGTAGGGAAACCAGTTTTAGCACATAATGTGGATGTGACAGCTGAATCTATACCTCCAGAAACACCAATTACAAATCCTTTAACTCCTGCATTAGATGCATACTCTTTTAACCATGAAATAATATATTGAGTAACTTTTTCAACTTGCATAGAAAACTATTTTAGTATTTTTGACGTTCTTAACACGTAGCTAAGATACAAAGCATATGCGAAATTATTTCTTATTTTTCTTTTTGCTATTATTTTTCAATTCTTGTCAAAAAGAAGTCAAAAATAATATTGATACTTCAAATATTGAGGTAGAATTTATGATTAATCGATTTGAACAAGATTTTTATACTAATAAAGGAGATAATCTTGAAGAACTTAAAAAGAAATATCCGTTACTATTCCCTAAAAACACTCCCGATAGTATTTGGAGGGCTAAAATTAAAGATAAAGATGAACAAGAATTATATAATGAAACTCAAAAATTATTTTCATCATTTTATGATATAGAAACAGAATTAAGATCATTATTTCAATTCATCACCTATTACAACCCCATGTTTAACGCTCCAAATATAATTACGGGATTAAGCAATATTGATTACGATTACAGGGTTATTTATAATCAACGTTTAGTATTTATATCTCTTGATGTATATCTTGGTAGTAAACATCCTTTTTATGGTGATTTTCCAACCTATATTAAGCAAAATAATGTTCGAGAAAGAATTGTTGTTGATGTTGCTAAAGCTATTATAGATTCTCAAATTAAACCACTAACTAATAGATCTTTTCTTGCAAAAATGATTCATGAAGGGAAAAAATTATATCTCTTAGATCTGTATTTACCGTTAAAGTCAGATGTATTAAAAATTGGATTCACTGATCAAAAATATGACTGGGCGGTTACTAATGAAGAGCAAGTTTGGAAATACTTCATAGAAAATAATTTATTATTTAGCACAGACACAAAATTGAATAAAAGATTTTTAGAAGATGCTCCTTTTTCAAAATTTTATTTAAGTGAAGATAAAAATTCCCCTGGTCGGATAGGACAGAGAATTGGACTACAAATTGTNCGTTCATTTATGGATAATAATGACGTATCTTTATCAGATTTATTAATAAAAAATGAAGAGGAAATCTTTAAAAATTCTAAATATAAACCAAGAAAATAATGGCCGTAGCACACACTTCTAAAATTGAATTCATTGTTGAGTTAGATGAAAATAAAATTCCTGAAAATATAAGTTGGACTGCTGAAGATGGAGGAATTGAAGGTGAATCGTCGAAAGCAATTATGTTGTCTGTTTGGGATCACAAAAAAAAGGACACCCTACGAATGGATCTTTGGACTAAAGATATGCCAGTCGACGAAATGAAGCAATTTTTTCATCAAACTCTAGTCTCAATGGCTGCAAGTTTTGAACGTGCAACAGATGATCAAAAAATGACAGCTACTATGAGAGATTTCTGTGATTATTTTGCTGAAAAACTTGAGTTAAAGAAATAACACTGTTGTGTTCTCAAAAATTTAAGTTGTGATTGTTGAGTTATGAAGGTTTATTTTTCTTAAAATTTGTTTATAATCTTTATAATTATTTACAAAGTCTAATTCAGATACATCAATAATTAATGTATTAAGATGTTGCTCTGTTTTAATAAAGCCACTATAACCGTCATGGATTTTTTGCAAGTAACTGGCTTCAATATTCTGTTCGTAGTCTCGCCCCCTTTTTTTAATATTATCTAAAAGTCGATTTGTGTTTTGATATAAGTAAATGTATAAATCTGGTTTTGAAATTTCTCTATACATGATATCAAAAATCTTTCGGTACAAAGTATATTCCTCTTTCTGTAATGTTACTTGTGCAAAAATTAGTGATTTGAAAATATAGTAATCAGATACAATAAGGTTTTTAAATAAATCAAATTGAGCTAAATCATCTATTAGCTGTTGATATCTGTCTGCTAAAAAACTCATTTCTAAAGGAAAGGCAAATCGTTCTTTGTCGTTATAGAATTTTGGAAGAAATGCGTTATCTGCAAATCGCTCTAGGACAACTTTAGCATTAAATTCGTCACTCATTAATTTTGCTAATGAGGTTTTTCCAGCCCCTATATTACCCTCAATAGCGATGTAGTTATATTTTTCGGTCAAAGGAATAGGTCTAATTAATTTAGCTGAAATCTTTTCAATTAATGAAGAGTCAGTGCTGCTATTTAAACAACTATAAAGTTGTTTTTTTTCTATAGGGTGAAGCGTATTTTTTGCAATTTCAACTAAGGGTACTAGTACGAAATTTCTCTCTAGCATTCTAGGGTGAGGGATGGTTACTTCTTTTGAAAATATGATCTCGCTATCAAATAATAAAATATCAATATCGATCTTTCTGTCAGAATATTCATTTGTTTTTTTTCTCTCCCTACCGTGTTTTTTTTCTATTTCTAGGAGCTTCCTAAGTAAATTCTCTGGTTGAAGGTAAGTTGATACGCCGATACATATATTATAAAAATCNTCTCCTTCATATCCCCAAGAACTAGTTTTATANACAGATGATATTTTTTGAATAGAACCAATATTTTCAGCAATGTCATTTATTGCTTTCTGTAGAGTTTTTAGTTTATCTCCTTGGTTGGAGCCTAGAGATAGATATGTTAGACGTTGTATTTTCATTTTNATATTACAAAGAAACTAAATTAAAGTATATCGGTTGTATGTAAACAAAAAAATCGCCAAAAAAATTTTGGCGATTCTAAATTTATTAAAAAGAAAGATTTTAGTCTTCTTTTTNGTTTTCTTCTTTAGGTTTTCTATCNTCTCGAGGTCTTCTATCATCTCTACGATTATCACGTCCGCGATTGTCTCTACTTCCTCTCTGATCTCGCCCACGAGAGTTATCTCTAGGTGGTCTTTCTACAAAACCTTCGGGTTTTGGTAAAATTGCTTTTCTAGAAACTTTTTCTTTTCTTGTTCTAGGATCTAAGCCAAAGTATTTAACATCTAATATATCACCCATATTAACAACATCAGTGACATTATTTGTGCGTTCCCAAGCTAGTTCACTTACGTGAAGTAAAACTTCATTACCAGGAGCTTCAGTATATTCAACAACAGCACCAAAATCTAAAATTTTAATAACTTTTACTTCATATACAGAACCTTTTTCAGGTTTAAACATCATAGATTCTATTCTAGCAATAACAGTTTCAATACCCTCAGGCTTTGTTCCTAAAATTTCTATGATACCCTCTTCGGTAACAGGATCTTCTGTAATTACAATAGTGGTTTCAGTTTCCTTCTGTAATTCNTGAATGTGTTTCCCACCAGGTCCAATAAATGCACCAATTAATTCATTAGGNATCCTTCTGTTAATCATTTTAGGAGCATGTGCTTTTACTTCTTCATTTGCTGAAGCAATNGTGTCAGTAATTTTTTCTAAAATGTGTAATCGNCCATCACGTGCTTGTTTTAGTGCGTTCACTAAAATTTCATATGGTAATCCTTTAATTTTAATATCCATTTGACATGCAGTAATCCCCTCAGAAGTTCCAGTAACTTTAAAATCCATATCACCTAAGTGATCTTCATCTCCTAGAATATCAGATAATACTGCATAACGATCACCATCAGAAATTAACCCCATAGCAATACCTGATACAGGTCTAGTCATTTGAACTCCTGCATCCATTAATGCCATTGTTCCTGCACAAACTGTAGCCATAGAAGAAGAACCGTTGGATTCTAAAACTTCGGACACAACTCTAACGGTATAAGGGCAATCCTCAGGAATCATTCCTTTTAAACCACGTTGTGCTAAATTACCATGACCAACTTCTCTTCTTGAAGTACCTCTTAAAGGTCTTGCCTCACCTGTACAAAAAGGAGGAAAGTTATAATGTAAATAGAATTTTTCTTCACCTTCGTAGGATGGCATATCTATTTTATTGGCATCTCTTGACGTTCCTAATGTAACGGTTGCAAGTGCTTGAGTTTCTCCTCGAGTAAATATAGAAGAACCATGAACAGATGGTAAGTAATCTATTTCTGACCAAATTGGTCTAATCTCATCAGTTTTACGACCATCTAAACGAATTCCTTCAGCGAGTGTTAATTCTCTAACGGCTTCTTTTTCAGCTTTTCTGTAATAACCNCCNACTAAATGACCAAATTCTTCCATTTCTTCTTCTGTAAAAGAAGCTTTTACCTCTTCTTTTACCTCAGAAAATGCAGCCGATCGCTCAGCTTTAGAAGTTCCTTTTTTAGCGATTGCATAACATTTGTCATAAGCTAAATCGTGAATTCTTTTTTCTAATTCTTCATTTTGCTCTGCTGTTTCGTATTCACGAACTTCTTTCTTACCGAAAGCTTCTGCTAAACGAACCTGAGCTTCTATTTGAATTTTAATAGATTCATGAGCAAATTTAATGGCGTCTGCCATTTCTTCTTCACTACATTCATCCATTTCTCCTTCCACCATCATTACTGAATCGGCAGAAGCACCAATCATCATATCTATGTCTGCATCTGCTAATTGAGCCCTACTAGGGTTAATTACAAATTCACCATTTACTCTTGCAACACGTGCTTCAGATATAGGACATTCAAAAGGGAAATCACTTAATTGAATCGCTGCTGAAGCTGCTAAACCTGCTAATGCATCTGGCATAACTTCTTCATCATGAGACATTAATTGAATCATTACTTGTACTTCTGAATGGTAGTCTTTTGGAAATAAAGGACGTAAAACACGGTCTACTAGACGCATTGTTAATACTTCGCCATCGCTTGGTCTTGCTTCTCTTTTAAAGAATCCACCAGGATAACGACCCGCTGCAGCAAATTTTTCTCTGTAGTCTACAGTTAACGGTAAAAAATCTACAGGACTTTGCTTGTAGTTAGATACTACTGTACATAACAACATTGCTTTTCCCATTTGAACAACAACTGAACCGTGAGCTTGTTTTGCTAATTTACCGGTTTCTAATGAGATGGTTCTTCCATCTCCAAGGTCTATGACCTCTCTAAATACTTTTGGAATCATACTTTAATAATTCGTTCTTAATTAAACTTTTTTTGTTGTGTGTGTTGTTGTGTGTTGTTGTGATCCAATGGAAGTAAAAATTAAAAGAGGTAGCATATAGCTACCTCTTTTATGTAGGTATTATTTTCTAATTCCTAGCTCTTTGATAATTGCACGATATCTTGCAATATCTTTCTTCTTTAAGTAGTCTAAAAGACTTCTTCGCTTTCCAACCATTTTCACTAAAGAACGCTCTGTATTAAAATCTTTACGATTTTGTTTCAAGTGCCCTGTTAAGTGGTTAATTCTGTGCGTGAATAATGCAATTTGTCCTTCTGCTGAACCCGTATTAGTTTTACTACTACCGTGTTTTTCGAAGATTGATTCTTTTACTTCTTTTGTCAAATACATGCCAATATTATTTAAATGATTTTTATGTACATCAGCGATTTTTTCACTGACGTGGCAAATGTACAATTATTTTATATGTTAACCTATAAATTTTGTAGTGATAAATAAAGGTGAAGAAATGGGATAACTTATTACAATAGAGATGTTTGAAGAAGTTAACCTAGACAAGATTTTTTTATGCTCTTATGGCTTTATTTTCAATAAGATCTATGTAGAGATTGATTTGCTTTTTTAAATTTTTTCTTTCATAAATTCCATCAAGAAATCCATGTTCTAATACAAATTCAGAGCGTTGAAATCCTTCTGGTAAATCTTTACCAGTAGTATCTCTAACCACTCTAGGTCCAGCAAATGCAATTAAAGCATTAGGCTCAGCAATATTAATATCTCCTAGCATCGCAAATGAAGCAGTAGTTCCTCCTGTAGTTGGGTCTGTACATAAAGAGATGTAGGGTATTTTTGCTTCGGCAAGTTGTGCAAGTTTAGCAGAGGTTTTTACCAATTGCATTAAAGATAAAGAAGCTTCCATCATTCTGGCTCCCCCAGATTTTGAAATCATTAAGAAGGGAAGTTTGTTTTGAATTGAATACTCTATTGCTCTTGCAATTTTTTCTCCCACAACACTTCCCATAGATCCTCCAATAAATGAAAAATCCATAGCCGCTATTACAATTTCTTTACCCAAAGATTTACCAACGGCTGTTCTTACGGCATCTTTTAGTTTAGTTTTTTCTTGTGCAGCTTTGAGTCGATCTGGATATTTTTTTGTGTCTTCAAATTTAAGAGGGTCTTTCGATGTAATTTTAGAGTTTAATTCTTTAAATTTATTATCATCAAAGAGCATTTCGAAGTATTCTTTACTACCAATTTTAACATGATAGCCATCTTCTGGGCTTACATAAAGGTTGCGTTTTAATTCTTCAGTATCTATTATTTTACCACTAGGTGTCTTGTACCACAAGCCTTTTGGTGTGTCTTTTTTTGCTTCTGTAGGCGTATTAATTCCTTTTTCTTTTCTTTTAAACCAAGCCATATAATACTAGTTAGTCATCTGTTTTNNATTGTTGATTTAAGTAAATATTGACTTAAACCAAGTTGACAAATTTAATGGATTAATATTTAACTTTCCAATAAAAAAGAAAGTCTGTTTAAAATTTAAACAGACTCTCACACTTGTAGTATTATTAAACTATAATGTATTTACATTATTTAGATCTTCAAAAGCTTTCTTTAATCTAGTTTTGAAAGTAACTTCTCCTTCGCGCAACCATTTTCTTGGATCATAATGCTTTTTATTAGGTTGATCTGCACCATCAGGATTTCCAATTTGATTTGCTAAATACTCTGCTTTACCTTGCATGTAATCTCGAATTCCTTCAGTAAAAGCATATTGTAAATCAGTATCAATATTCATTTTGATAACCCCATAACCAATAGATTCTCTAATTTCTTCTATAGTAGAACCTGATCCTCCATGAAATACAAAATCAATTGTATTGTGAGCAAGATTATATTTTTGAGAAACATATTCTTGTGAATTTTTTAGAATTTTTGGGGTTAATTTCACATTTCCAGGTTTATAAACTCCATGAACATTTCCAAAAGCTGCAGCAATTGTGAATTGAGGGCTAACCTTCATTAACTCCTCATAAGCATAAGCTACTTCCTCTGGCTGTGTGTATAATTTTGATACATCTACATCTGAATTGTCTACGCCATCTTCTTCACCTCCTGTAATTCCTAATTCAATTTCTAAAGTCATTCCCATTTTAGACATTCGTGCTAAATAGGTTTTACAAATCTCAATATTTTCTTCAATTGGCTCTTCAGATAAATCGATCATATGAGAGCTATAAAGAGGTTTTCCAGTGGCAGCAAAATGCTCCTCACTAGCTTCTAACAAACCATCTATCCAAGGCAATAGCTTTTTAGCACAATGGTCTGTATGAAGAATTACTGGGACTCCATATGCCTCAGCTAGTAAATGGATATGTTTTGCGCCAGCTACCCCTCCTGCTATTGCTGCTTTTTGATCGTCATTAGATAGGCCTTTCCCAGCATTAAACTGAGCCCCTCCATTAGAAAATTGAATAATTACAGGAGCATTTAGTTCTTTTGCTGTTTCTAGTACAGCATTAATCGTATTTGAACCTACAACATTTACAGCTGGTAAAGCAAATGCTTTTTCTTTTGCAAGTTTAAAAATGGCTTGAACTTCTTCTCCAGTAGCAACTCCTGGTTTGATATTGTGACTCATTTTATTTTTTTTAAATGATTGAAATTAAGGAATCAAAAGTAATCAAAAAATAGCTAGNAGTATACGATTTAGTGACAGATGAGCTTAAAAATCATCGAAANCGTTNTAGGGAAAAAAGTAAACTAGTTTAAAATGGATAATTTATTCCAATGTTATATACAGCATTGGAAAAATTGTAATTTCTAAACCATTTATTTGTTTCTAGATAAGGTTCATGCATTTTAAAACCAAGATCTAATCTAAATACCAAAAAACTAAAATCATACCTGAGTCCAAAACCAGATCCAACTGCGATATCTTTAACTGAATTAATTCCATTAAATTTTGCTTCTTCCTCTGCAAATATTGAATTTGTAATATCCCATATATTACCAGCATCAACAAATAAAGCTCCCTTCAAACTTCCAAACAAATCAAACCTATATTCTGCGCTAGTTAAAAACTTTAGACTTCCAATATTATATTCTAATCCAGAATTTCTATTTCCAGGCCCTAAGTCATAGGTTTGCCATGCTCTTATGTCATTTGAACCTCCTGCAAAATAACTTTTAGTAAAAGGTATTGCAGAATTATCGTAAGGTATAATTGCGCCAATAAAACTTCTAAAACCAATAACTGAGGTGTCGTCTATTTCCCAAAACTTTTTATATTCTATATCTGTTTTAAAATACTGAGCTAATGGAATATTAAAAATAGTTTTTCGGTTATTATTGTTTTTTTTATTCGATAATAACCCACCTATGTTTCCTGAGTTAGCAACTCTAATCTTAAAAAATGAAAAATTATTATCTCTAAAGTCATTCTGGTTATTGTAGGTAAATGAATATGCAATTGTTGGAATTAAAAAGTCTGATGTTATGATATTGTATCGATCTAAAATATTTAAATTATTCCTGTAGGAATCTGGGTTATTAACCAGAAAATTGGGATCATTAAAGACTGTACTCATAAATGAAACAGTTTCTTGTTGTCTTTCTAGATTGTAGCCAGGGTTGTTGTAAAACTCTTTTGCAACAGAATTTAGTTTAATGTATTCAGAATTATAGATGTCAAAGTAATTCCCGATTCGTAAGTTTCGTACATATTGAGTGTTAAAAATATCTAATTGAATTGTTTTTTTTGCATTGTATTGCCATTTATAACTCATTAATGCTGTTAAGGTTTCTCTATCTAGCCCAATGTTTTGCTGAATACTAGTTCCCAATGAAAAGATAGTTCTAGGAGACATTCTTTTTGGAACAAATTTATTGATTCCAAAAGGCGCAACAAATCGAGGAATTTCCAGTGACATATCTGCTCCAATTTCCCATGAATTAAAAAATTGTTCTTCTTTATTTGCATCTTGGGAAGCATTAAAAAACGAACTTAAAAATGAAAGTTTAAAAATTTCAGCACCCTTAAAGATATTTCTATTTACTATGGAGAACTTAGCTGAAACTCCAAGGTCTCTAATATTTGAGTGTGTAAGCTCAGTTTCTAAGTCTAAACTAAATTTATCCAAAGGTGTAAGTAGAATTGNGACATCGAGCTCATTATTTAGACTATCTACGGGTTCATATTTAATAT
>JGI26260J51721_1001401_pt1 | contig 10156 bp, 14 predicted proteins | sample SaaInlV_120m_DNA_4_FD_51721 | JGI IMG/M metagenome (IMG submission 51721)
CAAGAGTTTCTATCCCAGAACATGGTCGAGACTTGCCAAGCCGACAAGAAGGGCAATCCTTGAGGGATTTACAAGGCTCAGTGACGTTGTTCATTTCGCCTTCACAGCAGAGACCGAAACTGAACTAGATAGAAAAAAGAAGCTACCCCAAACGGAGACATCTGCCATGTCCGCCAGAAAAGCTGTTTTGACCCAGACAGAGCTGAAACGCTATTTGGCCGCATACCGTGACGCGGGGATTCCCGTCGGGCGCACCGAGATTGGCCCGGATGGGACGGTGGTGATACATTCTGCTAATGAGAACTTACCACCCGCCATCAATGATTGGGACGCAGATTGAAAAACGAGAGAAATACCCGGGCGCTAGCCCTTACAAGGATCGACACGGGAAACGCCGTTGGCGGTATCGCTCGCGCGGGTTCACTGCCGAATTGGGGTCTGACTATGGGTCTGACGAGTTTAAACAGCGGTATCAGGATGCAGTGAACGGCCAGAAATCGAAATCTAGTGAGGGGGCAGGGGTTTCCCGCACAAAAGCCGGAACTTTGGATGATCTGGTCACGCATTTCTACAAGCTGCACTTCCCAACAATTGGCGAAAACACACGGGCGGACTATCGCAGTGTCATCGAGCCTTTACGGCTCAAACACGGCAAGAAGCGCGTTGCGCATATGAAAATCCGGCACGTCATGGCCATCAAGGCTGAAATGCACGAGACGCCGATGCGGGCCAACAAAATGCTTAAACGGCTGTCCCAGATGATGGACCTTGCGGTCAAGATGGAGTGGGTTGAGGCCAATCCGGTGTTGGTGTCGACAAGTATGCGACCACGTCAGAGGGCTATCATTCATGGGACGAGTGCGAAATCGCCCGTTTCTATGAGGTTCATCCACTGGGATCACCTGCACACATCTGCATGACGCTGATGCTCTACACGGGTGCTGCAAAGGTTGATGCGGTGAAGCTGGGGCCAGCGAACGTCAAAGGCGGGCGGATAGAATATCGCCGTCAAAAGACCAGCAAAAATCCAAGCAGCGTGCTGATCAGCTTGCCAATCCACCCTGCCTTAGCAGCAGCTTTGGCGGCAAGGCCCGTCACGTTCACCTACCTTGAGACGGGTCATAACAAGGCTCGCTCTCGAAAGGGCCTTGGAACATCTATGCGTAAATGGTGCGACAGAGCGGGCTTGCAACTGTGTTCCTCTCATGGCCTTCGAAAAGTAATCTGCCGCCGTATCGCCGAGGCGGGTGGCACACCTTATGAAATGATGGCGGTCAGCGGCCAAGTCACGTTGGCGATGGCTCAAAAGTACTGTGAGACGTTTGGGCGGCGGGATATGGCTGATTCAGCATTTTCGCGGCTAGCTGGCACGAAAACGGAACAAAACTTGACGAACCACCCTGAAAGGTTCGTCAAAAACTCACCTAACACCCTATAATAAAGGGATATTAAATGATGTTTGGTAGGCCCGGCAGGACTTGAACCCGCAACCAAAGCGTTATGAGCGCTCTGCTCTAACCAGTTGAGCTACAGGCCCACGCGATGTCGGTCGTATCAGAGGGGCGCAGACGGTCAAGTGCTACACGTGCTCAAAATACAACTTTGGCAATCGGAGATCGCCTGTAATACCGCTCCTACTTCAAAACCCGAAAGTTTTCGTGGGTGATGACGCACGCAAGCCTCAAGCTCGAGGCGGTCTGCTGACGAAAGAAAACCAGGGCGGATCATAGGCATAGCTGAATCGTTCCAAGCCCAGCCGTCAAGACATCAAATTCGGCTTACGAAGCACTCGGAGTATAGCGTTAATTTATTAAAATTTCAAAAGGGGAATACTGACATGAAAACTATTTTGACAAGTATTTTGGCGACGGTCGCCGCTGGTGCGGCTTTTGCGGGCGGTGTAATCGCCTACGATACAGTGTCACCGTCAAGCGGAAGCAGCGACATGAACGCAGCACTTATTCTTTTGCTGATGGTCGGGCTCGTTGTTGCGACGGGTGGATTTCGCGGAACTGATCACGCAAAGACGCAAGACACGGATGCGTCCGATGATGATGACGTCATCATGAAGTTCTGATCCAAGTCTGCGTAGCGGTTGGGGACTAACGTGAGGGTCCCAAAATCCGGCGCACAGGATCAATCAACAACGGGCCAAGCCGGTGCGTCATCAAAGGCGCGTCGGCTTCGTCGTCTAAGCCGAATGTCACGACCTCCTTTTCGCGGATGACATAAAGTGTGCCGAACATCCAATCCCAGATCGCCAAAGCCTGACCGTAATTGCGGTTGAAATGACGTGGTTCGATGGAATGGTGCACTTGGTGCATCGCGGGCGAAATCAGCACATGTTCAAGCTTTGGGCCAAAGCTGATCCAGATGTGGGAATGCAAGAAATTGGTCACGGTCATATTCGTCAACACGACGAACGCATTTGCGCCCGCAATTTCCGCTATGCTTAGGTCCGGGGTGAACGTACCCACCATGAGCCCGAAAATCACGCCAAAGATGACCGTCGTCAGGGCGATCGATACCATACCCGACAGGGGATGCTGGCGATACGCGGTGAGCGGAGTGAGAACGGATGCGCTGTGATGAACCGCATGAAGCGGCCAGAGTGCCTTTGTGTCATGATGCAAGCGGTGGGTCCAATAGTTGCTAAAGTCGGTCAGGACAAAGACGATCAGGGCAAGGGCAAGCGGGGATAGCGCCGCACTGTCTAAGGCCGTGCGCGGCACAAGCGACGCCACCCAAGCCGCCACAGCAGGGACGGCGGCAAAACGTGCACAGACCCCCAACACACCCAAAACGCGGTTGAACAGATATAATCCAAGATCAGCGAGCACTGATTTGTGGGTCCAAATCACGCGCGGAAGCAAAAACGCGATCAAGCCACCAGTTTCGCGCCGTATCAGATAGACCAACGCGCCAATCATGCCAAAACACGCCAAATAAATTGGCGAAAGCGCTTGTTCGATACGGAATGTCGCGAGAATGAAGTCTTTGATCTGATCCATGGGGGGACGATGGCTGTATGGGCGCGCAGGGTCAAGATTTCGTGGACCAGATAAGGGACAGCAGTTGCCCGCCGGAGGTCTTTGCGCTATCGCAAAGCGCAACACCACAAAGGGGATGCGACAGATGACAAACGCTGGCAAAACAGGGCTTACATACGCGGATTCGGGCGTTGATATTGATGCGGGTAATGCGTTGATTGATCGTATTAAACCCGCAGCAAAACGCACGAACCGCCCCGGTGTGATGGCGGGTTTGGGTGGCTTTGGCGCGATGTTTGACCTCAAGGGCGCGGGGTATAGCGACCCGATCCTTGTTGGCGCGACGGACGGTGTTGGCACCAAGCTGCGCATCGCGATTGATACCGGAAATGTGGACGGCGTTGGCATTGACCTTGTGGCGATGTGCGTCAATGATTTGGTGTGCCAAGGCGCTGAACCTTTGTTTTTCCTCGACTACTTTGCGACCGGTAAGCTTGAGCTTGATCAGGCCACGCGCATCATCAACGGCATTGCCAAGGGCTGTGAGCAGTCTGGATGTGCGTTGATTGGTGGCGAAACCGCTGAAATGCCGGGCATGTATCCCGAAGGTGATTTTGACCTTGCGGGTTTCAGCGTCGGTGCGATGGAGCGTGGCACCGACATCCCGCGTGGCGTGGTTGAAGGTGATATCCTGATCGGGTTGGGGTCAAACGGCGTTCATTCCAATGGGTATTCGCTGGTGCGCAAGGTTGTTGAACAGTCCGGCCTTGATTGGTCAGATCCATCTCCATTTGGCGATGGCACTTTGGGGGAGGCGCTACTTGCCCCCACGACCCTTTATGTCAAAGGCTGTGTGGACGCGTTGAAGCAAACGGACGCAGTGCACGCATTGGCCCATATCACAGGCGGTGGNTTGACGGAAAACCTGCCGCGTGTTTTGCCCGAAGGCCTTGGTGCGGATGTGGAGCTGAACGCATGGCCTTTGNCGCCCGTATTCANNTGGTTGATGGGGCAGGCGGGACTTGCACAGTCTGAAATGCTCAAGACGTTTAACTGCGGCATCGGCATGGTGGCTGTGGTTGCGCGTGATCAGGCACAGGCCGTTGGCGATATTTTTGATGCGGCGGGCCACGATGTCTGTGTGATTGGTCAGGTCACGAAAGGCGACGGCGTGCGCTATTCCAGAGAACTCGTATGAAACGCGTCGCCATCCTGATTTCGGGGGGCGGCAGCAACATGGTGGCTCTGGCCAATTCGATGACGGGGGACCACGCGGCGCGCCCGGTGTTGGTGGTGTCCAACGACGCGGCGGCGGNGGGGCTGGCNAAGGCACGTGACCTTTCAATTGCGACAGATGTGGTGGATCATCGCGAATTTGGNAAAGATCGTGCCGCGTTTGAAGACGTTCTGGCCACCAAGCTTGAGGACGCACAGCCAGANATCATCTGTCTGGCCGGNTTTATGCGCATTTTGACCGAAGGGTTCACGGCGCGCTACGAGGGGCGGATGCTGAACATTCATCCATCGCTTTTACCNAAATACAAAGGGCTGCACACTCATCAACGCGCACTGGATGCGGGCGATGATGTGCATGGTTGTTCGGTCCATGAAGTCACCGCCGCTCTCGATGATGGGCCCATATTGGGTCAGGCACGGATTGCGGTGACGGCGCAGGACACGGCCGCTACACTCGCCGCGCGGCTTTTGCCGTTTGAACATGCTCTCTATGTAGCGGTTTTGCGGCGGTATGCTGCGGGGGATCGCCGCATGGTGCATTTGCCCTTTGATCCTGTAGGGCTTTAACTCGCACCAATGCTCGCCTAGTGTGCATCAACGCGCGGGTGTCCCCGCCTCAAGCCACATGAAAAGGCCCAGATGAAGACCATCACAACAACTGCCGACCTCGCCGCGTTTTGTACTGAGGCCGCGAAATATCCATACGTCACCGTCGACACAGAATTCCTGCGCGAGCGGACGTATTATTCCAAACTTTGTCTTATCCAGCTTGCCTTTATGGGCGACGGGGAAGATGACGCTGTTTTGGTGGACCCGTTGTCAGACGGGCTTGATCTTGCGCCCTTGTATGAGCTTTTGAAAAATCCAGACGTTGTGAAAGTGTTCCACGCAGCCCGTCAGGATTTGGAAATTTTCTTTGTGGACCAGGGTGTTATTCCGGCACCATTGTTTGACACGCAAGTGGCCGCGATGGTCTGCGGGTTTGGCGAACAGGCGGGATATGAAACGCTTGTGCGCAAAATTGCCAAGGACGAGGTGGATAAATCGTCCCGCTTTACCGATTGGTCGCGCCGCCCTTTGACGGATGCGCAAAAGACCTACGCGCTTGCTGATGTGACCCATTTGCGGGTCATCTACGAATTTCTGTCGCAAGAGTTGGAAAAAACCGAACGCCAAAAATGGGTCGCCGAAGAGATGGGAATTCTTAACGATCCTGCGACCTATCAGGCCGATCCCGACACGGCGTGGAAACGGGTGAAGACCCGCACGAATTCTACGAAATTCCTGTCCATCGTACGCGAATTGGCCCGCTTTCGCGAAACCTACGCGCAGGCGCGGAATATACCACGCAATCGCGTCTTCAAGGATGATGCATTAGTGGAACTGGCGTCAACCAAACCGGCATCCGAAAAGGACTTAGGGCGGTCACGGTTGTTGTTGCGCGAAGCGCGCCGCGGTGACATCGCGGACGGCATTTTGAATGCGGTGAAGGTGGGTCTTGCCGCCGATCCGGAAAATGCACCAAAGATCGATACACGTCGTGAAAAGCTGCAAGTGAACCCAGCACTGGCTGACATGCTGCGTGTGTTGGTAAAAGCAAAAGCCGACCAAAGCGGTGTTGCGCAAAAATTGATCGCAACCAGTGCCGATTTGGACGCTATGGCAGGGGGGCTGCGCGATGTTGTGGCCCTGCGCGGCTGGCGCAAAGAAGTGTTTGGCGCGGATGCGTTGCGGCTGTGCGAAGGTCAGATCGGCCTTGCTGTGCAGGGCGAAAAGGTCGTCACTTTCGATATTTAGGCGCGGTTAACGGCCTGACGTACGTGCGTTCGTTGCGGCCTGAACCCGCACGGATCTGATGCCCGCAAGCGTTGTTGTATCAATGATGTAGCCTGCGTTGATTTCACGGGATCGCGCGCTGCCTTGCGCCTGATATCCTGTCGGGGCTTGAGAGCGGAATTCAAGCATTAAAACACCATTTGAAATCCCGACCTCGACCAATTCGGCGTTGAAATAGCCTTGCGTGGGGGCGACGCCCGTTGCGCGGACAATGGCACCGCTTGGCGCGCGATCAATAGACAATGCAGTGATGGTTTGCACCATGGGGCGGCTGTCGACGATCGCGACGCGGCGGCCTTCTGGAACGAGGGGGCGGCGGTCAGCGGGGGCCACTGCAGTGGTTTCCGTGCTGTTGCCAAACCAGTTAAACGGGTTGAGGCGGCTGTCGGAAATCCGTGCGCAACCCGACAAGGTCAGCAATACGGCTGTGCTTAGAAGTGTGGTGCGCAACATGGTGGGTCCTCGTGATCGTAATGTTACCCACTTGCTAGCCCAAACTGTGGCCTATGAAAAGCAGGCACTGGACGAATGGTGATGGGCGTCCTAGATCGTTGGAGACATCAGGAGTGACCCATGGCTAGCGACGCCTTCGAAGAGATTGCCGAAACCTTTGAATTTCTGGACGACTGGGAAGACCGGTACGCCCACGTCATCGACATGGGCCGCGAAATGGAACCGCTGGAGGACGCCTTTAAGGTGCCCGCGATGAAGGTTGATGGCTGTGCGTCCCAAGTGTGGTTGGTGCCGTCTGTTGAGGATGGTGTGTTCACGTTCAAAGGCGCGTCTGATGCCATGATCGTCAGTGGCCTGATCGCGATTTTGCGCGCGCTTTATAATGGGTTGCCTGCCAGCGACGTGCCTAGGGTGGATGCCCGCGCCGCGTTTGAACGCCTTGGTCTGAATGATCATTTATCAGCGCAGCGGTCTAACGGTCTGCGTGCAATGATTGAACGTATTCAATCCGTCACGTCCTGAGTGTCGGCACGGCACTGTTTGCTGACGCAAAGGCGCCCGCCCGCTGCACCCTATTTCAATGCCTCTAGCGTGGTCGCAAGGTCGCCGTACCCTGTGAGGCGGCGTTCAAACGAAAGGCCCAGCCGTTTTGCGTGCTGTTGTGCCAGCGCGGTCAACGCAGGATCATCCGTTTGGGCTTGATAGACCAGCGATTTGTAGTTGCCGAAATACATGTCGCGCAGATCGGGGTGGCGATCTAGGCCGAGGGGTTTGACCACAAAGGCATCGAATTGGCGCACGAGGAAATCGGTCAGGAAGAAGCTGAACACTTCGTCCTTTTTGGCAAACTCCGCGTTGCCCTCAAAGAACGAATAACAGTGCGGGCCTTCAACCATGTCCACACCAAGATCAGCGCATTTCTTGGCCAGCAGCCCGCCGGTGCCACAATCGGCATAGACTACGAACACTTGCGCATAGGCGTCACGATGTTTCAGCACGGCCTGTTCGACCGCGTCGGGGATTTTTTCGGGATGCACATGTAAAATGGCGGGCAAGCAGTGCAGATCCATATGGGACCAGCTGTTAATCTTGATCAGATCAAGGATTTCACGCGCCAGTGCCCCACAGGCGAGCAGCAAAATCCGCCCATCGCCCTGCGGCGCAAGGCCCGTTGTAGTGAGGGTTTGATCATCCATCGGTCAGTTTGAGGGTACGCATAACGGCCGGACGGGCCTGCATTGCGGCAAAGTGGGCTGTCAGTTTCGGGTAGTCCGCAATATCAACCCCATCTTTGGGCAGCCAGCAGCAGACGTTGAACAAATGGATGTCTGCCACGGAATAGCCACCCACGAACCATCCGTTATCTGGTAGGCTGCTTTCCACATGGGCGCAGCTGGCGTTCATGGTTTCGGGAACTTTGGCGGCCATGGACGCGTGTGCGGCTGGATCATCGGACCAGCGTTCCCCGCGCACGCCGTGGGCGTGGTTCGGGTGCATTGTAGAGGCGAGGTAGCTCATCATTTCGCGCACTTTGGCGCGGGCGAATGTGTCTGCGGGCATCAATTGCCCCGATAGGTCCGCAATATATTCTAGAATTGCGGGGGCTTCGGTCAAAACACCATGATCGCCCGTCAGCGCCGGAACGCGTCCTTTGGGGTTTACGGCCAAATAGTCGGCTTTGCGTTGATCGTTACTCGCAAAGCTGAGCCATTGGATGGTGTGAGAGAGCCCCGTTTCCTCAAGCGCGATATGGGGCGCCAGCGCGACGGTGTAGGGAGCAACAAATAGGGTCAGCATCGTTTGGTCCAATAATGCAAAAGCGGGCGCAGCGGGGTCACCACTGCGCGCGCTTTGTAAAAGTGTCAGCGGTTTTAAGCAGTAGCGCCTTGGTTGTGCTTACGGGCCATAAACGTCTTGGCCGTTTCAACAGCTACAGCCGCGTCACGACAATAGGCGTCAGCCCCGATGGCTTTGCCAAATTCTTCGTTCAAGGGCGCGCCACCAACCAACACCACATAATCATCGCGAATACCTTTTTCGATCATCGTGTCGATCACNACTTTCATGTAGGGCATTGTGGTNGTCAGCAGGGCNGACATGCCGAGGATATCGGGTTCTTCCGCTGCAATCGCCTCTAGGTAGGATTCGACCGCATTGTTGATGCCAAGATCAACGACTTCAAAACCGGCGCCTTCCATCATCATCGATACAAGGTTTTTGCCGATGTCGTGAATATCGCCTTTGACCGTTCCGATGACCATTTTACCAACGCGCGGTGCGCCTGTTTCGGCCAACAGCGGCTTAAGGATGAACATGCCGCCNTTCATGGCGTTCGCGGCCAAAAGAACCTCTGGCACAAACAAAATACCGTCGCGGAAGTCGTGGCCAACAATCGTCATGCCGCCGACAAGTGCTTTGGTCAGAATGTCATAGGGAATCCAGCCGCGATCCAGCAGGATATTCACGGATTCTTCGATTTCTTCCTTCAGGCCATCATACAGGTCATCGAACATTTGCGCGACGAGGTCGTCGTCGTTCAGCTCGCTCAGGATGATGTCGTCTTGGTCGTCTGACATGGGGGAACCCTTTGNTCTTGTTTACCTGATTTGGTCNCAATTGTCGCAACCGGTCTGGGACATTTGCGACATTGATTGCCTATACAGCGACCGTTACGCAAATGAATACTTTGCGCCATAATAATGTGATTGCTTCATGGTGACCGGTAGCGCCGCGCTGCAAACACCGTTGCGGCCACAATTGTGCCGGCCAAAAGGGTCTTGGACATCACCTCCATACCGCCTTCGATCTGAATCGCATGGAGGGCTGTGGCGATCACAACAATGCTGGCGATGCTTTGATGCAGACGTTTCCAAGAACGGGGACGCATGGGTAATTTCAGGCGCGTCATTGNNAGCAGTGCNGTCAGGACCGCCCCCCAAAGTGCCACAACGCCAAACAGCGAAAACCATGTTGGCGCGCGCAGCAACGAGGCGTCGATCGTGTCTGGGGGGCTGACAAAATAGAGGCCGACAACATGGGCGAGGATCAAAATCAGGATACTTGCCCCGATGATGCGGTGCCAGCGCCGCGCGGTTGCGGGGGCGANNNNCNCGCGGACNGGGCACGCGAGGAGGGGTTGCAGCACGAACAGGGACATCGCGACGATGCCTGCAAAGCCCGCGGCGATATACAGTGGGCCGCGATACGCAAGGTATGGGCTGGTGGTTGCCAGTGCAATTGGCACTACCATCGCGGCGATCACAACACCCCACAGAAAAAAGGCGGTCAGGCGTGTTGTCACATCTGTTTCCAACGCTTCGGTGCCTTTGTGTCAGGTTGCGGCCAACACAAAATCAACGTTTAGCGATGTGTGTTGCGCGCTTGGCATGACGGGACGCAGGAAAACGGACTGATAGGCCTCATCATCATAGGCGAGGTGGGCGTGGGGTTGCCCGAAGTTGGGGGTAATTTGCGGCATCTCAAGGCTGTAGGTGCCGTCTGCGCGTGTCAGCACCCTGGTGTGGTTTACGGGGTCAGGATCGCCACCCAGAACCGTCGCGGCCCGGATTTGAATGCGAACATTGGCCAGCGGGTCGCCCGTGCCGGCATCGCGCACGAGGCCCGTCATCAAGAAACCGGAT
>JGI26260J51721_1001403_pt1 | contig 10147 bp, 10 predicted proteins | sample SaaInlV_120m_DNA_4_FD_51721 | JGI IMG/M metagenome (IMG submission 51721)
TGCAACCGGATCGGCGCCGTGCATTCCATCGTCTTTGGCGGCTTCTCCCCGGAAGCCTTGGCGGCCCGTATCACCGCTTGCGACGCCAAACTGATCGTCACCGCAGATCAAGCACCGCGCGGCGGTAAGGCCACACCGCTCAAAGCCAATGTCGACAAAGCGCTGGAAATTTCCGGTGATGTCCCGACCTTAGTGGTTGAGCGCACCGGCGCGGAGCTTCCAAACAAAGCTGGCCGTGATCACAGCTATTCGGCCGCCATGGCGCAGGCCTCGGCGGACTGTGCGCCAGAGCCGATGAATGCTGAGGATCCGCTGTTTATTCTCTACACTTCCGGCTCAACCGGTGCGCCAAAAGGCGTGGTACATACGACGGGCGGCTATCTGGTTTATGCCGCCATGACCCATCAATACACCTTCGATTATAAAGACGGGGATGTCTTTTGGTGCACCGCAGATGTGGGCTGGGTCACCGGCCACAGCTATATCGTCTATGGCCCCTTGGCCAATGGCGCGACAACCTTGATGTTCGAAGGTGTGCCCACCTATCCAGACGCAGGAAGGTTTTGGGCGGTTTGCGAGAAACACAAGGTCAATCAATTCTATACAGCCCCAACGGCCATTCGTGCGCTGATGGGTCAGGGGGAGGCATTTGTTGAGAAATATGACCTCTCTTCCATCAAAGTGCTCGGCACAGTGGGCGAGCCAATCAACCCAGAGGCTTGGAACTGGTACAACGATGTGGTTGGCAAAGGCAGAGCGCCAATCGTCGATACATGGTGGCAAACCGAAACAGGCGGGCATTTGATGACCCCACTGCCCGGCGCCATCTCCACCAAGCCCGGCTCGTGCACCCTGCCATTTTTTGGCGTACAGCCAGTCATTTTGGAGCCCACAACTGGCCAAGAAATTCTGGAGACCGAAGCTGAGGGCGTTTTGTGCATCAAGGACAGCTGGCCTGGCCAAATGCGTACGGTCTGGGGCGATCATGACCGCTTCGTTTCCGCCTATTTCAGCGATTACAAAGGCTACTACTTTACAGGTGACGGCTGCCGCCGCGATGCGGATGGCTATTACTGGATCACAGGCCGCGTGGATGATGTCATCAACGTCTCTGGCCATAGAATGGGCACCGCAGAAGTGGAAAGCGCTTTGGTCGCTCATCCAAAGGTCGCAGAGGCCGCGGTGGTTGGCTATCCTCATGATATCAAAGGTCAGGGGATCTACTGCTATGTCACCTTGATGAGCGGCGAAGCGCCCTCCGACGAGCTGCGCGTCGAGCTGCGCAATTGGGTGCGCAAAGAAATTGGCCCCATTGCCTCACCAGATCTGATCCAATGGGCCCCAGGCCTGCCGAAAACCCGCTCAGGCAAGATTATGCGCCGCATTCTGCGCAAAGTGGCCGAGGATGATTTCGGCGCCCTGGGCGATACTTCCACGTTGGCGGATCCCTCTGTCGTAGATGATTTGATCGAAAATCGGATGAATCGCAGCTAAACAGACAAAGCAAGACAAATTATAGTAAAATTTTAACTCTTTGGCCGGCCAATATAACAATTGGCTGGCCTTTGAACTTTTGAGAGCGGGTTTTCGCGGGTCTGAGATAAGGATCTTCTTCCACTTTGTCCCAAGTTCCCATATATGAAGAGGTATCAGGCGCCCAACCGACGCGAAAAGGGATAAAATGACTAAGAAACCGAATGAGAATGATGTTGTGTTTATTCAAGCCTTGGCAGAATTGCTGTCGGCGCAGGATTTGACGGAAATCGAAGTCAATCGTCTTTATGGCGAAGACAACAGTCTCAATGTCCGTATTTCCAAGACGCAAAACGTCGTGCATATGGCTGCCGCGCCCGCAGCTCCCCTTGCCGCAGCAGCGCCTGCCGCCGCCGCGCCAGCCACCCCTGCCGAAGCGCCAGCCGCGATCGAAGATCCCGCCGCCCATCCGGGCGCGGTGACATCACCCATGGTCGGCACCGTCTACCTTCAGGCCGAGCCGGGCAGCCCACCTTTCATCACCGTCGGCGCCAAAGTGTCAGAAGGTGACACGATTTTGATCATCGAAGCGATGAAAACTATGAATCAAATCCCCGCACCCAAGGCCGGAACCGTGACGCGTATTTTGGTCGAAGACAGCGCCGCTGTTGAATTTGGGTCTCCTTTGGTAATTATCGAATAATGTTCAAGAAAATCCTTGTCGCCAATCGGGGTGAAATTGCCCTTCGCGTGATCCGCGCCGCCCGTGAGATGGGAATTGGCAGCGTTGCTGTGCATTCCACGGCCGACAGCGATGCCATGCATGTGCGTATGGCCGATGAATCCGTTTGCATTGGCCCAGCCTCAAGCACGGAAAGCTATTTGAGCATTCCGGCCATCATCGCAGCCGCAGAAATCACCGGTGCAGATGCCATTCACCCGGGCTATGGCTTCCTGTCTGAAAACGCGACCTTCGTGCAGGCTCTGCAAGATCATGACATCAATTTTATTGGCCCAACCGCTGAGCATATCCGCGTTATGGGCGATAAAATCAGCGCGAAAGACACGATGCGCGCCCTTGGTGTGCCCTGCGTGCCAGGCTCTGAGGGCGGCGTTCCCGATTTGGATGCGGCCTTGAAAATCGGTGAAGAATTTGGCTATCCCGTCATCATCAAAGCGACCGCCGGCGGTGGCGGACGCGGGATGAAAGTGGCCAATTCCGCTGAGGAAATGCCGACGGCCTTTAGCTCCGCCCGCTCCGAGGGGAAGGCGGCCTTTGGCAATGACGAAGTCTATATCGAAAAATACCTCACCACGCCGCGCCACATCGAAATTCAAGTATTTGGCGATGGCAAAGGCCGCGCTGTGCATTTGGGCGAGCGAGATTGCTCTTTGCAACGCCGCCACCAAAAAGTGTTCGAAGAGGCGCCAGGCCCCGCAATCAGCGCAGAGGAGCGCGCACGCATCGGGGAAGTCTGTGCCAATGCGGTGGCGAAGATCAATTACATTGGCGCCGGCACGATCGAATTTCTGTATGAGAAGGGTGAGTTTTATTTCATCGAAATGAACACCCGCCTGCAGGTGGAACATCCGGTCACTGAGGCCATCTTTGGTGTCGATCTGGTGCGCGAACAAATTCGCGTTGCCGAAGGCCATGACCTGTCCTTCACTCAAGATGACCTCATAATCAACGGCCATGCGATTGAAGTGCGGATCAACGCAGAGACTTTTCCAGGTTTCGCCCCGCGCCCGGGTAAAATTAACGCCTATCATGCCCCTGGTGGGCTTGGGGTGCGCATGGATTCCGCGCTTTATGACGGCTATTCGATCCCGCCTCATTATGACAGTTTGATCGGCAAATTGATTGTCCACGCCCCCGACCGCAAGGCCGCTCTGGCGCGTTTGGAACGCGCTTTGGGAGAATTGATCATCGATGGGATTGAAACGACCATTCCGCTGTTTCACGCCCTGCTACAGAACCGGCAGTGCACTCAGGCGACTACAATATCCATTGGCTTGAGCATTGGTTGGAGCAAAAGTTCGACGATAAATGAGCTTTGGGGCTGTGAGTCCGCAGCTGATGCTGCATGCCTACGCACAGGGAATTTTTCCCATGGCGGAGAATGCCGAGGATCACGACCTGTTTTGGGTCGATCCCAAGCGGCGCGGGATCTTGCCGCTGGACGGCTTCCATATCTCGCGCTCTCTGCGACGATTTCTGCATGGTCACAAGATAACAGCAACGCTGAACCAGGCTTTTGACAGCGTTTTGCAACATTGCGCTGACCGTGAGGAGACTTGGATCAACCCAACCCTCCACGCCAATTACACAGCGCTTAACGAAATGGGATGCTGTCACAGTCTGGAGGTCTGGGACGATGGNGCACTCCTCGGCGGGGTGTTTGGCATCGCAATAGGCGGGGTGTTTTGCGGGGAGAGTATGTTTTCACGTCGCACCAATGGCTCAAAAGCTGCCCTGGCTTTTTTAACCACCCATCTGCGCAATTGCGGCTTTGCTCTGTTTGACACGCAATTTATCACCGATCACTTGCAAACTCTGGGGGCACTTGAAATCAGCCGGGCGCAGTATCGCAGTCGATTGGCAGAAGCGCTTGCCTTGCCCGCCACCATCACCGCTCAGCCCCTGCCCGATGTTCACAACGTCTTGCAGCGCAGAACCCAAACGTCGTAGCGCGGATGCTCCAGGGCGTTAAGCGCGGGGGAGGATGCCACCATCCAGCCTTCAAAGAGAGTCTCATCGCGTTGCCAATCGGTGATTTGCACAAGCGCAAAGGCGTCGGGGCTCACCTCACCGAGCGGAGAGCGACAGCTGTGCACATGAATTTCGAGCGGGCCCTGCTTGACGGGGGCCTCCTGCGCCACGATGATATTTTGCAATGCGCCTGTGGTCCGGTCCAGCCAGCGCAATTCCGCAGCACCGTTTTCACGCGCCTGCTGCGCCGCGCTCAAAGCTGGGATAAGAAAAAACAGAATAGCCGCAAAGTGGCGTCGCATTAATTATTGCCGCCGGATGCAAATTTCATCAAAAGATTCAAAAGGCTGACCGATCCCTGCGTATCTGTAATTATATCTCCAGAGGCATAGTTGAAAGGCGATCCGCCCGGCTGCAGCTCAACAAAATTGCCACCCAGCAAACCCTCCGAGGCAATAATGATGGCAGTGTCATCGGGCAATTCCACGCCCAAATCCAAAGAAATCTGCATATCCGCGCGAAAACTATCCGGGTTCAGATAAATAGCAGACACTTTGCCCACATTCACACCCGCCAAGCGCACGTCCGTGCCGACCGTGACCCCCTCGATAGATCTAAAGCTGGCGTTCANCACATATGATTCGTCGGAGGCTCCAAAGCCACCNCGCTGAAATCCAACCACGNCAAAGCCNATTGCCAAGACCAAGACACAGGTTCCAGTGATAAATTCTGCCCAAGCACCGCGCATCAGATCACTCCGGAACCCATGCCTCGTAGTCAGACGTCGACTGCGGCGTGGCATTGCGCAGAGAGCCTGCAGGGGCATGGGCCATTACTGTGCCAGTCAGGTTGGCTTGATGCGGTTTTTCCCATGTTTTATGGGCCAATGGTGTCTGGGTCGGTGGTTCATCCCATGTGTGATGCAACCATCCGTGCCAATCAGGGCTCACCCGAGAAGCCTCAGCCTCCCCGTTGAAAATCACCCAGCGTTTGACCCGATCCTTGGTTTCATAAAACATGTTGCCCGCATCATCTTCCCCCACCTTCACGCCGCGGCGCCAAGTGAACAGCTGCGTGTTTAATGTTTGCCCATTCCACCAAGTTACGGCACGTAATAGGGTTGAGACGATACCCATTGGATCCTCCAAAACAAATTCGAATTAGCTATGCCCCAGAAGTGGTCGATGGTCCAGTACTACTGGCCTTTGAAACGAAAAACGGCAGGATTTTCAACAAAATCCTGCCGTTTATGCGATTTTTTGTTCGCTCAACCCGCTGTCGCGGGTTCACGTTTCTTTTCGGCGTGTATCATCAATGGCGCCGCATCGGATGTGACAGCCTCTTCATTCACGACCACTTCCTCAACACTGTCCATCCCCGGCAGGTCAAACATCGTATCGAGTAGAATATCTTCCAAAATNGAGCGCAGCCCCCGCGCACCGGTTTTGCGNTCAATCGCCCGTTTGGCAATGGCCGCNAGCGCNTCAGGCGTGAAGGTCAAAGTCACGTCTTCNAACTCGAACAGCCGTTGATATTGTTTGATCAACGCATTCTTCGGCTGTGTCAGAATGATCACCAAAGAGTCNTCATCCAGATCNGTCAGGGTCGCGATAACTGGCAAACGGCCCACAAATTCCGGGATCAGTCCGAATTTCAGCANATCTTCCGGCTCCAACTCGCCAAACATTTCGCCCACACCGCGGCTGTCATTCTCTTTCACATCCGCCCCAAAGCCGATCGAGGTACCCTTGCCGCGCGCAGCAATAATTTTTTCCAGCCCGGCAAAAGCCCCGCCACAGATGAATAGGATATTGGTGGTATCCACTGCAAGAATTCCTGCTGCGGATGTTTGCGCCCGCCCTGCGGCGGTACGCTGGCCACAGTGCCTTCCATGATTTTCAGCAAAGCCTGCTGCACCCCTTCGCCCGAGACATCGCGGGTGATGGAGGGATTGTCGGACTTGCGGGTAATTTTATCGACCTCGTCAATATAGACGATGCCGCGCTGCGCCCGTTCGACGTTATATTCACTGGCCTGCAGCAATTTTAGGATAATGTTTTCAACATCCTCACCCACATAGCCAGCCTCGGTCAATGTGGTAGCATCGGCCATGGTGAACGGCACATCCAAGATCCGCGCCAAAGTTTGCGCCAGTAAAGTTTTACCACACCCGGTTGGACCAATCAGCATGATATTGGATTTTGCCAGCTCAATATCACCAGATTTCTCTGCAACGTTGAGACGCTTATAGTGATTGTGCACCGCAACAGAGAGCACCCGTTTGGCGTGGCTCTGGCCAATGACATAATCATCCAAAACCTGACAAATTTCCAAAGGCGTCGGAACACCCTCAGAGGTTTTCAATCCGCTGGCTTTGGTTTCCTCACGGATAATATCCATGCACAATTCAACACATTCATCGCAGATGAAGACGGTGGGGCCCGCAATCAGTTTACGCACCTCATGCTGACTTTTACCGCAAAAACTGCAATATAGGGTATTTTTCCCGTCGCCGCTTGCTTTATCAGCCATGTCTCACCTTCAATATTGTTGGGTCGTCTCTTTGGAGGCAATCCCAAACGCAGTGTCTATAAATCACGATGAGCTTATGGCAGCTAAGATTGAGCCACAACCGCGATTTTGTGGTTATTCTTGCCTATTCGGCCTCTTTTTCACGATTGGTGACGATTTTGTCGATCAAGCCCCAGGCCTGTGCCTCCTCAGGAGACATGAAATTATCCCGCTCCAAAGCGGCCTCAACCGTATCATAGTCCTGCCCGGTGTGGGTGACATAGATCTCATTCAAACGGCGCTTAAGCTTTTGCGTAAATTCCGCGTGAATCATGATGTCGGTCGCTTGGCCTTGGTAACCACCAGAGGGCTGATGCACCATGATCGAGGAATTGGGCAGAGAAAACCGCATGTCCTTGGCGCCCGCGGTCAAAAGCAATGAGCCCATAGAGGCCGCCTGACCCACGCAGAGTGTGCTCACCTTTGGTTTGATATATTGCATGGTGTCGTAGATCGACAGGCCCGCCGTCACAACACCGCCGGGGGAATTGATATACATGCTGATCTCTTTGGTTGGGTTCTCGGCCTCAAGATGCAAAAGCTGAGCGATCACCAAAGTGCTCATCCCATCGTGGACCGGGCCATTCACAAAAATGATCCGTTCTTTAAGCAGGCGCGAGAAGATATCATAGGCCCGCTCGCCCCGGCTTGTCTGTTCAACGACCATGGGGACGAGGTTCATATAAGTTTCGATTGGATCTTTCATGAGGTGCCCCCGCTAGTGTCTCTTTTGGCATAATGCCGTTTTGCTAATTGAGTCTTAGTATTGCGCCCGGGGTAGAACAAGGGGCGCAGAAATTTTAGATACATTTTGAGGCGACTCTTACGTTATTTTTGCAGCCACATCGAACATTCGAGCTGAAAACCCCCATTCATTGTCATACCACCCAAATATGCGCAGCAAGTCTTGTCCCATCACCGCGACCTGCGGGGCGGCAATGACCAAACTTTCGCGGCGCGCCCGGAGATCTGAGGAGACCAACGGACGATCAGTCATGCCCAAGATGTCCGGCCGCGCTTGCCGCAAAAGCTCTATCAGCGCTTCTTGCTCCACCGGATGCGCCACCTGGCAGGTGAGATCAACGGCAGAGACGCTGGCCGTCGGCACACGCACCGCACAGCCTTTCACGCGCCCGGCCAAGTCAGGCAAAATTTTATCAATCAACACGGCCGCAGAGGTGCTGGTCGGCACCATCGACAGCGCCGCCGCGCGATTGCGCTCAAGCGCCGCGCCGCGGGGGGCGTCGACGGTGGGTTGGCTGCCAGTGTAACAATGGATCGTCGTCATATGACCGGCCAGAACCCCATAGGCCTCATGCAACACCCGCAACAAGGGCGCCAGCGCATTGGTGGTGCAAGAGGCATTTGAGACAATGCGCTGCCCGCTTAAAACATGGTCATTCGCGCCTAAGACCACAGTCACATCGGCACATTCAGAAGGGCCAGAAATCAAAATACGCTGAGCACCGGCGCGCAGTCCCGCACTGGCAAATTGCGCGGTCACAGCCTTACCCGTGCATTCAAACACCACATCAACATCTGACAGATCCACCTCCGCCAAATCCGATTTCTGGCTAAACCGCACCGCATGGCCGTTGACAATCAAACGATCAGAACTGCTCTCAATCGAGCCCACCATAGGGCCATAGACACTGTCGAATTCCAGCAGATAGGCGCAGGTCTCCAAGGGGGCGATGTCATTGATCGCCACCAGATCGAAACGACCCTCTNCCTGCTGCTCTACCCATTGCCGCGCAACAGCTCGGCCAATCCGACCAAATCCGTTAATGGCAAAGCGTATTGGACGGCCCATTGTCTCTTCCTTTCCAAGCATTCGCCTCCAAAATTGAAAAAATGGATGCGCTGGGGCCGAAACCATGCCAAATACCTCGGAAAGTCCAGCGCCAAATTGCACATTGTGAAAGTCCAAAGGAAGCCAAATGTATCCGCTTGAAGGTTTGAAAGTCGTTGAATTGGCCCGAGTCCTGGCCGGCCCTTGGATCGGGCAAACTTTGGCGGATTTGGGCGCTGAGGTCATCAAGGTGGAAAGTCCGGAGGGCGATGACACGCGCAAATGGGGGCCCAACTATGTCACCAAAGGCACGGACAGCTCTGCGGCCTATTTTCACAGCGCCAATCGCGGCAAACAGGGGATCACGGTTGACTTCAATGATCCCGCCCGGCTGGCCTATCTCAAAGATCTGATCGCCTCAGCAGATGTCTTGATTGAGAATTTCAAAGTCGGCGGGCTGGCGAAATTCGGTCTCGACTACGCATCCTTGGCGCCGCAAAATCCTCAGCTGGTGTATTGCTCTGTCACCGGCTTTGGTCAGGACGGCCCGCGCGCCCAGAAGGCAGGTTATGACTTTATGATCCAAGGCATGACCGGCATCATGGAGATCACCGGTGAGCCCGAGGGCATGCCGCAAAAGGTCGGCGTAGCTTTTGCCGATGTCTTCACCGGGCTTTACGGGGTCATCGGCATACAAGCCGCCCTGGCCCAACGCGCTCGGACGGGCAAGGGGCAGCACATCGATATGGCATTGTTTGATTGCATGCTGGCCGCGCAGGCCAATCAAAACCTCAATTACCTCACCACCGGGAAAAGCCCACAGCGGATGGGCAATGCCCATACCAGCATCGTGCCCTATCAGGTGTTTCCTGTGTCTGATGGCCATATCGTCATCGCTTGCGGCAACAATCGACAGTTTCACAATCTCGCACGCGCGTTAAAGCGTGACGATTGGATCAGCGATCCAAGATTCGCCGACAATGCTGCTCGGCTGGCCCATCGCGCCGAAGCGGTTGGGCAAATTACTGAAGTTTTGAGCCACTGGCGCAAATTGGACGTCTTGCCGGTGTTAGAAAGCGCCGGCGTGCCCTCCGGCCCCATCAATACGATCGCCGAAGCGCTGGAAGATCCGCAGACGCTGCACCGGCAGATGCGCATCAAACCCGAAGGCATCCCCGGCGTACGCACCCCAATCAAATTTTCAGATGCCCAGCTGCAACTGCTGCGCGCGGCGCCCGGTTTGGGCGAGCATGACGANACCTAAATCATGACCTAGCGCAGGCCCTCTGGCGCCAAATCCCCGATAGAGGCTTCTTCGGCGACAGCTGCACGTTTGCGTTGGGTTTGCGCCGTCGCTGGAAGCGGTGTGTCGAATTGGTAGCTCGGGTCACGTTTCTGCCGCTCCCAAATTTCCAGCATCTCGCGCCAAGCGCCGGTCAAACTCCGTGGCTCTGGCATATCATCTTTGACCGCCTGATGCAGCTGTTTAAGATTATAACAGGGCACGCCCGCATACATATGATGCTCGGTATGCCAATTCATGTGCCAATATAAAAACTCCAGAACCGGGTGCAGGCGCATAGAGCGCACTGTTTTTC
>JGI26260J51721_1001407_pt1 | contig 10133 bp, 9 predicted proteins | sample SaaInlV_120m_DNA_4_FD_51721 | JGI IMG/M metagenome (IMG submission 51721)
GACACACATTCGCGTCGCAAACGGCGCAATTCCCCCGCCGGGGCAGAACCGACGTCGCAAGACCAATCACCATCGTGGACAGTCACGCCCCCGCGCACCACAGGGTTCAAACCATTCACCGCGCGCAGCAATGTTGATTTGCCAGACCCGGACAGCCCCATGAGAACCAGAATTTCCCCGGCTTCCACATCAAGAGAACAATTATGAACGCCCAAAACCTGCCCCGTGGCGGTTTGGATTTCGGCGCGGTCTTTTCCATCGTCCATCATCGGCAGGGCGCTGCTTGGTGCGTTGCCAAAGACAATCGACACGTTCTTGAGTTCAACAGCTTTCATTATTTCGACCCCACCCGCAACATGCGATCTAGCATGATTGCAACGACCACGATGACCAATCCGGATTCAAATCCCTTTGCCGCGTTCACGGTATTCAGCGCGCGGACCACTGGAACGCCCAACCCATCCGCGCCCACAAGCGCTGCGATCACGACCATGGACAGTGATAACATNATGGTCTGGTTCAATCCGGCCATGATTTGCGGCAGGGCTGACGGCAGTTCAACCTTCAGCAGTTTTTGCCGCTTCGTTGCGCCAAAGGCGTCTGCCGCTTCAAGCAGTTCTTTGGGCGTAGAGGACACGCCAAGTTGCGTCAGACGGATCGGGGCGGGCAGCACGAAGATGACAGTCGCAACCAATCCGGGAACCATGCCGATACCGAAAAAAACAATCGCGGGAATGAGGTAAACGAAGGTTGGTAGTGTTTGCATCAGGTCCAAGACGGGGCGCATCCAAGCGTAAAGACGAGGTCTATGTGCGGCTGCGATGCCGATGGGAACACCGACGCCCATGCACACAACGCAGGCCGACAGAACGAGGGTCAGGCTCTCTGTGGTTTCTTCCCAATAATCTTGGTTCAGGATGAACAAGAAGCCAAAGGCGATCAGCAGACAAGGTTTCCAGCTGCGTTGCATCGCCCATGTCAGGGCGACGAAAGCGGCGATCACAAACATGGGATGGGGTGTTTGAAGGATCCACAAAATGCCGTCAATCAGGGCCTCCATCGCGTCGGCCATACCGTCAAAGAACACGCGGCCCCGCTTTTCAAGCCATTCAAAACCGGCCTCAGCCACATCGCCTACGGGGATTTTAGTGTCAGTCAGCCAGTTCACGCCGCTATCCTTTTTGCCAAGTAAAAAGGGCCGCCCAATGTGGCGGCCCTTTCAGTCGTTGGTATCGTTTACATGTCCATCGCGGCTTTGACGGCCTCAGCGGCGTCGCCACCGTCCAGTGCTGTCACACCGTCAAGCCATCCCATAACCACGTCCATGTTCGCCGCCATCCAAGCGGTCGCAGCGACGTCCGGATCCGTGCCGTCATTCAGGATCGCGCCCATGATTTCGTTTTCCATGGCCAGCGTGAATTCAAGGTTTGTCAGCAGCGCGCCGACGTTGGGGCAGGTGTCAACGTAGCCAGCGGATGTGTTCGTGAACACGGTCGCGCCGCCAAGATTCGGGCCAAACCAATCATCGCCATCGGTCAGGTAGGTCATGTCGTAGTTGGCGTTCATCGGGTGGGGTTCCCAGCCGAGGAAGACGACAGGTTCGTCACGTTCGGACGCGCGGCCCACTTGCGCGAGCATCCCAGCTTCTGAGGATTCGACGACTTCGATTGCATCTGCATCGAGGCCGAATGCGCCGGATTCGATCATCTCGATGATCAGGCGGTTGCCGTCGTTGCCCGCTTCGATCCCGTAAATTTTGCCTTCAAGCGCGTCCGCATTGGCAGCGATTGCGTCAAATGATGTAATTCCAAGTGCGGCACCAGCGGCGTTCGTGGCGAGCGTGTATTTCGCGCCCTCAAGGTTTGCGCGGACCGTATCAACGGTGCCAGCTTCGCGGTAGGCGGCAATATCGCCTTCCATTGTTGGCATCCAGTTGCCCAGAAACACGTCGATGTCACCTTCCGCCATGGACGAGTAAGTCACTGGAACGGATAGAACTTTGATGTCGGTTTCATAACCGAGCGCTTGCAGAACCACTGTTGTGGCGGCGGTCGTCGCGGTGATGTCTGTCCAGCCGACGTCGGAAAACGTGACAGTGCCGCAGTTCGCGTGGCCGTCCGCTGCGACACCCGTGGCAGCACAGATAGCGAGGATTGAGATTGTGGATTTCATGAGTAGTCTCCCAGTTGGCTTTTTGTTGATTGACGAGTCAATAAAGAATAATTTATCGTCGCTTGGCAACAGTCGTGAGGAAATGATGCCAAAGCTTGGAATGGAGCCTATACGCCGCGCGGCCTTGGTTAAAGCCACCATTGATGTGATCGGCGCGCAAGGATCGCTGGATGTGACGGTCAGTCAGATCGCAAAGCAGGCGGGCATGTCGTCTGCGTTGGCGCATCACTACTTTGGCGGTAAGAACCAGATTTTTCTGGCAGCGATGCACCAAATTTTGCGCGATTTCGGGGCCGAGGTGCGCAGTGCTTTGCGCGCAGCAAATACACCGCGCGCCCGCGCCGAGGCGTTGATTTCAGCATCCTTCGCGCCGTCTTGTTTTGATCCCGCGACAGTGTCGGCGTGGATGACCCTTTATGCGCAGGCGACAACCCAACCTGATATGCACCGTTTGCTGCGCCTGTATCAGCGTCGTCTGCACTCCAATTTGACCCACGCGTTGCGCCCGCTTTCCGCGTCGCCCTCGGAAGATGCCACAACGCTCGCCGCGCTTGTTGACGGGCTGTATCTGCGTGCGGCTTTGGCGCGCAACACGGACCCTGACACCGCGCACGCGACGGCCCTGCGCGCCCTTGATCGATTGACCGGAGCACACGTATGACCAAGCCCAATATCCTCATCATTATGGTGGATCAGCTGAACGGAACGCTATTTCCCGATGGGCCAGCGGACTGGCTTCATGCGCCAAACCTCAAGGCGCTGGCTGCGAAATCCACACGGTTCAAAAATGCTTATACGGCGTCGCCCTTGTGCGCGCCCGGTCGGGCATCGTTTATGTCGGGTCAATTGCCGTCGCGCACGCAGGTCTATGATAATGCAGCAGAATTTTCGTCATCTATCCCGACCTACGCGCACCATTTGCGCCGTGCCGGATACCAGACGTGTTTGTCGGGCAAGATGCACTTCGTGGGGCCAGATCAGCTTCACGGGTTTGAAGAACGCCTAACAACAGACATTTACCCGCCTGATTTTGGCTGGACGCCGGATTACCGCAAACCCGGGGAACGGATCGATTGGTGGTATCACAATATGGGGTCGGTGACGGGCGCAGGCGTGGCTGAAATCACCAACCAAATGGAATATGACGATGAGGTTTGCTACAATGCGACCCGTAAATTGTATGATCTGTCGCGCGGCAAAGATGAACGCCCGTGGTGCCTTACGGTATCGTTCACGCACCCCCATGACCCCTACGTTGCCCGCAAAAAATACTGGGATTTGTATGAAGGTTGCGAACATCTGATGCCCGACGTTGGCCCGATGGCTTATGCGGATCACGACGCCCATTCGCAGCGTATTTTAGACGCCAATGATCACGAGAATTTTGACATCACCGAGGATCAGGTGCGCCGTGCGCGCCGCGCCTATTTCGCCAATATTTCGTACCTTGATGACAAAGTGGGGGAGGTTCTGCAAACCCTCGAAGACACGCGCCAAGACGCCACCATCCTGTTTGTGTCTGATCACGGGGACATGCTGGGAGATCGCGGCTTGTGGTTCAAAATGTCGTTTTATGAGGGGTCCGCGCGGGTGCCGTTTATAGTGTGTTCGCCCGATATGACGCCCGGATTGGTCGAAACGCCCGTTTCCAATATCGACGTGACCCCGACGCTGTGCGATCTTGCGGGCGTGTCTATGGACGAGGTGATGCCGTGGACCGAAGGCATGTCACTGAAACCGCTGGGCAACGGCGTTGAACGCACCGAACCTGTCGCGATGGAATATGCCGCTGAAGGATCCTACAGCCCGTTGGTTTGCCTGCGATACGGCAAATGGAAATACACGCGCTGTTTGATCGACCCAGATCAGTTATTTGATATTGAAGCCGACCCGCATGAACTGAAGAACCTTGCAGATGTTGCAAAACATCAAGGGACTGTTGCCCAGTTGCGCGCAAAATCGATCGCCCGCTGGGACCTTGCCGCATATGACGGACAGGTGCGCGAAAGTCAGGCGCGCCGCTGGGTCGTCTATGAAGCCTTGCGCAACGGGGACTATTACCCGTGGGATCACCAACCGCTTCAAAAAGCATCCGAACGCTATATGCGAAATCACATGGACCTCAATGTTCTTGAGGAAAATCAACGCTTTCCGAGAGGGGAATAACATGGCCTACGATATCCAACCCACCGCCAGCCATTTCATTGATGGTCAGTATGTCGAAGATAAAAACGGCACGCCGATCCCAGTTATTTGCCCGATATCGGAAGAACAGATCGCGATTGTTTACGGCGCGACGCCTGCGATCATAGACAAAGCGCTGGCCGCTGCAAAACGCGCGCAATCCGCATGGGCCGCGATGACTGGAACCGAACGGGGACGCGTGTTGCGTCGTGCCGCGGACATCATCCGCGAACGCAATTACGACTTGTCTGTTCTGGAAACCAACGACACGGGCAAACCGTTGCAAGAAACCCTTGTAGCGGATGCGACGTCTGCTGCGGATGCGCTGGAATACTTCGGCGGATTGGCGGGCAGCCTAACCGGTGAACACATCCAATTGGGCGAAGATTTTGTCTATACGCGACGCGAAGCATTGGGCGTTTGCGTGGGCATTGGGGCGTGGAATTATCCTACTCAGATCGCTGCGTGGAAGGGCGCGCCGGCGCTGGCGTGCGGCAATTCCATGGTTTTCAAGCCATCCGAACAGACCCCGCTTTGCGGGCTGAAAGTTGCCGAAATCCTGCACGAGGCGGGCGCGCCAGCGGGCATTTACAACGTCATTCAAGGCATGGGCGACGTCGGCCACGCGCTTATCACGGACCCGCGCGTGGACAAAGTATCCCTCACCGGATCAGTGCCCACGGGGCGCAAGGTTTACGCGGCCGCCGCCGAAGGAATTCGCCATGTGACGATGGAATTGGGCGGTAAATCCCCGATCGTTATCTTTGACGATGCAGACCTTGAGGACGCCGTGGGCGGTGCCATTTTGGGCAACTTTTATAGCTCGGGTCAGGTGTGTTCGAACGGAACGCGGGTGTTCGTGCAATCGGGCATTAAGGACGCCTTTTTGAAGCGGCTGACGGAACGCCTCAAGGACGTGAAAATGGGCGATCCATTGGACGAAAGCGTTAATTTTGGCCCGCTCGTGTCCAAACGTCAGCTTGAAATTGTGCAAGGTTTCATTGCCAAAGGTATCGCGGAAGGCGCGCGTTTGGTCGCTGGTGGTCAGCGGGAAGGTGATACCGGGTACTATCTGCAACCCACTGTTTTTGCAGATGCAACCGATGACATGACCATCGCCACGGACGAGATTTTTGGCCCAGTTCTGAGCGTACTGGACTTTGAGGATGAGGCTGACGTGTTGGCGCGGGCCAATGCCACGGACTTTGGCCTTGCTGCGGGTGTGTTTACCAATGACCTCAACCGTGCACACCGCATGGTCGCAGGTTTTGAGGCGGGGACATGTTACATCAACACCTACAACCTTGCCCCCGTCGAAGCCCCGTTCGGGGGATCAAAGCTGTCTGGCGTTGGACGTGAAAATTCCAAAGCCGCGATTGAACATTACAGCCAGCTGAAGTCGGTTTATGTCGGCATGGCCCCAGTTGAGGCCCCGTTCTAGATGCAAGCTGATTACGTTATCATTGGCGCTGGAAGTGCCGGATGCGCCATGGCGTTTCGTTTGTCGGAGGCGGGTAAATCCGTGATCGTGATTGAAACGGGCGGCACGGACATTGGCCCATTGATCAATATGCCAGCCGCGTTGTCCTATCCGATGTCCATGAGCCGCTATGACTGGGGATACAAGACCGAGGCAGAACCGCATTTAGGCGGGCGAAACCTAGCGGTCCCACGGGGCAAGGTTCTTGGAGGATCGTCGTCGATCAACGGGATGATTTATGTGCGTGGTCATGCCCGTGATTTTGATCACTGGGCCGAACAGGGGGCTGATGGTTGGGCTTATGCGGACGTATTGCCGTATTACAAACGTATGGAAGATTGGCATGACGGCGGGCGTGGTGGCGATCCGGATTGGCGCGGATCTGGTGGGCCTTTGCACGTCACCCGTGGCCCTGGCGCCAATCCATTGACCAAGGCCTTCATCAAGGCGGGCGGTCAGGCGGGGTATCAGCTCACGCCGGATTATAACGGCGAACAACAAGAAGGGTTTGGCCCGTTTGATGCGACGATCTGGAAAGGTAAACGCTGGTCTGCAGCGTCAGCGTATTTGCGTCCTGCACAAGCCACTGGACTGTGTGATGTCGTTCAGGGGACGGCTGCGAAGGTCGTGATAGAGGATGGCCGCGCAGTTGGCGTGGAACTCACCGACGGTCAGGTGATCAAAGCGCGCGCTGAAGTGATCATTGCTGCATCCGCCATCAATTCCCCCAAATTACTGATGCTGTCGGGCATTGGCCCCGCCGCACATTTGGCAGAACACGGGATTGACGTCATCGCGGATCGCGCCGGAGTAGGACAAAACCTACAAGACCACCTTGAATTGTATGTTCAAATGGCGGCAAAGGGGCGTCACTCGCTTTACAAATACTGGCATTTGCTGGCCAAAGCATGGGTCGGGGCGCGTTGGCTCTTTACAAAATCAGGCATTGGCGCGTCCAATCAATTCGAGGCGGCGGGTTTCATCAGATCCAAGGCCGGCTTGGACTATCCCGACATTCAGTTCCATTTTCTTCCGATTGCCGTNCGGTATGATGGCAAAGGCGCGCGCGAAGGGTTTCAGGCACATGTCGGACCGATGCGGTCCAAGTCACGCGGCGAAATCACCCTAACATCGTACGATCCAAACGCCGCCCCAAGGATCTTTTTTAACTATATGTCGCATCCCGATGATTGGGAGGAATTCCGCACCTGCATTCGCCTGACCCGCGAAATTTTCGGGCAAGACGCATTTGCGCGCTACCGCGGCGAGGAGCTGATCCCGGGCGCGCAGGCCCAATCNGATGCAGATCTTGATGAGACTATTCGCGAACACACTGAAAGCGCCTATCACCCCTGCGGGACTTGCAAAATGGGCCGTGCAGATGATCCGATGGCGGTTGTGGACCCACAAGGCCGCGTGATTGGCGTCGATGGATTGCGTGTCGCAGACAGTTCTATTTTTCCGCGCATCACGAACGGCAATCTGAATGCGCCGTCAATTATGGTTGGGGAAAAGATGGCGGATCATGTCTTGGGCAAGCCTTCATTAGCGCCCAGCAACGACGCCGCATGGATTCATCCAAAATGGGACACCGCCCAGCGTTAACTAGTAAGAAATTTCTTTCTTGATCAAAGGGCGTCTTAACCTTTAGTTAGCGGAATGTTCCGTGTTTTATCCCTTATGTTGTGCCTCGCGTCACCATTGATGGCTGATGTTGAATTTTCAGGAACCGTCCGTGTGATTGATGGTGACACGTTGGACGTCGGCAATACGCGCGTTCGCGTACATGGAATTGATGCACCCGAAGTGGGCCAGCCTTGCACATCCGACGTTTTGGGCACCTATGATTGCGGAGCATTTGTTCGCGATGAAGTTGCGCGTCGGTATAACGGCCAACGCGCCGATTGCGTCGAAACCGAACGGGACCGGTACGGTCGCAGCGTCGCAAAATGTTTTGTTGGGGGACAGGACATTGGCGAAGACATCGTGCTTGACGGGTTTGCCCGCGCCTATCGCCAGTATTCGATGGATTACGATCTTGAAGAAAAGGCAGCGCAGGTGTCGGAAGCAGGTTTGTGGTCAAGCGCGATGCAAAACCCTGCCGATTACCGCGCGGCGCAGCGTACGTCGTCACCGGATGTCGCGGCACCTGACGCAAATTGCATCATCAAAGGCAATATCTCGGGGTCTGGATACATCTATCACATGCCGCACGACCGTGATTACGGGCGGACCCGCATCAATACCCGTAACGGCGAACGCTGGTTTTGCAATGAGGCCGAAGCCCGCGCCGCAGGATGGCGTGCCGCCCGAAATTAGGCGTCAGGCGCGGTGCCTTCAACAGTGGCTTGGAAGTTTTCAAAAAACTGGTCGGCCATTTTCTTAGCGAACCCACCAACTATGCGACTGCCCAGCTGTGCAAGTTTACCGCCCACTTTTGCATCCACGTGATAGCTCAGTTCCGTCCCGCCTTCGACGTCAGTCAGAACGACATTTGCCGCGCCTTTGGCAAACCCGGCAATACCACCCTTACCTTCGCCAATAATGCGATAACTGTTTGGCGCATCAACATCTTCCAAAGTCACAGCCCCTTTGAACGTTGCTTTTACGGGGCCGACTTTTTGCNTCACGACAGCTTCAAACCCATTTTCGGCGGATCCCGTCAGTTCCTCACATCCGGGAATGCAAACCTTCAGGGTTTCGGCTCTGTTGAGATGGGTCCAAACTGTCGCGCGGTCTGCTGCGATGATGCGTGTGCCTATCAATTCCATTTCGATCCCCCGTTAATCTACTTGATACGGTAGCATGCCGCGTTCGTTCGGGTCCACGCGAAGTTGCCCTTCGAGGGGGGGAACGGATCGGTGCGGGCATGCGCGCCGTTCGCAAATCCGACATGAAATTCCGATGGGTTCAAACGCGGCCGCGTCGCCTGTCATCAAGTGATCTGCGTAGACAACTGCGGCGGCATGTTTGACTTCACAGCCAAGGCCGATTGCATAGCGGCGCGTCGGAGTGCCCCAAGCCCCACCAGGTTTACTGACATCGCGTGCCAGGCAGAAATATCGAACACCATCAGGGGTTTCTGCCAATTGGCGCAGCCATCTGCCCGGTGTTTCAAACGCGCCATGTACGTTCCAAAGCGGGCAGGCGCCGCCAAATCGGGCAAATTGTAATGTCGTTGCGGAATGTCTTTTGGTGATTGTGCCCGCTGGATCGACCCGCACAAAAAAGAAGGGAATACCCTTCTCGCCGGGGCGCTGCAACGTAGACAGGCGGTGGGCCACCTGTTCAAGAGATGCGCCAAATTTATCCGCCAGACGTTCCAGATCGTGACGCGTGTCTTGAGCGGCGGCCAGAAATTCACCGTAGGGCATCAGCGCCGCGCCCGCGAAATAATTGGCGAGCCCGACCAGAGCGATTGCCCGCGCTTGACCGGATTGGAACCGCGCCAGATCCAGCGTCGCGTCCAATAGCTTCGCCTGTTTGATCAATGCAACCTGCAACAACAGCTGAAACCGCTGGGTGGCGGGGGCCGCTGTTGCGGACAGTGTTAAAACGCGGCTTTCTGGATCGTAGTGGCGAATTGATCCTTCGTTGGATAGCACAACGCGAACACCGTTTTCTGCCAATGCACGGCGCGCGGCACCATCAACGTCATTTTGGGCGTTTTGTGCAAATCGTTCCGCCGCATGATCCACTGCATCGATGTAATTGTCGCAATAGTGAAAGAAATCTCGCACTTCTTCCCATGGTGAGGCCTGCAATCTACTGTCTTCTCGGCCCAATGCCTCGTCCAATGAGGATAGTCTTTCGTGGGTTTGGCGATAGGCTGTGTGCAGTTCTAGGAATGCCCGCGCCAGCGCTGGTGCATTTGATGCCGCAAGCCTGATATCCGTAAGGGGCGGCGTTGGCCCTGCGAAAATGGGGTCTGCCAAGGCTTCGCGCATATCACCGACCAGACGTGCTTCGTCGCCTGATTGCAGCTCTGTCACGTCAAACCCGAATTCTTGCGCCAGTGATAAAACAACCGTCGTCGATACGGGCCGATTGTTGTTTTCCATCTGGTTAAGGTAGGGCAGGGACACGCCAAGCTTTTCGGCGAAGGCCTTTTGCGTACAGCCGACTCTGCCGCGCAATTCNCGTAGTTTCGCCCCAGCGTAGAGTTTATGCGGTGCCATCTCGATCTCCTTTGCAAATTCGTTAATAGACTTTGCAAAGTCGGGAGTCGAGGATCAGGCGTCGACTTGCTTTGATCGGTGCAATACCCACAACGCACAGCACACCGCGGCCAGCGTCG
>JGI26260J51721_1001409_pt1 | contig 10122 bp, 5 predicted proteins | sample SaaInlV_120m_DNA_4_FD_51721 | JGI IMG/M metagenome (IMG submission 51721)
TCTATCGATGGTGAAACCGGCGAGGTTACCTTTAATTCAGGTGTAGCTGGTTCGTGGGCAACATGTGTTGTGATTGAAGAATGGCGCTGTGGTCAAAAAGTCGGTGAGATTTACCGTGATATTCCAATTGTCACCCTTTCATGTACGCCGCCTACAGGATTGTGTTCATCTGCATTTGTTGATGAGGCTCCGGATATGTCATTGACGCCAGACAATTCTTTAATGAATGCGACAGTATTAACGCCCGTTACGAATGCATCCGGAGATACGATATACTATTACACAGAAGTGTTTCCTGGAGATACGGTTCGCTTTAAAATTACGGCATCGGATGCCTATCCAAATCCTAACTGTTCTTCGCAAAATATTCAGTTTAGCGCATCAGGTGGTAATTTGAGTTCAGCAGCAAACTATGGCAATGCCAACGCGTGTTTGTTTAACCCGCCTTGTGCGACGCTTACCTCATTAAACCCTGGTGGTGTGTTCACCTATCCAGGTTTGAACGATGCCCAATTCAACTGGAACATTACGTGTGACCACCTTTTCTACCAGGAGTACCAATGTGGGACATTAAAATCAGAATACTCCTTCTACCTCCGTATGCAGGATGACCAATGTCCAATTAATCGTTTTGCTTACAAGAAAGTAGTGGTGAAGGTCAAAAACTACATGCCTGGTATGCCAAATGTTGATAATACCTGTATTCAGCAAGATGACCTCGGCGTAACTTTCGACTGGGTGGCGAATCCAGACACAGGTTTTAACTGGGATTTTTATGTCATCAATCATATCGATACACTTGGCAACACGTCCATTGTAGACACCATTTACGATTGGTCTACTCAGACCTATACGCACACGGGAGCTGATCCAAATGCGGTGAATGCCTACACCATTCAAGTAGGAGGTGGATGTGGTCTCTTATCGGATCCTTCCCCGGTATTACAGAATATTCGAGTAGATCTTCAAGCATTCCCACCACCACCGAACTCATCGATCGCTCAGATCGATTGGAATTCATGGATGCGCGGCAATGATTCAACGTCTTATGATGTTTGGGTCGAAGCTCCAATCAATTCAGGGAATTGGACTCAATTAGGAACTACAATGGATACCACTTGGACCGATACGGTTGCGTTTTGTGGGGAGTGGTTAAATTACGAAGTTCGTTACGGTACAACGTGTGTTAGTTCATCAGATAGTGGCTTCTTCTCGGATAAAACTCCACCAGCACCTGTCGTTTTTGATAGTGTTACTGTTGCAGGTGGCAATCTTGCCGCGATGTCGTGGGAAGCGTCTTCAGATAGTGATGTTGTCTATTACCGCATCTACAGAAGAGATAACTCCGGTTTCTTACAACCTGTAGATTCTATTTTAGCTTCGGACTACGCTACCGCAATGCCTTACATCTACCAGCTTTCAAATGCAATGAACGAGAGCGAGGAATATGTCATTACTGCCATTGACAGTTGTGGAAATCAGAGTAGTGTTGGAAATACTGTTCCTTCAAGTACTATGTACCTATTCTTAGGTATCGACCCTTGTGATGGATATGCTAGAATTCGTTGGAATACCTACAAAACCTGGACACAAACGCAGCCGAAAGAATATAACCTCTATTGTGATATCACCGATCCTTTAGGTGGGGTGATTTCGGGTGTACTCTTGAAGGGCGGAACACTAGATACAACCTTTAACCATTACGGTATTATCAATGGTTATTCATACTGTTACTACGTACGCGCAATAGATACCACGGGAACTATTACGAGCACGTCGAATAAGGTTTGTAACAGCTCTGCTGTAGTTCAAGGCTCAAAAGTGTTGTATTTAGGTAGAGCATCAGTTACCTCTCAAAATGGTGTTGATCTTTATGCATATATCGATAAGGATGCAGATGTCATTGATTATCAAATCCAGCGTGCAGATGCGGAGATTGGACCCTATTTAACAATAGGTAATGTAGCGAAACCAGCCTTAGGCCCTTGGGAAGTGAAGTTTGTGGATTACACTGCGGACCCAATGAATAGAAAGTATTTCTATCGTATCGCCTCGCGCGATTCTGTGGCGCCCTAGACACCTTATCCAACTTGGGTACTAATATGCTTCTGGATGTTGAGGCCTTAGGTAATCTCTCAAACACCTTAACGTGGACACATTACAGAGAGTTTGATGCAGGTGTCGAAGAATACAAAATTTATAGATCTATTGATGGAGGATCTTCATACTCCTTAGCGGGGTCCACTATGGATTCAGTATACAATGATGATATCAAGCCTTATTCGAGCTCAAAAGGTAAGTTCTGTTATTACATTAAGGCCATTGCTAAAGACGGTGTCATTCCTTGGCGTGATGAGTTTGGTGAGAAATTTAATGCACGCTCTAACGAAGCTTGTGCCGTTCACAAAGCGCGTTTATGGGTGCCTAGCGCATTTAGTCCAAATTCAAGCGTTATTGAGAATAGAACAGTGGAAACCTCAAGGTGTCTTCGCGCGACCAGAAAGTTACACGATGTTTATTATGAACCGCTGGGGACAAGAAGTCTTCAGAACCAATGATCTCAATGAAAGTTGGGACGGGAAGGTGAACGGAGAGCCAGTAGCAATTGGGGTTTATACCTACTATATTAAGTATAGAAGTATCGAAGATGTGCCTATTGAAGAGCGCGGAACCTTTACCTTACTTAACTAATTGTTAAAAGATTAAGAATATGAAGCGGGCGACCAATGGTCGCCCGCTTTAGTTCGTAGAAATTGCTTAATTTTGGGCGCAATTCAAATCGGAATTGCAATGCCTTACAACAACGATAAAGTTCTAGGTCTAGGACTTACTTACGACGATGTACTATTAGTACCTAACTTTTCAGAGATTTTACCACGCGACGTGGATTTATCTTCTCGTTTCTCCAAGAATATAGGTATGAAGACGCCCATAGCCAGTGCGGCAATGGATACGGTCACTGAAAGTGCTATGGCCATTGCCATTGCGCAAGAAGGTGGAATAGGTGTTATTCATAAGAACATGACCATTGAGCAACAGGCCGTGGAGGTTCGAAAGGTAAAACGAGCGGAAAGTGGGATGATTTTAGATCCTGTTACCCTTACGAAGGATGCTACAGTACGCGATGCAAATGCAATGATGGCTGAATTCCGAATAGGTGGGATTCCAGTGGTGAATGAAAACAGAGAGCTCATAGGTATTGTCACTAACCGAGATCTGCGCTTTGAAAAGGACAATGACCGCCTTATCAGTGAAGTAATGACGAAAGATAACCTTATAACGACCAAACCAAACGGTAGTATGGATGAGGCGGAATCTATGTTACAAGAACATAAAATCGAGAAATTACCGGTTGTCGACGAGCAGAATAAATTGGTAGGTCTTATTACATATCGTGATATCACGAAAATCAAGATTAAGCCAAATGCCAATAAAGATGAATTTGGACGTTTACGTGTTGCCGCAGCGGTAGGAGTGACGCAAGATGTTGTTGAACGGGTTACAGCATTAAATGAAAGTGGCGTGGATGCAGTGATTATAGATACTGCTCACGGTCATACCAAAGGAGTTGTAGAGGCGCTTCAGCGTGTTAAAGCAAAGTTTCCTGACCTCGATGTGGTTGTTGGAAATATCGCGACACCGGAAGCTGCATTGTACCTAATGGAGGCCGGTGCAGATGCTGTAAAGGTTGGAATTGGTCCGGGGTCTATATGTACCACTAGAATTGTTGCTGGTGTAGGTTTCCCACAGTTGAGTGCTGTTATGGAAATAGCCAAAGCAATTGATAATAGAATACCGGTGATTGCCGATGGTGGAATTCGATTTACTGGGGATATTGTGAAGGCACTTGCGGCCGGCGCAGATTGTGTGATGTTGGGATCGATGTTCGCTGGAACAAAAGAAAGTCCTGGTGAAACCGTGATTTACGAAGGCAGAAAATATAAGACCTACAGAGGAATGGGAAGTGTCGAAGCGATGACTGACGGATCTAAGGATCGCTATTTCCAAGATGTCGAGGATGATGTTAAGAAATTGGTTCCTGAGGGAATTGTTGGACGCGTTCCCTATAAGGGGGAAGTAAGTGAAGTAATGTACCAATTCATCGGTGGTTTGCGCGCTGGAATGGGTTATTGCGGCTCTAAAGATATACCTACCTTAAAAGCGTCGGCAAGATTCATACAAATCACCGCGGCTGGAATGCAAGAAAGCCATCCGCACAATGTGAGTATAACTAGAGAAGCACCTAACTACAGTAGAAGATAAAAGATGAAAAATTTATTATGGATTGCCCTTGTTTGCTTGGGTGTACAATCGCAGGCACAAGAGGTTTTATTTACTGTTGGAGATCAAAGCATAACAACAGAGGAATTCAAGGCGGTATATGAGAAAAACAAAGGCGTAGGCGCTGCTTTAGATCCAAAAACTCCAGAGGAGTACTTAGAGCTATATATCAATTTCAAGTTGAAAATTGCTGAGGCATATTCGCAGCAGCGTGATACCGCTGCTAGCTTTAAAAATGAGTTTGGTGGATACCGCGCTCAGCTCGCAAAGCCCTATTTGAGCGATCAAGGTGCTGAAGACGAACTGGTTGCGCAGGCCTTCGCGAGAATGCAAGAAGAAGTGCGTGCAGCGCACATCATGATTGCTCTTGAATCGAATGCACTTCCTTCAGATACTTTAAAGGCGTACAAACAATTGCAAGATTTACGCTCTTCCATTCTATCAGGAAAGACAAAGTTTGAAGATGCAGCACGTGAGACCAGTGCAGATACATGGAGCGCTAAAAACGGCGGAGATTTAGGGTACTTTACTGTATTCAACATGGTATATCCTTTTGAATCAGCGGCATATGAATTGGAAGTTGGTGATTTATCTAAGCCTGTTAGGAGTCAGTACGGTTATCATTTAGTGAAATTACTGGACCGCCGTTCGGCGAGTGGCGCGGTGCGCGTTCGTCATATTTTCTTCGCATCGAATGGACAATCCACATTGCAAGAGAAGCAGCGCGCAGCGCGCAGTGCCAGCGAAATTTACAGTCGTCTTGAGAATGGTGAAGATTTTATTTCACTTCTAGAGTTTAGTGAAGACCGCAAGACAAAAGATGCTTTGGGTGAATTACCAGAATTTGGCATCAATAAAATGATGCCAGCTTTTGAGGCAGCTGCGTTTGCGTTAGAATCCCCGGGCGATTATTCTGCACCCGTTGAAACAAGTATAGGCTGGCATGTTATCCAATTGATTGAGAAAAAGCCACTTCCCTCGTTTGATGCGTTAAAATCTGAGCTATCAAAGAAAGTGAAACGAGATACAAGGAGCAGAGTTGGTGCTACCCGATTTATGAAACGTTTAAAGTCGGATTACGACTTTTCGATCGACGAACGTTGGTTAAGTCGTACCATGAATTTAGTGGATAAAAATGCCTTTGGTACGGGCTCTTGGGAGTTGCCTAGTTTGTCTCGAGATCGCGTTGTTGCGTCCTTTGCAAATGAGCGTATATACCAAAGTGAGGTATTAGAGTTTTGGTTTAAAAATCAGAACCAGAGCGGCGAGGCCGTGCGCGAGGAATTGTTAAGAGTACAGTTTAACACTTATGCGAACGATCGCTTGATGGCCTATGAAGACGGTCAGCTAGAAACGAAACATGCCGATTTTCGAAATTTAGTTCGCGAGTACAAAGAGGGAATTCTTCTGTTTGACCTAACTCAGGAGGCCGTTTGGAATAAGGCTGCTAAAGATTCTACCGGAATTGCTATTCATTATGAATTGATTAAAGATCAATACCGCTGGGAAGATCGTATCCGTGCAATTTATTGGGTCAGTAGTGATGAAAAATTGGCTAAAAAGATTTCTAAGTGGACCATTAAGGGTAAGTCAGAAAAGGTTCAAGAGCTCTTGCAAAATGAAGAGGCCTTGAGCGTCTCCGTGAATAGTGGCACTTTTGAGCGTGATGACCATTCAGTGATTGATGCTATTTGGCAACAGGAGGCGGGTACATTTGGTCCAATTGCATTAGATAACGGTACTTATGCAGTAGTTCAAATTGAAGAATTCATTCCTAGTGCACCAAAAGCTTTGAATGAAATCAAAGGATTGGTGATCGCCAGTTACCAAGATGCGCTTGAAAAAGAGTGGGTAAAGGCGTTGAAATTAAAATTTGAGGTCGATGTAAATGAGAACGCGAAAGCGGCTCTATTTGCTGAGTTGCGTTAATGTTGAAGCCGATCTTCATAGTACTTGTTGCGCTGGCAGCAGTGGCGTGCGTCCCCAATGGGGCGGCGGAATTAGAGGTATTGGCAGAATTGGGCAACAAAAAGCTTTATATAGAAGATATTTCGGACCACCTGCCCAAACCTGGGCAAATGGATGAAGCGGATAGTATTTCCTTAGTGAACCGTTTGGTTCGTCAGTGGGCAGAAAATGAACTGTTGGTGGAAGCGGCGGAATTCAACTTGACGACAGAATTAGAGGATTTCGAGGGCTTGGTAAAGCAATACAGAAATGATTTACTAAAGCATGCGTACATCGATGGATATGTGCGTCAGCATCTAGATACCACCATTTCTCAGCAACAAATTCAAGACTATTACGATCAAAACTTGAGCAATTTTGAGCTAAAAGAAAGTATTGTTCAGGCCTATTATGCTGCAGCGCCTTTAAAAGCACAGAAGACGCAGGAAGCGAAACGTTGGTTCCTTTCGGACAGATACCAGGAAAAATATTTGGATTGGGCAGAAGTATTTGTCACGAAACAAAGTAATTACGGCGATTCGGCCTGGGTACCCATGATGGATTTTCTGCAGGAAATTCCATTGGAATCGACCAACCCGTATAACTATTTAAATAGAAGAAAGAGATTTACCTGCGAAGACACTGCATTGGTGTATTTTGTGCAGGTGAATGCACTTTTGATAAAGGATAGCTATAGTCCGCTGCCTTATGTTGAAGAACGAATTAAGAAGGTACTGTTGAACAAGCGTCGACTGACGCTCATCGAGCAGATTGAAGAAAAAATAATTGAACATGCAATTGAAGAAGGCACACTTATTATACATTAATTTTTTCGTCTTACTCTCCGTATTGGCGAGTGCGCAACCTCAGACTGTTGATGGTGTCGCCGCAATCGTAGGGGGTGATGTTATTCTTAAGAGTGATATCGACGAGCAGTACGACGTATTCAATCGTCAAAACTTTGGGAAACCAGTATCGTACTGTGAGGTTTTCGAAGAACTGTTGTTTCAAAAGTTACTTATTCACCATGCAGCTATCGATTCCATTTCAATTGGAGAAGAAGAAGTAGAGGCGAATATGGATCGTAGAATTCAACAATTGATCATGCAGATGGGTGATCAAAAGAAATTAGAAGACTTTTACGAAAAATCCGTTGTCGAGATAAAAGAAGACATGCGAACGCTCATCAAGGAGCAGCTAACCGCGCAGCGAATGCAAATGACGGTAGTAGAAGGTATTGAGGTGACGCCATCTGAAGTTCGCGAGTATTACGAAAATTTACCTGCTGATAGTATTCCTCTGATCAGTGCAGAAGTAGAATTGAGTCAGATTGTAAAATTTCCAGAATTGTCTGATGAGGCTGAGCAAGAAGTGATTGCTAAGCTAAAAGAGCTAAAAGAACGCATTGAGAACGGCACGTCTTTCTCTTCCATGGCCATTCTCTACAGCGAGGATCCAGGATCAAATAAAAAAGGGGGTGAGTACCAAGGCATTCAGCGTGGTGTCTTTGTTAAGGAATTTGAGGCCGTAGCTTTTAATTTGCGCAAAGGAGAAATAAGCGACCCTTTTAAGACCGAATTTGGTTATCATATTGTCCAATTATTAGAGAAGCGTGGGGAAGAATTGGACCTTCGTCACATCCTGATAAAGCCAAAACTAACGCAAGAAAATTTGCAAGAGGCGAAGAATTTCTTAGATAGCGTTAGCGTAGCAATTGCAAACGGTGAGATGACATTCGAAGAGGCTTCTAGACGTTTTAGTGATGATGAACAAACGCGATTCAACGGCGGACAGATGAGCAATTTTCAAAGCGGAAACAACAAATTTGAAGTATCCCAGCTGGACAGGGGACTTTTTGCCTTGATCAGTTCATTAGAAGATGATGAAATCTCAGAGGCGTCGTTTTACCGCACGGAAGACCAGCGTGAGGCGTTCCGTATTGTTCGTTTGGATGCGAACTATGAACCGCACAAAGCAAATTTAGATTTAGACTTTACACGTATAAAGGGTTTTGCACTTCAGCAAAAGCAAGCAAAGACGGTTGAAGATTGGAAGAATGAAAAATTGGCCGATACATTTGTGAAAATCAATGAAGGCTATTACGATTGTGCGGACGAATTAAATTCTTGGAACAGCAACAATGACTAACGAAGAAATCATCTCTATTCTCGAGAATGCTCCTGTAAAACTTCAAGCTTTTAAGTCTGAAGTCGGTAAGATTATTATAGGACAGGAAGAGGCAGTTGATTTGATTACTATGTCTATCCTTTGTCAAGGACATAGTTTGTTAGTTGGTGTGCCGGGATTGGCAAAAACACTATTGATCACCTCCGTAAGCCAGGCATTGGGTTTAGATTTTTCGCGCATACAGTTTACGCCAGATTTAATGCCTTCCGATATTACAGGTACGGAAGTGTTGAATGCACAACGAGAATTTATCTTCCATAAGGGACCCGTATTTTCAAATGTGGTTCTTGCAGATGAAATAAACCGTACACCTCCCAAGACTCAGGCTGCCTTGCTTGAGGCCATGCAGGAAAAGAAAGTAAGTGCAGCAGGTAAAACGATGGATTTACCGAAGCCATTCTTCGTTTTGGCTACACAGAATCCTATCGAACAGGAGGGAACGTATCCATTACCTGAGGCACAATTGGACCGCTTTTTATTTAACATCTTCGTTGATTATCCAGCACTCGAAGAAGAACGTGCCGTTGTTCGCGCAACCACTATTGGTAGTAGCGTGATAGTAAATCCAGTCCTTTCTTCGAAAGAGGTACTTGACCTGCAGTTTGCATTGCGAGCAATGCCGGTGACTGATGCGGTTGTGGAATACGCGGTTGAACTAGCCCGAAAGACACGTCCCGGAAAAGAAGGCGGCAGCACAGTAGCGGATACTTATTTCTCGTGGGGCGCAGGACCTCGCGCGTCGCAAAATATGGTCCTTGCCGCCAAAGCGTTGGCCATGATGCACGGTGAAGGTACCCCGAGCACAGCCCATGTAAAGCAAATTGCGCCTGCCGTGCTTCGCCACCGCGTAGTGATTAATTACAAGGCGAAAGGTGAAGGATTGACGGTTGATGCATTGATCGGTCAACTTTTATAAATAAGACATCTGTTAAGACGCGTTAAACTTCTGAGGCATCCCATCAGATAGTTCTATTTTCGTGGTATGTTGAATCAATTCATAGGTAAACTCCGTAAGCACGCATTGACTGCAGTGCTTACTGCTGCGGTGCTTGGCGCGTTGTTATTGCAATTGAATTTACTCTCCGGTGAATTAGAGTTGCAAAAGCAGCAATTTGATTCGGATGTCAATGCAACTGCTACGACTATTAATGAGCGTGTACGCCTCTTTGTAAAAAGAAAAAGTACAGGAGCGCTTAAGCGAAGTACGACGAGTGATTCAACAGTGACCATAAATACTCCGATGGGAACGACCACGCTTCGCTGGTCGGCATCTCAAGGCGCATCTCCGTACCGATCAGGGTTTGGCGTGGATACAACCATGATTTCTGGATTTCTTGACGATTTCCAAAGTTCATTGCCTTGGGAAACGCTTATTACTTCGTCAGAAATGGACAGCTTGTTGCAAAGTGAATTACGCATTCGAGGAATACGCACAGCGCCAAAGTGGGCCATCGTTGAAAACGGTTATCTAAACAGCTTAATCAGCGATGCTTTTGCTACTGGTAAGGTGTCGTACAACTTCGTTCTGGCTGAAAGTTTTTTTGGCCCTACAAGACAGTTGCTCATGTATTTTCCTTCGGGAAAGTTCTATTTGGCATCACGGGTATACCTGAACCTTTTTGTTACACTTTTCTTTTCTACGGTCATTCTCTTTGCCTTTTTTAGTGTGCAGCGTCAAGGACGAAAGCAAAAACGATTGGCGGTGGT
>JGI26260J51721_1001411_pt1 | contig 10120 bp, 9 predicted proteins | sample SaaInlV_120m_DNA_4_FD_51721 | JGI IMG/M metagenome (IMG submission 51721)
CGTCGAGCTGGTCAGTGTCAGGCATGGCGGGTGCGCAGCCTTCTTGGGCGACGACGATGGACGCGCAGGCGGACCCGCGCAAGATGGCTTCTTTCATCGGGCTGTCTTGTGACAACGATGCCATGAAACCGGCCATGAAGCTGTCACCTGCGCCGGTGGGTTTGACCGCATCCACGGGGTAAATGCCTGTCGGGATTTCTTGGCCATCCGCAAACGTCACGGCACCTTTGTGGCCCATTTTGTAGACGACGATTTCGGCGGTGGTTGTGGCAAGATCGCGTGCCTTGGCCAGCCCTTTGTCGATGCCGCCCGCCATGAACCCGAATTCTTCGTCATTGCCGACAATCACGTCAGACAGATCACCCGCGCGGGACAAAACGTCAGCGGCGACTTGCGGTGAGGGCCAGGAATAGGGGCGGTAATCAACATCAAAAATGATCGGGATGCCTGCGGCTTTGGCCAGTTCAAACGCACGGAATGCAGCCGCGCGTGACGGTTCGGCGGCAAACACAGTGCCTGCGGTGATGAGGGCGCTAAACTGNCTAAAATCCAAGGCTTCGACATCCGCCATGTTCATCTGAAAATCAGCGGCGTTGTTGCGGTAAATCACCGATTGGTGGTCTTCAACGCGGGTTTCATAGACGGCAAGGGATGTGCGTTCTTCACCTTGAATAGTGCGCACATGGGTGCGGCCCACGCCGTAATGGTCCAGCTGGTTCAGGCAATAACGGCCCACAGCATCATCAGACACGCAGGTGATCAGATCAGCGGCAAGGCCGAGCTTGACCAATCCTGCTGCGATATTCGCGGATGATCCGCCCATGGCCACGAACATGTCCGTCGCGGTTTCAATCTGGGTGTGCGCGACGGGGGACAGATCCATCCCGACGCGCCCGACGACGATGAACTTGCCGCCTTTGATGCCGCTGAGTGCGTTCACTTTCGCCCCACCGCATTGCCGGCTTTCGCTGTATCCAGCACCTCGGGGTAGGGATAATTCAGGCCAAGCAGTTGGCGGATGTCAGGGCTTGCCGCGTCGATGAAGGACTGTGGCAAAGCGGCGGGCATGTCTTCCATCGGCTTCACCCATTTGGGCAAATATTGGATCAGAACGGCGTTACGATCATGATCGGATTTGTTGGGCATCGCGCAATGCCATGTGACGCCATAAAACAGCGCGACGTCACCCGGTCCACCGATCATTTGTTCGCAGGTGTCGAAAAATTTGTCTTCTGCCGTGGGATAACGCAGCTCTTTCTGGCTGCCGGGCATGTAGCCAGTTGCGCCGCTTTCAACTGTAAATGGATCAAGAATAACAGATACTTGGGCGTTCATTGGGAAGGACCCGTTGAACCCGATCGGGTGGGTTTCAGGTTTGTGATAGTCCCAATAGGGGTAATCTACATGGGGTTCTTGGCCGGGGCCGCCCGGTAGGATGCGGTTCGCGGCAATGGAGCCCATGATGAATTCGGTGCCCAGAAACTTGCGCAGGATATTCATCAGAACAGGGTGCGCGGCCATTTCGGAAAACACGTCGCCCTTGGCCAGTAGGTTCCAAACGCGGCGTTGCAAACTGATCTTACCGTCTGCCTCGGCGGCGCCTTGGAAATGGGTGGCTTTTTCGGTGTCGGATTCCGAATGTTCCATGATGATCGCGCGGGCTTCTGCGATTTGATCTGCGCTGAACAGGCCAGATATTTTCACAGCACCNCCACCGTTCAACAGTTCTTCGACAATGGCTTCAGGTGTAGCGGTTTTTGCAGTGTAGCTTTTCATCAGAGACCTTTGCGCTGTTTGGATCGGCTGGATTCCCAATCGGTATGGGCGTCGCGGACTTTGGCGCTGTCGGACACGGATGGCGTTCCCACCTCCCACCATGTGTGGCCTTCGGTTGTCCAACCCTCATAGGGGTCGACTTTCATCACGATTACGCTGGTTTTGTCGGCCGCTTTGGCGCGCTTGAACGCTTCGCCCAATTCAGCCGGGTTCGCGACGGTTTCAGCGTTGGCCCCCATTGAGGCGGCGTGGGCTTCGAAATCGACGCTGAAGGGGGCCGGCACAGTTGGCGTATCTGCGATCAGGTTGTTGAAGCTTTCGTTGCCCGTGTTGTTTTGCAGTTTGTTGATGACGGCAAAACCACCGTTGTCGAGGACCAGCAGNATCATTTTCTTTTGGGTGAGAACGGAGGAATAGATGTCACTGTTCATCATCAAATAGGACCCGTCGCCACAAAACACGATGGTGTCTTTGTCTGGTTCGCGCTGGGCCTGTGCAATGCGTGCACCCCAACCGCCCGCGATTTCATATCCCATGCACGAAAAGCCGAATTCGACGTCGACTGTGGACAGGCCCTTTGTGCGCCAGTTGGCGGTGACTTCTGCTGGCAATCCACCTGCGGCGGCAACAACACGGTCGCGCGGATCGCAAAGATCATTCACCACACCGATGGCTTGGGCATAGCTGTTGGGGCGGTTGCCGTGGGCGACGTTGGCCGCAACGTAGGCGTCCCATTTCGCGCGTTCCGCTTTGGCGAAATCTACCCATGCAGCGTCATAGGCCACACCACTAAGCGCGCCGTGCAAATCGGTTAGGGACGTTTTGGCGTCACCCACGACAGGGGTTGATTGGTGTTTCATCGCGTCATGTCGCCCGACGTTCACCGTGACGATTTTTGCGTCCTTGGCGAATGCCGTCCATGATCCTGTAGTGAAATCCTGCAAGCGGGTACCAACAGCGACGATCACGTCGGCCTTTTCGGCAACCGCATTGGCACTGTCGGAACCCGTCACACCAAGTGGCCCGATGTTGAGGGGGTGATCCGCCAACATATTCGCGCGCCCTGCGATGGTTTCGACCACGGGGATATTGAGGCCTTCGGCCAGCGCGGTAAGTTCGTCGACTGCACCAGAATACTGCACGCCGCCGCCCGCGATGATAACGGGGCGTTTGGCGTTTGCGATGATGTCACGGGCCGCTGCGATTTCATCCTCGCAGGGACGTTGGCGGCGGATTTTTTGGACCTTTTTGTCAAAGAACCCGGTCGGGTAGTCATAGGCCCAGCCTTGTACGTCTTGTGGCAGGCCGATGAACGCAGGCCCGCAATCGGCGGGGTCGAGCATCGTTGCCAAAGCATTGGGCAGCGACTGTATGATTTGCGCAGGATGCGTGATGCGATCCCAATAACGGGTCACGGTCTTGAAGGCATCGTTCACGCCGAACGTCGGGTCGCCGAAGTGTTCAAGTTGCTGCAAAACCGGATCGGGCAGGCGGGTTTGGAATGTGTCACCGCATAGCATCAGCATCGGCAAACGGTTCGCATGGGCGAGTGCTGCTGACGTCAAAAGGTTTGCCGTTCCGGGGCCAGCAGACGCGGTGCACAACATAAACCGCTGACGCAGCCATTGTTTGGAATAGCCGGCGGCGGCAAACCCCATGCTTTGTTCGTTCTGACCGCGATACAGCGGTAGCGTGTCTTGAACGTTATACAGCGCCTCACCCAAACAGGTGACGTTGCCGTGGCCGAAAATACCAAAGCCACCACCGCACACGCGCAGTTCTTCGCCATCGATTTTGATGAACTGATTGTCTAGATAGCGAATGATTGCTTGCGCCACGGTAAGCCGGACTGTGGTGTCGGTCATGTGGAGTGTCCCCAGATTCTGCCAGTGCATCGATCAGCGGCAAAGATTGCTGCTTGCACGTTTCAAATTCAGACGATAACCATTTTGCAACCGGTTGCAAACCAGTTTTCAAAAAAGGACGCGAAGTGACAGAGATCGGCATCGGAATCTTGGGCGGTGGCTATATGGGGAAGGCCCATTCCGTCGCGATGGCGTCTGTCGGGGCGGTGTTCAACACGCCCCTGCGCCCCCGATTAGAGATGATTTGCGCGTCNTCACAAGAATCGGCTGAGAGGTACCGCAAGGCCTTTGGATTTGTCCGCGCCACGGACGATTGGCGCGTTCTGGTGGCTGACCCAAAGGTTGAAGCGATCGTGATTGCAACGCCCCAATCCATGCACCGTGAAATTGCCGAAGCGGCGTTCGCGGTTGGAAAACCCGTGTTGTGTGAAAAACCGATGGGCGCTGATTTGGCGGACGCCGAGGCTATGGTTGCCGCCGCAGAAGCGACAGGCACGCCGAATATGGTTGCTTACAATTACATCCGCACGCCTGCGTCACAATACGCGCGCAAGTTGATTGCGGATGGCGTGATNGGCGATGTCACGGCGTTTCGCGGCGAACATACCGAAGATTTCATGGCCGACCCGATGGCATCCGCCACATGGCGCACGACGGGCATGGCCAATGGTACGATGGGCGATTTGGCCCCCCATATGATCAACGCGGCACTTGCGCTAATCGGTCCGATCAAAAGCTTGATTGCCGAAGTTGAAACCGTTCACACCGAACGCCCCGGTGGCACGGTGACCAACGACGATCATGCACAAATGATGTGCCGGTTTGAAAACGGTGTGATGGGACAGATGTTTTTCAGCCGCGTCGCGACAGGCCGCAAGATGGGCTATGCCTATGAAGTTTCGGGTACAAAGGGCGCGATCAAGTTTGATCAAGAAGACCAGAACGCGATCCATTTGTATCTTATGGAGGACGATGAGGCGCAGCGCGGCTATCGTAAAATCCTGACAGGCCCCGCCCATCCTGACTATGAACCATTCTGTCTTGGGTCAGGGCATGGCACCGGATACCAAGACCAGATCATCATCGAGGCGCGCGATTTTTTGTATGCCATTCATTCGGGGCAGGCAGTTTGGCCGACGTTCCGTGACGGGCTGGATGTTGCCCGCGTTGTTCACACCGCTTTGGCCTCTGCGCAGTCGCGCAGCTGGCATGACGTTTCTTCGAAAGGCTAGAAACATGACTATTCGTATCGGTAATGCGCCCTGTTCTTGGGGCATCGAATTTGCGTCCGACCCCAGCTATCCCGCGTGGCGCGAGGTTTTGCGCCAAAACGCAGAAGCTGGGTATAAAGGTATCGAACTTGGACCCGTCGGCTATATGCCCGAGGATCCGAGCGAGCTGGGTGACGCCCTATCCGAGTTTGATCTTGAGCTGATTGGCGGCGTTGTTTTTCGCCCCTATCACGATGTCGCGGCATGGGATGATGTGCTGGATGGCACTCTGCGCACTTGTAAGGCGCTATCGGCGCACGGGGCCAAACACCTTGTGTTGATTGACAGCATTTCGCCGCGCCGCGCACCCACAGCAGGCCGCGCGAGCGAGGCCGAGCAGATGGACAAGGCGGAGTGGATTGCCTACCACGACCGTATTGCAGAGACCGCGAAAATCGGGGTGGATCACGGGCTGACGGTTGGCATTCACGCCCATGCTGGCGGGTTCATGGACTTTGAACCCGAGCTTGACCGCCTGTTGTCCGAGGTCGACGAAAGCATCTTGAAAATCTGTTTTGATACAGGCCATCATTCCTACGCAGGCTTTGATCCGGTGGCGTTTATGAAGCGCAATATGAGTCGCATTTCATATATGCATTTCAAGGATATTGATCCTGTGGTGAAGGCCGATGTGGTCGCCAAACGCACCGATTTCTACACGGCATGTGGTCAAGGGATTTTCTGTAATCTGGGGCAGGGGGATGTTGATTTCGCGTCCGTCCGCCAAGTGTTGATCGACAATAACTTTGAAGGCTGGTGCACGGTCGAACAAGATTGTGATCCGTCCATGCCGGGCACGCCCATGGAAGACGCAAAAGCCAACCGTGAATACCTGCAATCCATCGGGTTCTGAGGAGAAGATTATGACACGTTTGAATTGGGGTATGATTGGTGGCGGCGAAGGCAGCCAAATCGGGCCAGCGCACCGTCTGGGCGCACAAGCTGACGGTAACTTTGTATTGGCTGCAGGCGCCTTGGATCATGACGCGGATAAAGGCCGTGATTATGCACAGCGTCTTGGCGTTGCGGCAGACCGTGCCTACGGCGATTGGCGCGAAATGTTGGCAGGTGAGAGCGCGCGGGATGATCGCGTTGATCTTGTGACTGTTGCCACGCCGAATTCCACGCATTTTGAAATCACCAAAGCTTTCCTTGAAGGCGGGTTCAATGTGCTGTGCGAAAAGCCGATGACGATGACCGTCGAAGAGGGCGAAGAGATCGTTAAGATCGCTGCGAAGACCGGTAAAATTTGCGCCGTGAATTATTGCTATTCCGCCTATCCGATGGTGCGCGAAATGCGCGAAATGGTGCGTACGGGGCAGGTGGGTAAGATCCGCCTGATCGTGACAAATTTCAGCCATGGGCACCACGGCGACGCGACGGATGCGGACAATCCGCGGGTGCGGTGGCGGTATGATCCTGCGATGGCGGGTGTGTCGGGGCAGTTTGCCGATTGCGGTATTCACGCGCTTCACATGGCGTCGTTTATTGCGGGCGACCAAGTGCGCAGCCTAAGCGCGGACTTTGCGTCGACGATTTCAAGCCGAGAGTTGGAAGACGACGCCATGGTGAATTTCCGCCTTGAAGGTGGCACCGTTGGCCGACTTTGGACATCTTCGGTCGCGATTGGCCGTCAGCACGGATTTGAAATTCAGGTCTTTGGTGAAACGGGTGGCATGCGCTGGGCGTCAGAGCAGCCAAACCAAGTGTACTACACCCCTGTCGGTGGGCGCACGCAGATCATGGAAAAAGGCGAGAACGGGTTGTCGACCGAGGCAGAACGAATGACACGCGTTGGCATCGCCCATCCCGAAGGGTTCCCATTGGCGGTTGCNAATATTTACGTTGATCTGGCGGCGGGCATTCGTGGTGAGGTTCGCGATGGATTGCCCACAGCCGAAGATGGTGTGCGGTCCATGGCTGCGGTGCATCAAGCCGTTGCATCGGCCAAGGCGAATGGCGAATGGGTTGATGCCCGCCCGCCGATGTATCGCTAATTTTCAGATGAACTTTGATCGGGCTGGATTGATTGAAAATCCAGCCCGAACGTCTTCGGCCTACGTCGTCAGTTCCAAGTCGATGCGCAGGGGATTTTGTCGTATCACATCGCCCGGTATACTTTTGCGCAATCGCGGCAACTTCTTCGATCAAACTGCTTTCCAGCGTCTTGGGTTTCAGCCCAAAGCCGATGAAGCGGTCATTGGCGACGTTCAATTCATTTTCTGCGGATTCATTGCGAGGATTGTCGAGATAGGCGATTTTTGCACCCGTTGCGCTGCTGATCATTTTGGCAAGATCACGCACGCGGTGGGTTTCGGTCATCTGGTTCAGAATATTCACGCGTTCGCCCGTTTGCGGAGGGTTGTTTAGGGCAATTTCGATGCATTTGCAGGTGTCTTGAACATGAATGAAGGCGCGAGTTTGCCCGCCGGTGCCATAGACTGTCATCGGATAATCGACAGCAGCTTGCATGATAAAGCGATTCAAGACGGTTCCAAAGTCGCCGTCATAATCAAACCGATTGATCAGCCTTTCGTCCATCGCGGTTTCGTCGGTTTGCGTTCCCCAAACAATCCCTTGGTGCAGGTCTGTGATTTTGACTTTGTCGTTCTTATTGTAGAATGCGAACAGCAGCTGGTCTTGGGATTTGGTCAGATGATAAATTGAACCCGGATTGGTGGGATACAGAATCTCCTGCTCTGTTTCGCCCTCGGGCGTGTCGATTTTGACCTTCAGATACCCTTCCGGAATTTTCATACCGGCGGTGCCGTATCCGTAGACGCCCATCGTTCCGAGGTGGATGACGTGCACATCCACGCCAGCATCAACCACCGCCGTCAAAACATCCTTTATCGCGTTGAGGTTGTTGTTCACGGTGTAACGTTTGTGCCCCGCGGATTTCATCGAATAAGGCGCTGGGCGTTGTTCTGCGAAGTGGACAATCGCATCTGGCTGTTCGTCCTTAATGAGCGACACAAGCCGATGGTAATCTTTGCCGACGGTAAAATTTTCGAACTTGATGTCTTTGCCGGACAATTCTTTCCAAACGCGGATTCGTTCACCAATCGGGCGGATCGGCGTCAGGCTTTCGACCTCCAGCTCAACATCAATTTCACGTCGCGACAGGTTGTCTACAATTGTGACGTCATGGCCTTGTTTGGACAAGTAAAGGGCATTGGGCCAACCGCAAAATCCGTCCCCACCGAGAATGATTGCTTTCATGAAAGCTGTCCTTTCAAAGACCAGAAGGTTTGAGTTTTGGGTGGCGTAAAAACCGCCCCCTTTGAGTTTGCTTATGGGTGGGATAAGTCCCGGGGAATTCGTTTTGGTTAACGCTGCGAGATTGTGTGGGCCGTTTTTCGACAGGTCCGAAAACACAGAGCATTAACCAATTACTAGGACCGGGCAGTTTAAGGATCGAGGAGCTGTTTTTCGAGACGTTGCAAGGGAAGCCATATGGTCGAATATCTTATGAAGGGCGTGTTGAAGGGTGGTCTTCGTTCGATCAAAAATTTCAGTGCGCGCGGCTATATGGCTGGCGTTGCCGTGCAAAAAACGAAGTTTTCCGCGATTGACCGCCTTGATGGTTTGTCCGCACTAGGGGCGGCGGTGAATGTGTTTGATGCGGATCTTCTGACGGTCGCCGAGGCATGCGATACTCACGAGCCCTCGCAAGATTGGGGGGCGGAATATGTGGTGATCAAAGCAGCATTCGATCCGCTTTTCTATCTGTCGCAGCACGCCGATATGCAACGCAGTCAATTTCACCAGACCGGCCATTCGATAGGTTCAGAACCGGCCGGTTCCAAACGGACCATTCGCTGAGCCTGGCTTCATTAACGGAGCGCCGGACTTTCCAGTGGTTGGGGCCCACTTCTAAAACGACTGCTTGGAGCTTGAGTTTATTGCAGGGCAAAGTCGGCGGCGTGTTCGGAAGGCGGCTGTAGATATAAGGCTTTTGCACCTTCGGATGATCGCATAGACTTCAAGAAATGTAGCGGAACATGAAAAGAACCAGCATGAATAACACTGCGGATGAGATAATCTTTCACAACTACCCACAATCACCAGTAGCGGAAAAAGTCCGCGTCGCGTTCGGCATTAAGGGCCTTGGATGGCGAAACGTCGAAATTCCGCGCATCCCGCCAAAACCCATGCTCACCGCGCTTACGGGTGGGTACCGACGCACCCCCGTCATGCAGATTGGTGCAGACATCTATTGCGANAGCCAATGCATCATTCGGGAACTAGAGCGGCGCTGGCCAGCTCCGACTTTCATGCCGATATCAGAAGCTGGATTGATGTGGTGTCTCAGTCGCTTCACCGACGGTGAGCTTTTTAAATTGGCATTGAAGCTTGTTCTTGGAGCAGCCGGTGATGATCTGCCAAAAGATTTCGCTGAGGACCGAGGACGGTTGTACCTCGGCGAGGATTGGGCGGACGGGTTGAAACGCGCCAATGAACAGCTTCCTCACCTTGTGGCACAAATTCGTGCACCGTTGTCTTGGGTGAACGCCCAATTGGCGGATGGCCGTGCATTTCTATTGGGGTCTGACCCTGCGGCCATTGATGCGCAGATGTATCACATCGTTTGGTTCATTCGAGGCCGCTGGAGCGGAGGACCCGCGATGTTGTCCGAATTTCCCGACCTTGTTCGCTGGGAAGAAAACCTGCGCGCGATTGGTCACGGCACTTCGAGCGATATGAGCGCCGAAGACGCGATCACACAGGCGAAGGATCGCGCGTCCGTATCAGACACCGGCGTGGCCGCGAATGATCCCCAAGGATTGAAAGTTGGCGATTTGGTCACCATCAGTCCTGATGTCGATGGCGGCGAGCAGCCTGTTGATGGAACAATCCGTTTCGCCGATACGCACACAATTGCGATTGAACGCAGCAGCGATGATGTGGGAACGGTTTGTGTTCACTTCCCACGTGCGGGATACCGCGTCACGCTGGGTTAATGTCCAAGTCCGCCCTTCTGTTTGATGCCCCACCAACGATCGCAAAGGAAAGCCCATGATTGAATAAAACGTACCACTGCGCGTTGATGTTGTGTCTGATGTGATGTGCCCGTGGTGTGTGATCGGCTATCGGCAACTTGCGTGCGCCTTGGACACAACGGGGGTGGATCAACTACGCGATGGCGGCATCTAGTTGTTTGTCGTTGCGCTGGCGCTGATGGCGGGTTTGCGAAACACATGAAAA
>JGI26260J51721_1001428_pt1 | contig 10048 bp, 9 predicted proteins | sample SaaInlV_120m_DNA_4_FD_51721 | JGI IMG/M metagenome (IMG submission 51721)
GGGGGACAGAGCCGATGAGCGATTTTTCTGGCTGGCCAATCAAGCTCAAGGGTTTCGGCGTGGGCTGGCCGCGCATTTCGCCCAGCTTGGGCACTGCGGCGAGTAAGTTTTGTGTGTAGGGGTGTTGTGGGTTTTCGAAGATATCTTCGACGAGGCCTTCTTCGACCTTCTCACCACGAAACATCACCACGACGCGATCGGCCATCTGCGCAACCACGGCCATATCATGGGTGATGAACATGACGGCGGTGCCGGTGTCCTTTTTCAGCTTGTTCATCAGCCCAAGAATTTCCGCTTGGATGGTGACATCCAGGGCGGTGGTTGGCTCATCGGCAATCAGGAGCCGTGGCTCGCAGGCGAGTGCCATGGCGATGACCACCCTTTGGCGCATACCGCCGGACAATTCATGTGGATATTGGCCCAACCGGCGTTCTGGTTCGGGGATTCGCACTTGCCGCAACAGGTCAATTGCCCGGCTGCGGGCGGCGGCCTTGCTCAGACCCATATGCAGCCGCAGACCTTCCATGAGTTGCCGTCCAATGGTGAAGACCGGATTCAGGGAGGTCATGGGTTCTTGGAAAATCATGCCAATCTCGCGGCCCCGAATGGCGCGCATGTCATTGGGGTTCATAGTCCGCAGATCAACCTGCCCGGCGGCGCCGCGGTCGAACAATAAGCGCCCATCCGAAATTTCTCCGCCGCCATATTCCACAAGGCGCATGAGGCTGAGGGATGACACAGACTTGCCGGAACCGCTTTCGCCTACGATGGCCACAGTCTCGCCAGCGGCAATGTCAAAGCTTACCCCTTTTACGGCTTCGACCGGCCCATCTTGAGTTTGAAACTCCACTTTCAAGTTTTCAAAACGCGCAATCGGATGATCTAGCATCATAGCCTCTTCAGGTGATCGGTTATATTTTCAAAGGATTACACACAAACTTGCCAGCTGTGTATTGGCTCCCACTGGGGTTACTCTGCGTTTGGCACTGTCACTTGTCTAGTTAAAAAATACTTGATTTTTCGGTCAAGCCGGTTGTTCATGACTCCACGACGGGGATGCGGAGTGTGTTTTCTAGCCAAGTTCGACAAGAATTTTGCTCAAGATTTGAAAGTGCGTTTTGAAAAATTCCCGCAGATGCGATTAATCAGGGAGAGAAACATGAAACATATTGCACTCATGTTCGGATCAGCGGCGCTGGTCGGGATGAGCACAATGGCGGTGGCCGGTGGCCATGAAGCCCGTGGAAGAGACGGCGAAGTTAAGATCATCTATTGGCAAGCGCCATCGATTCTTAATCCATTTTTGTCTGGTGGCACAAAGGATGTGGAAGCGGCATCTTTGGTGATTGAGCCATTGGCGCGCTATAATGAGAAAGGCGAATTGGTGCCTTGGCTCGCGGACAGTGTTCCGACCGTAGCCAATGGTGGCGTGAGCGCAGATCTCACCTCCATCACCTGGAACATCACGCCCGGCATCATGTGGTCCGACGGCACGCCCTTCACCTCTGCGGATGTGAAGTTCACTTATGACTACTGCACTGATCCCGATGGTGGCTGTGCGCAGGTGACAAAATTCAATGGCGTCAGCTCTGTTGAAACACCGGATGCACTGACCGTTGTTGTGAATTTTGAACAGCAAACACCCTTCCCCTACGGACCCTTCGTGGGCGGCGAAAGCCCAATTTTGCAAGCGGCGCAATTTGCCGATTGTGTGGGCGCAAAGGCATCAGAATGCACGGAAGAGAACTTTAACCCCGTCGGCACCGGGGCTTACGTTGTTGATGAATTCCGTCCCAATGACGTGATTGTTCTTTCAGCGAATGACAACTACCGCGAGGCGGGCAAGCCAGCCTTTGCCAAAGTCACCTTCAAAGGCGGCGGCGATGCGGCGGCCGCGGGTCGCTCGGTTATGGAAACTGGCGAATATGACTATGCTTGGAACCTTCAATTGGCACCGGATGTGATTGCGCAAATGGAAGCTGCTGGCAAAGGCACGCCTGTGGCTGGCTTTGGTCCTTTGGTCGAGCGCATCATGCTCAACCACACCAACCCAGATCCATCGCTGGGCCCGGATGAGCGTGCGGTGATCCGTCCGCATCCATTCCTGCAAGATCCTGCGGTCTATAAAGCCTTGTCTTTGGCGATTGATCGGGAGCTTCTGGTTGAAATCGGCTATGGCAAAGCGGGCAAAGTGACTTGTAACTGGGTGCCGGCGCCAGCGGCGGTGAATTCCGACACATTCGATTGCTCGACCCAAGATATCGCCGGTGCAAATGCGATGCTTGATGCGGCTGGTATTGTAGATACCGATGGCGATGGTGTGCGCGAAAAAGACGGCGTGCCGCTGCGCATGACCTATCAAACCTCCACAAATGCTGTGCGTCAGGACTTCCAAGCTCTGATCAAACAGTGGTGGAGCGAGATTGGGGTTGACGTAGAATTGCGCAATATCAGCGCCTCTGTCTTCTTTGGCGGCGACCCTGGGTCACCTGATACATTCCAAAAATTCTATGCAGATTTGGAAATGTACGCCAATACCTTCAACGGTACAGATCCTCAGTCCTATCTGGCGAACCTTCTGTGTGACAAAGCGCCATCGCCCGCCTCACAATGGCAGGGTGAGAATATCTCGCGCTTCTGTTCGGCAGAGTATGACGCCTTGCACGCGCAATTGGCCACAACGGCCGATGCCGGCGAGCGCGCCTCTATTGCCCGCCAGCTGAACGATATGGCCGTCTCCGAAGGCGCGATGATCCCGCTGGTTCATCGGGGCCGCTTGTCTGCCCATTCCAAAACTCTGGGTGGTGTTGTCTTGAATGTTTGGGACAGCGAACTTTGGAATGCTGCCGATTGGCATCGTCTGAAGTAAATTTTGCGGCGCCCTGCCCGAGGGGTGGGGCGCCGATTTAAACGAATGTTATCAAGAAAATGAGCTAAATCGCCGATGCTAACATTTACTATTCGACGTCTTGTCCTAGCGATTCCGACGCTTTTGTTCATTTCCCTTGTGATCTTTTTGTTGCTGCAATTGGCCCCCGGAGATCCGATGGCGCAGGTGCCTTTGACCGTGCCGCCCGAGGTCAAGCAACAGATGCGCGAGGCGCTTGGCCTTGGCCAGCCGATCCATATTCAGTATTTCAAATGGATCATTCAGTTTTTTTGGATAGAGCCGCTCAATGGGATTGATGCGCTTTTCGGTACGGGCTTGGCCGAAGGACAGCTTAGAGTGATCTCCTGGCAGACCCGTTCGCCGGTGATTGACATCGTGATCCAGCGCTTGCCCCAGACGCTTTGGGTTGTGGGTGTGGCCTATGTGGTGGGTATTCTCATTGCCCTGCCGATTGGAATAATCTCGGCTTACCGGCAATATTCCATCTTTGACCAAGCCGGGACATTCATCACGATGATCGGCTTTTCCGTGCCGCCATTCTTTTCCGGTGTCTTGGTGATTGTGATCTTNTCGGTGCAGCTGGGCTGGTTCCCGTCGATCTATGACACGATGCATGTGGTCGATGATTGGGCCAGTTTTAAAGTGCAGATTTGGCAGATGTTCCTGCCCGTCATGGTTCTTGCTTTGCAGATCACCAGCCAGATCAGCCGCTTCATGCGCGCCTCCATGCTCGACAACCTCAGCCATGACTATGTGCGCACCGCACGCGCCAAAGGGTTGAGCGAAGCCACCGTGGTCTTGGTGCATGTTCTGCGCAATTCGATGATCCCAGTGGTGACGGTGATTGCCCTTGGGGTGCCGTCGATTTTTGGCGGTGCGATCATCACCGAACAGGTTTTCAAAGTGAATGGCATTGGCCAATTGCTCATCACGGCCATTCAGGCCAATGACCTGCCGATGGTGCAAACNTTGACCTTCATCTTCGCGATTTTAATCGTGCTGTTCAATTTGATTGCCGATGTGCTCTATGGCCTTTTAGACCCAAGGATCCGCTATGACTGAGATATCCGATCCCCTNGACATCGACCGNCCGCCGTCCAATCGTTGGGCAGAGGTTTGGCGGCAATTTCGCGCCCATAAGGGCGCGATGGCCGGAGCTGTGGTCTTTGGATTAATCATTGCCGGGGTGTTTCTCGGGCCTTTTATCTATCCGCATGACCCGCAATACCTGCCCTCTGGCCGTGATTTTATCACCCTGCGGGACACGCGGCCGATCTATGTTGCGCTCTGGGACCCGAGCGCGAAGGTGAATTGGCACTATGTGCTGGGCACAGACAATCTGGGCCGGGACAATTTGGCCCGGTTTCTATCCGGGGGGCGGGTGTCAATTTCCGTGGGCTTGACCGCGATGATCTTGTCGATTGTTCTTGGCACTTTCGTTGGGCTGATTGCGGGTTTCTTCCGGCTTTTTGACGGCCCTTTGATGCGCCTGACCGATCTGTTTTTGGCTCTGCCCATTTTGCCTTTGATCTTGGTGGCCTCTGTGCTGTTTCGAGAGAGCCTGGCGCTGTCGCTTGGACCCGAGATGGGCACGTTCTTGTTGATCGTCGGTTTGATTGGCCTGACCAGCTGGATGCAGACGGCCCGTATTGTGCGGGGTGATGTTTTGGCCCTCAAAGAGCGGGAATTCATCCTTGCGGCCCGTTCGATTGGCACCACACCGCGCAATCTGATTTTGAATCACATCCTGCCCAATGTCATGTCACCGATCTTAGTCTCCGCCACCTTGGGAATCGCCACGGCCATCATTACTGAAAGTGCTTTGTCCTTTTTGGGCTTCGGCTTCCCCCCCGATTTCCCGACCTGGGGCAAATTGCTCAATGACGCGGTGGACCGGATGACGCTCTATCCCGAACGCGTCATATGGCCGGGGACATTAATCTCATTGACGGTTCTAAGTGTGAATTATCTTGGAGATGGCCTCAGGGATGCTCTGGATCCACGCAGCCGCAGCCGCTAGAATATTGGCAAAGGCCGCCTGCGTTGCACCGTGAGGGGTTGTCATTCAGTGTCATTGGGTAAATGGGGTGTAGACCTGCCGAAGTGATAAGGGATCAAATATGTCGACCATCGTCTCCGTTCAAAATGTTCGCAAAACCTATGACGGTGNGTTNGAAGCCTTGAAGGGCGCGAGCCTGGATATTCAGGAGGGGGAAATCATCGCCCTGCTCGGCCCGAATGGGGCCGGGAAGACAACCTTGATTTCCACGATTTGCGGTATCTCTAGCCTGACATCGGGACGCATAACGGTTGCCGGCATGGATATCGGCCTTTGCTATCGCAAGGTGCGCGCGATGATTGGCTTGGTGCCGCAAGAAATCGCCCTTGAGCCGTTTGAGACTGTGATCAATTCGGTGCGCTTTTCACGAGGGTTGTTCGGCAAGGCGAAGAATGAAGCCTACCTTGATGAAATTCTCAAAACGCTTTCCTTGTTCGACAAGAAAGACTCCAAAGTTATGGCGCTCTCCGGTGGGATGAAGCGCCGGGTCTTGATCGCCAAGGCCTTAGCCCATGAACCAAAGGTCCTGTTTTTGGATGAGCCAACCGCTGGCGTGGATGTGGAGCTGCGCAAAGATATGTGGAACACGGTGGCCAAGCTCAAAGGGCAGGGCGTCACCATCATTTTGACCACCCATTACATCGAGGAGGCAGAGGCGATTGCTGACCGTATCGCCGTGATCAACGGGGGTGAAATCCTCTTGGTTGAAGATAAAGCCGCATTGATGGCGCGTATGGGCAAAAAGCAAATTCGCATTGAACTTCTGGAGCCTGTTCAAGAGATCCCGACCAAGCTGGCCCCCTATGGGCTGGAGCTGGCGCCCGATGGCGGTGGCCTCACCTATACCTACGATGTCAACGCTGAGCGCACTGGCATTACCGGCTTGCTCAATGATTTGCAGGCCGCCGGTCTGCAAATGCGAGATGTGCAAACCCAGCAATCGAGCCTGGAAGATATTTTCGTCGATTTGGTTCAGGAGGATGGGGTATGAATTTTCAAGCAATCGCGGCGATCTACACATTTGAGATGGCGCGTTTTTTTCGCACGCTTAAGCAATCCTTCATCTCTCCCGTGCTGTCGACCAGCCTCTATTTCGTCGTCTTCGGTACCGCCATTGGCAGCCGAATGGAGGCGGTGGATGGCGTGGACTACGGGGCGTTTATTGTGCCGGGCCTGATCATGCTCTCGGTCATGACACAATCAATTTCGAATGCCAGTTTCGGAATTTATTTCCCAAAATTTATCGGGACGATTTATGAGCTGCTGTCAGCGCCGGTGAATTTTCTAGAGATTGTCATCGGTTATGTGGGGGCCGCGGCGACAAAGAGCCTATTTATCGGGTTGGTCATTCTTGGAACAGCCTATCTTTTTGTCGATTTGGATATCCAACACCCCATCGCGATGATGAGCTTTTTGCTCCTAACCTGCCTATCGTTCTCGCTCTTGGGTTTTATCATCGGAATTTGGGCGGGGAACTTTGAGCAGCTCAATCTCGTGCCAATGCTGGTGGTGACACCTTTGGTATTTCTGGGCGGATCCTTTTACTCGATCTCGATGCTTCCAGAATTTTGGCAAACCGTCACCCTGTTTAACCCGGTCGTCTATCTCATATCTGGGTTTCGCTGGGCGTTCTTTGGAACAGCGGATGTGGCNATTGGCATCAGCCTTGGGGCAATTGGCCTGTTTACGCTCGCTTGTATGGGCTTCATTTGGTGGATTTTCAAAACTGGATGGCGCATTCGCAGCTAAATTTTGCCGCTTGCCTTGTTCCAGGGCGAGAGGTGTCTTATCTGGCATGTATGAAANTGAAAAATCCCTTTCGCCGTGACGTCAATACTGTCTGTGTTGTGCGCTTGAACGGTATGATCTCCACGGGCCGCGGTCTTAATGATGCCGGTCTGGCCCCCGTGCTGCNAAAAGCTTTTGCAAAGAAACCCGCCGCGGTGGCTTTGTCGATCAATTCACCAGGCGGCAGCCCGGTGCAATCGTCGTTGATNGGCGCGCGCATCCGGCGATTGGCCCAAGAGTTTGAAACGCCGGTCTATGCTTTTGTGGAAGATGTGGCCGCCTCTGGTGGCTATTGGCTGGCGGCCAGTGCCGATGAAATTTATATCGATGCCTCTTCCGTGGTTGGGTCCATCGGCGTGATTTCGTCCGGATTTGGCTTGAACCAATTTATCGAAAGACATGGGATTGAACGCCGTGTCCATACGGCGGGCAGCTCGAAATCCATGCTCGATCCCTTCCAACCGCAGAAAAAAGCGGATGTGACCCGGTTGAAATCCATACTTGATGGGGTCCATCAGACCTTCAAAGATCATATTATTGACCGGCGCGGCGCAAAATTGGCGGAGCGTGATCTGTTTACCGGTGAGATATGGATCGGACAAAAGGCAATTGATGATGGTCTTGCCGATGCCATTGGTCACCTGGTGCCGACGATGAAGGAAAAATTTGGCGAAAAAACCCGCTTTCGGGTTTTGGGTCAAAAGAAGCCTCTGCTGTCCCGATTTGGCATGTCCCTTTTGAGCGATGTCACCCATAGCATTGAGGAACGCGCCGCCTTTGCCCGTTTTGGGATGTAGGGAATGTTGGTTAAAGCTGTCACCTTCTTTTTGATCGCCATTGCCATTTTGGCGATGTTTGGGCGCTTGCGTTTTCCCGGACAAACGCGATTGAAGAACGCAAAATGCGGCAAATGTGGGCGTTATTCTATTGGAAAAGGCCCCTGTTCCTGTGGCCATATTGGTCATCGCAAAGGATAGAAATTGGCTTGGATTTTTGTGGCTTTGGGTCTGGTCACCCTCTTGTTGGCTGGAGATTTTTTGGTGCGCGGCGCTGTCAATTTGGCGCTGCGTCTTGGGATCTCTGCACTGCTGGTGAGTTTGACCGTGGTGGCGTTTGGGACTTCAGCGCCTGAGCTCTTGATTGTTTTGTCTGCCATGGCCGATGGCGCATCGGGCTTGGCGATGGGCAATGTGATCGGCTCGAATACCGCAAATATCTTGCTGGTTTTGGGCCTGCCGGCTCTGATCGCCGGGCTGCATACAGCCGATTTTTTCCCGAAGAAATCATTTTTGCTGATGATCCTGGCCACGGTTTTGTTCATCGGGCTGGCCTTTTGGGGGCCGTTTACATGGTGGCACGGGGGCATTTTATTGGCGGTTTTGCTGTGCATTTTATGGGACCAGGGACGCAGCGCACAGCGAGACAGACAAGCGGCGAAAACCGCAGCGCTGGTGGCCGTTGAGGAGGACGGGCTCGAGGGCGTGGATCCCACGATGCCGGGATGGAAAATTGCGCTGTATTTGATGTTTGGCCTTGTGGGGCTACCCATTGGTGCGCGGGTTTTGGTGGTCAATGCGGAACTTATCGCCAAAGATTACGGTGTGCCAGAGACCGCCATTGGTTTGACGTTGATTGCCGTTGGAACCTCTTTGCCTGAGCTGGCCACGACCACGATTGCGGCGTTTCGGCGGCAAGGTGATGTGGCTTTGGGGAATGTCATCGGGTCAAATATGTTTAATTTGCTGGCAATCATCGGGATTGCAGCTTTCGTTGCGCCTATCCCGGTCGATGCGGCCTTCCTACGGTTTGACCTTTGGATCATGCTTGCCGCGTCACTTCTTTTGTTCCCCATGGTGTTTTTCAAGATAAATTTCACGCGGATGTGGGGCGCGGGCTTGACGCTGCTGTATATGGCATATCTCTTTGTGGTACTGCTCTGAGGAGGGATCACATGCGTGCATTGGTAACTGGTGGGGCCATTCGGTTGGGCCGCGAAATGGCCTTGTATCTGGCGGAGCAAGGCTATGACGTGGCTGTCCATTACGCGCAATCTGACGCGGCGGCCTTGCAGACCTGTGCGCAGATCACAGCATTGGGACGTAAGTCTGTTGCACTACAGGCNGATTTATTGAGCGATGCCGGCTCACAGCCCTTGGTTGCGCGCGCCGCGGAGGCGCTTGGCGGTCCGCTGACTGTCTTGGTCAATAATGCTTCGATTTTTGAGCATGACACGCTTGAGACCGCGACCCGGTCCAGTTGGGACCGGCATATTGAAAGCAATCTGCGCGCGCCCTTTGTGCTGACGCAGGAATTTGCCAAGCAAGTGCCGCAGGCGCAAGAGGATGCGGCCGGTGAGCCGATCGCCTCNGGGCTGGTGATCAATATGCTCGATCAAAGAGTGCGCAAACTGACGCCAGATTTTGCCAGCTATACGGTGGCAAAAATGGGTCTTTGGGCCTTAACCCAAACTGCNGCAAGAGGGCTNGCGCCGCATGTGCGTGTAAATGCAATTGGACCTGGCCCCACGATGCAAGGGGTGCGGCAATCGGATCAACACTTTACACGGCAACGTGCGGCCACGGTTTTAGGGCGTGGCTCGAATNCCAGTGATATTACCGCCGCTTTGGGGTATTTTTTGAACGCGCCGGCGGTTTCTGGACAGTTGCTTTGCGTAGATGGTGGGCAGCATTTGGCCTGGCAAACGCCGGATGTTTTGGGCCTTGATTGAGAAATTATGAGTAAAGTTGTGCACTTTTGATCCGCTTGATGGCCGGAATTTAGAAAAAGTAAATAATTACAAAAACTTGCCAAATACACAAATTTTTTTCATTTAATTACATACCGTTGTTTATGTGCATGGAAATTGTGCAGTTTTGGGTTTCACCTTCGAAACATGGGTTTCATACGCAGATTTCCAATTTACCCTCAGACTTATCCACAGAAAATGTGGATGGGTTATTTCTTGCAGCCAGCGTTATTTCGATGCAGCCGCTTCGCGAATCGCATAGAGCTAAAGTCGTAATGACAGATGATACACCGCCTTTGACGGGCCACGATCTGATTGCTGATTATTTGACCCGCCTAGATGGCTCGCCGGGCGTCTATCGCATGCTCGATCGAGAGAGCCGCGTGCTTTATGTTGGCAAGGCTAAAAGTCTGAAAAATCGCGTGTCGAGTTATGCCAGACCGCAGGGACATTCGGCCCGCATCAGCCGCATGATCAGCGAAACCACCAGTATGATGTTTTTGACCACCAAGACCGAAACCGAAGCGCTCTTGTTGGAACAAAATCTGATCAAACAGCTCAAGCC
>JGI26260J51721_1001434_pt1 | contig 10014 bp, 8 predicted proteins | sample SaaInlV_120m_DNA_4_FD_51721 | JGI IMG/M metagenome (IMG submission 51721)
GTGCCATGTCTCGTTTGATATGAAATTCATCATCATTTCAAAGACATCTTCAGCATTCATGCATGTTCCATCATCGAGGTTTGCCTCGGCATCAAAGTTGAACGATGCGGTGTCGGTGCAGCCTGGGACATCTTCGTGCTTGCTTGGGTCACGTGGGTACATGTCATCGGCGTTTGCAGTTCCGTCGCCATCCATGTCATCATCCAAAGCGTCACAAATTGTGTCGTTGTCGAGGTCAGCAGGGATGCTTGTTGCATCGAGTGGATCTGAGCCACATTGTGTCTCTTCATCATCGGAGTAGGTGTCGGCATCGTCGTCAGTCGAGACTGCGTCGCAGATACCGTCGCCGTTTGCATCAACCGGCATGAGGGTTGCAACAAGGGAGTTGCTGCCACAAGCGGTTTCGTCAACATCAGACCAGCCGTCGTTGTCGTCATCGAGGTCTTCAGTGAGGGTTGATTCACCTGTGAGCGTGTTTGGCATGCCGTCACCATCTGTGTCGGTGGCTGCACTGGCGTCCCGGGGGAAAGCATCAGCATCGTTGAACACTGTGTCACCATCGATATCGAAGTCGTACTCATCGCATTCGAAGTCGCCGTCAAGATCGTCTGGGAAGGAAGTTGCATTGAGCGGGTCTGTTCCACAGGTTGTTTCCATCGAGTCGAGGAAACCATCGTTGTCGTCGTCCATGTCCGCTACGAGCGGTGGGGTGGACGTCGATTCGCCGTCAAGTTGGTCTGGCAATCCGTCGCCATCGGTGTCGAAGTACGCTGCGTCGTCGTCAGGGAACATATCGTTCTCGTCAATTTTTTCAACGTCTTCGTCGGCCATGCCGAGGCATCCGGAGAGCAACAGCATCAAAGTCAGTAAGAGGGTTTGTACCTTCATAGGCTATGGGTCCAACCCTTCCCATATGAAGGTTGACCCGACGAGCGAAACTGAAAGGTCCACTGCTATCGATAGTTAATTTCGATGAGTGAGGTTATTTGGGTGAGCCTTCTCCACAAGGCATGGCGCGTCCCGTGGCACTCATTACCGGCGGAGGCCGAGGGATTGGTGCCGCCACTGCCAAACGACTTGCCGCAGATGGTTATGATGTTCTTTTGACGTACAACACCTCTTCCAAACCAGCAGAAATGGTCGTGGACGAAATTCGTGAACGAGGNGATGACGCGTTGGCAGTGAAGGTTGATTGTGCCAACACGGGCGAAGTTGGTTTGCTTGGCATCCACCCGTGGATGGCCCGCGGCATCGATGTGCTGGTCCTCAACCACGGCGCATACGACCGAGTGGCCGCCCAAGATATGACCATGGAGGACTTGCGTAGGACCATGTTGATCAATTTTGAAGGCGCAGTCAGCGTGTGGAAAGCAGTGCAAGCACATCTCACAAGGCACGCCCGAATGGTGGTCGTCAGCTCGCAGCTCGGCACCCGTGGCTCGCCCCATGGAGCGGATTATTCTGCATCAAAGGCGGCTCTTGCCACCTGGGCTCGGTCGCTGGCTCAAGCCGTGGGGCCAGAAGGAAAACGAGTCAACATCCTCGCCCCAGGTTATGTCGATACAGATATTCTCGCTAACGACACGCCTGTAAAAAGAAAGGAACGTGAACTGCAAGTACCGCTAAAACGAGTAGGGACGCCTGAAGACATGGCACAAACAATTTCGTTCTTAGTAAGCAATGATTCGAGTTACATCACAGGCGCAATCCTTCATGTGAATGGTGGACTTTACCTTCCATAGGCCATTTCAACAGCCTTGTATAGGGTCCTCACGAGCGGCTACCGAAGGAGGCGTCGAGCATGGTGAACGATTGGGACGATGACGGCGCATTCGAAGACTTGGCAAATCGACCATTGAAGATGCTGACCTTGAAGAGCGAGACCCTTTCGATCTCTCGCGAGCCCTCGAAGGTGCGGCACTTGAACACTTACACCCTGATGTAAAGCGGATGGTTTTGCACTCCAAATTCGAACCTTCAGGCGACCAGCCAAAAGCAATTGAAAAATTGATTTCCCAATTGGAAAATGGCCAAGAGCGTTGTGTCCTTCTCGGCGTCACCGGGAGTGGTAAGACATACGCCATGGCCCAAGTGATTCAAAAGCTCAACATCCCAACACTCATCATTAGCCACAACAAGACGCTCGCTCGACAATTGTACCATGAAATGGCCGGGTATTTTCCCGAGAATGCGGTTGACTACTACGTATCACACTACGACTACTATCAACCAGAGGCATACCTCGCAAAACGAGATATGTACATCGAAAAGGAACTGTCCGTCAATGAAAGAATCGAACAAGAACGCTTCGCCACCATCGCCTCATTAGTCACCCGCCCAGATTGCGTGATTGTGTCCTCTGTCTCCTGTATCTATGGATTGAATCCACCCGAAACGTTCCTAGAATACCACGTGAGAGTGCACGTTGGCCAAGAAATCGAAACAAGCGATCTCCTTCGGGAATTAATCACCCTCCAATACAAGCGCACCACCACTGATTTGTCTCGAGGCGACTGCAGGGTACGCGGCGAAGTTGTGGACGTATGGATGCCGAGCAGGGACGATCCATTACGAATTCAGTTCGATTTCAATGGCATCACCAAGGTATCGGTCTGTGACCCAGTGAGTTGGGATGTGCTCGATGAATTGGACGAAGCATGGATTCACCCCAAGGAATTCTACATGACGAGCCCTGAACGCCTCGAAGCAGCACTTGTCTCAATCGAAGACGAATTGGATGACCGTGTCGCCCACTTTGCGAGCCAAGGAAAAGAACTTGAACGGCACAGAATCGATCAACGAACACGGTACGACTTGGAAATGATTCGCGAGATCGGACACTGTCAGTCGATTGAGAATTATTCACTCCACTTTGATGGCAGGGAGCGAGGGCAACGACCCCACTGCCTCTTGGACTTCTTTGCAGCATGTGCAAAGCAATTCCATGGTGACCCATCAAAATTCTTGGTCATCATGGACGAATCTCACGTTACGCTGCCTCAAGTTGGAGGGATGTACTACGGCGACCGATCACGAAAAGAAAGCCTCATTGATTTTGGCTTCCGATTGCCCACTGCAGCTGACAACAGACCATTGAAAATTCCTGAATTTCAAAAATTAGTGCCTCAGATGGTCTATGTTTCTGCGACACCCGGCGAACGGGAATTACGCCATCTGTGTGAATTGACCAATCAACCACTCCCAAAGGGCCTTCTTCACGCACAGTCCGGTGGTGGCGCTGGACCGAGAGATATCGAAAAGAAACACCCAGACAGTGAGTCTCTGTACCATATGGTCCAACACATCGATGGTATTGCGAAGATGGAAATCCGGCCAACGGGATTGCTCGATCCGGAAATTGAAGTTCGCCCGACAAGTGGGCAGATGGCAGATTTGTTGAGCGAAATCAACGCGAGGGTCGAAAATGGCGAGCGAACGCTGGTCACAGTCCTTACAATCAAGTTCGCAGAAGAGGTCGCAGAGTACCTCAAAAGGATGGGCGTCAAAGCGCACCACCTCCATTCAGAAATTGATACCATTGAGCGAACCGAAATCATCAATGCATTACGAATCGGCCATATTGATGTGATTGTGGGCATTAACTTGCTTCGAGAAGGACTTGACCTGCCAGAAGTGAGCCTTGTTGCAATCTTTGACGCTGACCGTCAAGGCTTTTTGAGAAACGAACGAAGTCTTCTCCAAACAATTGGCCGTGCTGCACGCAACCTCAACGGCCATGTCATCCTCTACGCAGACAGCATGTCGCAAGCGATGAAAGCCGCCATTACACAAACATTGGAGCGTCGTGAACGGCAACAAGCGCACAACGAAGCCAACAACATCACCCCGAGAAGCATCGTCAAAGAACTCCCAAAGATGAATTCAGACTTGGATGATCTCATTGCGGGTACCTCGAGTTCCAAGGATGGTTCACGCCGACTCGTGGCCAAAAAGGGTGGACGTAAGGAAGGCGATTGGGCACAACGGCTCAACTTGGGCGCAGGCGCCTGGGCATCAGGAGCCGGGCAAGATGGCACCAGTGGCGTACAATCAAATAATTCAATTGNAAATTCAAATATTCAATTGGCCTATGACGAACCATCAGACGCTCGGAACCTCTCACCGTCCCAAATTGACGATTTGCTCAAAGAACTCAAATCTGCAATGCAAGTTGCTGCGAAGAACTTGGATTTCGAAGAAGCAGCAAGACTCAGGGATCGAATTTTCGAGCTTGAACAATTGTGACCACACCCTACGGGTGTGCGTTGAACAAGTGTGGGCAGGTTCATGTGCAGGGGGCGGGTGGATGCTGCATGGCCATCCAACCCGATGAATTCGATATCCCCGTCGTGGACTATGCCTTCCACGATGTAACGTCGCCACGTTCCCTGATTGACCAAATGGCAACTGCAGGCGGATTTACCGCCACAAAACTGGCCATGGCACGTGATATCCTCCGTGCTATGAANGCAGAACTTGANGCGGTAGATGGNGATGCTGCGAAAGTGTGCAACTGGCTTTCATTCCCCGCTTGCCTGTGCGCCACTGGAACCCGCGGTTTCTTTGTCGAGGCGATCAAGCGTCAAATGTTCAATGTCATTTCAACCACATGTGGCATGCTCGACCACGACATCGCCCGTTCACACAAGCACTACTACCACGGCGCCTTCGAACTCGACGATATTGAACTCGCAGAACATTCNTTGATGCGCCTAGGCAACGTGATTGTTCCAAATTCATCTTACGGAGAAATCATCGAAGAAGTGCTCACACCGGTGCTTGAAGAAATGTATCAAGATCGTCTGAAAGAGACTGGAAAAACCGGGGCTGATGCATGGCTTGGCTTCGGCTCTATCCATCTTGTGTGGGAACTTGGNAAGCGCATTGGCACCCCGGATTCGTTGATNTACTGGGCCTACAAGCACCANATTCCAATCGTGATTCCAGGCATTACCGACGGCTCGATTGGGGCACAATTGTTCATGCTGAGACAAAAACACCGTGATTTCCACATTGACACGCTTGCTGATGAACAAGTCATGAGTGATATGACATGGGACGTCGATGTCTCAAACGCATTGATGGTTGGTGGAGGAATCTCCAAACACCACGTCATTTGGTGGAATCAGTACCGAGGCGGCCTCGACGCTGCTGTTTACATTACAACTGCTCCAGAACACGATGGGAGCCTCAGTGGCGCCCGACTCAGAGAAGCGATCTCATGGGGTAAAATGAGACCAGAGGCGCCGAATGTGTGCGTTGAAGGGGATGCAAGCGTCTTGCTGCCGTTGTTAGGTTCTGACCTGTTTCAAGGAGGCGATGAACAATGAGAAACAAACCAATGGCGTTGCTTCTCGTCGCACTGATGGGCCTCATGCCCCTCGCTGGATGTTTTGGCGCCAATGAAACCACTGACATGACCGAGGAAGGAAACGAATTGTTCCCGTTTGAAGATTGGCTCAACGGCACCACGTGGTACCACTATCCAGGTGGCATCAACGCCATGAATAACACATCCTTCCTTACTGGTGAAAACGTTCCATTCTACAGTCAAGGCACCTACTATGCGACGGGCTATTCAACTTTCGAACCAACGATGGGCATCACTTCTACAGACAACATCTACTTCACGAGTTACGGCAACGGGCCTGCTGGCTCAACAGCGATTGTCCAGTGCACCAACATGATTGAAATGACGAGTCTCAGTGACTTTTCCTGTCAAAATGTGTACGGGCCGTTCCTCCCTGTTGCCAATTCAAACGACCCATATGTGTATGTNGACCCGTGGACCGACCGGATCATGAAATTCGACATGCATGCACTTGGTGGNATGACCGTGGAGTGGTCCGATGATGAGGGNGACTCTTGGGTTGGGCCGTCGCTTGCGACCGGATATTCTGTGCAAGACCACCAAACCATCGCTTCCTCACCTTATGGAGGGATCTTGCACGAAACGCTCTGGGTGTTCTGTATCAACGGAAACTACCCCGCACCATTGTGCTCTGCCAGCCAAGATGGAGGCTTAACGTGGGGCCCTGAACTTCCTGGCGCACCTGTTGATTGCCAAAGCGGTGGCCTCTCCGCCCACATCATCGGAGCAGAAAACGGCAATTTCTACCGAGGGCAAATTGGATGCGATGGAACAGGGTATTCAATGTACAAAACAGACGATGGCGCAATCACATGGACTGAACACGTGCTTCCAACCGAAGTCTCAGGAACTGCAGACACATGGAACGCTGAAGAGGCTCAAGTCGACACCGACAGTGAAAGCAACGTCTACGCTATGTGGATGGGCAATGACAACATGCCGTACTTTTCTTACTCACTTGACGATGCGAACACATGGTCAGAAGCCATCATGGTTGGCCCTAGCCACCTCGAGGGAACAGGCTTCCCTGTGGTCATCGCTGGCGATCCTGGAAAGGTTGCCTTTGGCTATGTTGGAACAGAAGGCGACGGTGTTTGGCATGGTTACATCTCAGTCATTACCGATGCATTCAGCCCTTCCCCACTGATCACAACTGTGCAAGTCAACGCACCAGATGACCCACTTGACAACGCAAGCCCAACATGTGGCTATGAGCGATGTGGAGGTTTCGGTGATTTCATCGACATGCAAATTGACGCATACGGGCGACCATGGCTTTCTCTCTCGCACAACCCAAGCGGCGACACAGGCATTATGGGAACCTTAACCAACGGCCCAACTTTGCTTGGGAATGTCACAAGTCTTTCGCCGCTTCCAATCGGCGGGACTCAGACATTAGCGTGAAATCTCAAGCATGCGAGCCAAGCAGTGCATGAGCGCAGTGCGTACAGGAACGAGAGGGCGCCAGCCATCTCCATCTGCGGCATGAAGGGCATCATGGATTGCTGAGAGGTCGGGTCGTTGGTGTCGGTTGGCTTCTACGGTAAGCGGAAGTGAATCTGAAACCATGAGGGTTTGCAACTCTATTTTCGGAGTTGGAGCTGCTGTGAGTTCTTCAATCCCGAATGAGCCGCTTTGGCCTGCTGAAGTGCGTCGATACAACATCTGGAATTCTTCGAGGGTCTGGTCTTCGCCCCAACTACGACGGCCTGACATTTTACAAATTTCAGGGAAAGCTTGCTCACTGATTAACAATCGACCAAGCGCATCAGCGACGTCAACCTCACCAACCCACCAATGTTCAGGTCCAGCCAACAACTCTGTGGCTTGGCCTGCCACCAGTGCCTCAAACCATCGAGTCAAAACAGGGGGCATCCAACCACCACCGGAGTGCATGGGGATCAAATCGTGAACCTCAACATGGGCATCCACCCAATCAAAGCTTACCTCTGCAATGTGTTCAGCGGGCGTAACGAGAATCAATTCGACCCCATCGACATCGAGGCCTCCCTGACCATCGTCCTCTGTTGTGAACGGTCCGAAGCCGACCATGACAACACGGTGGCCAAAAGAGAGGGGCTTCGCTTCGGGCGTGAAAATTGCAGCCTCCCCGAAGGCGAGGTCGTTGGCATACCGTACAACCACCACATCATGCAACGGGGTGTCGAGCACGAGATCGGTCGCTGATCGCAGCAATCGCTCGACCAATCCGAACATCAGCGATGAGGGCTCGCCTCGAAGATGTACAATGGGGCGATGAGCCATGCCGTTCCCAACCCTCACCCCCACATCAATCAATCGAGGTTCAAGTGAGAATTAACAAGTGGAAGAGGACAGAATTATGCGCCACTCGAAGACTGGAAAAACAGCATATTTCCAATTGAAAAATGTTATTTTCAATACAAATACAATTATGGAAAGTAGAACAAAATATCGAGAAGATCCACCAAATTCCCTCCCGCCATGATCCCGAGATTGAGCTTCGGAAAAAGCACATGATAAGGAATCGATTTTCCGCCTCTTCAATTGAAATATAGATTCTTTTGGACCCTGGAGGCGCTGCCTTCCTGCGATCATCAGTTCGAATGATATGAAGGGAGTTTTTCGAATGGAAACCCTATTGAAAATAAAATTATACGACATTGGTTAAAAATTTGATTTTGAGTGATTTTCAATTGACTTTCACACGAATTATACGACAAATGCAATTGGATTTCACTTTGAATTCGGGAAAGAGTATATAGCCCTTCAAGGAAACGAGGGAATAAGTCGGGTGGACCCCGACACAAGGAGATGGGAAAAATGCCGAACGACAAATATGACATCCAGGAGTTACTCCAAAGGGATGTTTACGTGAATGATAAGAAAGTAGGAACGATTGTGGGTGAACGACACCACCCGAATGAAGCTCGNGTTCGATCGATGCGGATTCAGGTGGATGCTGGCGTCGCTGATGAATTCATGCGCAAGCCAGCCGAGCTCGCACCACTGCCAAAGGAACTGGTGCACAGCATCCGAACCGACGGCACTGTCAAACTTTCGAAGTCAATGCGTGAATTACAGCGACGATGGAGAGACACCGTCCGAATTGATGAAAAACTGTACGCACCTGATGAAATGCTCGATCGAGCGGTTCTTGACAACCAAGGCCGAGAAATCGGCGTCATCACAGATCTGTTCAAAGTGAAGCGCACCTACAAGGGCGTCATCGTCAAGACACGAGTGAGCATCCAAAAGGAATTTGGCGTCGAAGCAACATTGCGCGTTCCAATTACAGCGTTCTCACGTACCCGTGAGCGCCTGGATGAAGTTGTGCTCTCGCGTACTTTTGACAAGGTCCTTTCGTTGCCGTCGTACATCACTATCAACGAGATGGACGACGAAAGCGAGTGAGTTTTCACCCACTCGACTCGGCCCTTGCTGCTCCGTCAATCTTATGACGGGGAGGTCTGTCGGCCGGTTTGCAGTTGCGCGGGTAGCTTAGTCGGTTGGAGCACCCGGCTGATAACCGGGAGGTCGCAGGTTCAAGTCCTGCCTCGCGCACTTTAACCATACCAACCAGTCCGTTTTGTGGCACTGAACGATGTTTAACGACCAAAACCAGTCATTTCACCGAAGTGGCGCACGCCGTGTTTCACTCGCAAAGAACATGAAGGTCCGGCGCTGGGGCTCACTACGGGGAGAACATGGTCGTCTTGTCTGGAAGCAACGCGCGCCTGCTGGCGACTCAACTTGCAGACTCCCTCGGATGGGAACACCATTCGCTCGAAACTCGAAGGTTCCCCGACTCTGAGGGTTACATTCGAATCCCGAGTGAAGTAATCGAAGCCGTTCGAAAAGAGCCCGTTGTTCTCGTGTCCAACACATTTCCCGACTCAGGTATTGTCGAAACGCTCCTCATGCTCGAGGCCATCAATGATGTACGGAGAGGCAATTTGGAGAATTTGCGAGAAATTGGGCCTCAACAATTGGAAGATGTAGGCCCCGGAACCCTGCTTGCCATCCCATATTTCGGATATTCTCGACAGGACAAACGGTTCAAGCCAGGTGAAGCAATCTCTGCTCGAGCCATCGGCCACCTGCTTGCATCACGATGTGACGGAATTATTGTGTTTGATTTGCACGCCCCTAAGGTACTGCAAGATTTGCCCGTACCAGTTGCGTTTACTTCAGCCATGCCAGAGTTGGCAAAGCACCTCCAAGAAACCGTGAATCCAGATTTCATTCTTTCACCTGATAAAGGTGCCATCGATCGAGCTTCTGCAGTGGCTGAGACAATCAATTGTGAATTCTCTTATCTAGAGAAGACAAGAATCGATGCCCACACCATTGTCCATAAGGCCAAGGATTTGGACGTCGATGGAAAAATCGTCGCCATCGTTGACGACATGATCGCCACAGGCGGTACAATTTGCAGAGCGGCAGAAGCCCTACGAAGCCAAGGCGCCGTCGAAGTTCATGCTGCATGTTCCCACGGTTTGTTCACGGGTGGCGCCATTGCCAGATTGATCCGATATGTGGATGGTGTGCACGCCACAGGTTCGCTCGCAAACCCTCGCGATGTCATCTCCGGAGGCCCTGCCCTTGCTCGAGGCGTGAATGAACTGTTTGAGACCTTGGAATGGAACTGATTCGAGAGCAGT
>JGI26260J51721_1001446_pt1 | contig 9942 bp, 11 predicted proteins | sample SaaInlV_120m_DNA_4_FD_51721 | JGI IMG/M metagenome (IMG submission 51721)
TATAGGGGGTTCCAGACTTTTTCTAAAATAACGGCGCTTATCTCGCGCAATTTTGGAAATAAATCAATAAAAAAAGGGCGCTACAAAAGCGCCCTTTCTATTTTGTAACTTAACGGAAAGGGGGTGAGTAAATCAGACCACCATCAGTCCACAAAGAATTTACACCTCTATTCAACTTAATAGGAGTGCTTTCACCAATATTACGGTCAAATGACTCGCCGTAGTTTCCGACCGCTTGAATTGCCCGCAAAGCCCATGATGCATCCAGGCCTAGGTAATCCGCCAATTTACCTTCTGTACCCAAAAGACGTTTAACTTCTGGAATGTTTGAATTGGCTGCCAAATCCGCTGCGTTAGCTGCAGTCACGCCAAACTCTTCCGCAGTGATCATCGCGTTCAAAGTCCAACGCACAATATCGCCCCATTCGTTATCACCATGGCGTACAACAGGACCTAACGGCTCTTTAGAAACGATTTCTGGCAAAACAACATGGTCATCTGGCTTTTCGAAGCTTGTCCGAGTAGCCGCCAACGCTGAACGATCTGTCGTATAAGCATCGCATGCACCAGCTAAATATTGCTGCTGTGCTTCGGCATTCGTTTCAATTGGAACTGGTTCATAAGAAATGTTGTTCAACCGGAAAAAATCCGCCAAGTTCAACTCAGTCGTTGTACCTGTTTGAATACAAATTGTTGCGCCATCCAACTCAGTAGCCGAAGAAACCCCCAGATCGGCAGAGGCCATAAAGCCTTGTCCGTCATAGTAGTTCACGCCTACAAAATCTAATCCAAGCTCAGTATCACGCTGGAAACTCCAAGTTGTGTTCCGTGACAGCATGTCAATTTCACCCGATTGAAGCGAGGTGAAACGAGTCTTGGTGGTTGTTGGTACAAACTCAACAGCAGTTGAATCACCTAAAACAGCTGCTGCGACGGCGCGGCAAACATCAACATCGAAACCAGCCCACTCACCGTTAGCGTCAGGACTTGCGAACCCAATCAAACCTGTGGAAACACCACAATTTAACTTTCCGCGTGCTTTCACGTCATCCGCTGTGCCCGCAAATACGCTGCCAGCAGACATTGCTGCTAGGGTAACTGCGCCTAAAACTAAGGATTTTTTCATCTTTACCTCTTTCTGATGATTGTCCCAAACTGGGACTTCTGATTAGAACGGTATGTCCAACCTCACAAACTAACCTGCGCCAACGGCCCAAGTGATTCCGCAGTGTGGCCAATTTTTTACGTTATCGTCAAGCAATCTATCACCAAAACCATGATTTGAATTGGCTCAAAGCTCTATCACCCACTGGTGTAACCTATTTTTCAACCACAGCGTGTAAAAAAATCATATGCAGCGAGAAAATCTGACTTTTTCAGCGCGGCATGCGCCGCAGCCTCCTCATCGATTCCCCATTGTTCTTCCTGCCAAATTTCATCAAGCCGGCATAATTCCCACGCTTGTTCAGGCTTAAGATGACCTTCTATAACCGCCAAAGCCGCAACCAAACTGCCGGGAAATGTAACCAGATCATGAAAAGCGGTTAACTGAAACGCTGAAAGACGCTGCATCGGCGCTGCCAAGTTCAAAACGGACTCTGCCGCTTGCGCCAGATAGGTCACCCCCGATGTGCTGTGTAAAATCGCACCATATGTTTGCCCTGCCCACTCTAGCAATGGATCCCAGGCCTCCGCTTGTCGCGCGTTTAGCTCGGCCGGCTGCGCCGCGCGATAGCAGAGTAAATCGGTTTCACCATAAGCCGCCAACATGTTCAAAACATCTTGGAATTGGCGCGTCACCTTATCCAAAGCGGCATTGGCGCGGCGGGTATAGGGCATGGTTTCAGGGCGAACAGTTTCAACCTGCGCGCGCCACTCTGCGGCAACCGCCTCAGCCAAAGCCTTCGTGGGCAACGCCAAAAGCGTTTTTGCCGGAGTTTTTACCAAGCGGCCATCGAGCAAGACCGTATAGCCAAGCTCTTGTTGCGCAATTTCAACTTGCGTCCAGAATCGTTTTTGCTGCCAATCAGCCATGACCTATGCTTTCATTATTTGAGAAATGAGGCCCGGCAACTCAGACACCGTATGGGCAATATGCGTACAACCAGAAAGCTGATGCGCCTCGTGATATCCCCATGTCACACCAATCGTGTGCATACCCGCTGCGCGCGCCATATCTCTATCATAACTGGTATCCCCAATCATCACGGCACGGCGCGCCTCAATTCCGGTCTCCAATAGAGCCTGATGCAACATGCTCGGATGCGGTTTTGAGGGGTGCTCATCTGCAGTTTGCGTGGTGAGGAAATAAGAGTGCAATCCGCCTGCCTCGAGCAAGGCGTTCAAGCCACGGCGCGAATTTCCCGTTGCCACCCCCAAAATAAACCGCGGATCCTGGTGAAACTGCCGCAAAAGGGGTAGGATCCCCGCATAAAAGCCCGGATCTGGTTGGTCTGCGCGCTGCCCGGCAAAATACTCTTTAAACGCTTTTTCTGCCAAATCACGTTCCCCATGATCGACCTGCGGCACCAAGCGATAAAACACCTCTGGCAGCGAAAGCCCGACGCAAGACAANACATCTTGGCGCGGCGGCATTGGGCGCCTGAGCGTGGAAAAGGCGTGGGCCATCGCACCGATAATATGCGCTTGGCTATCCACAAGCGTGCCATCGACATCCAAAACAATCAAAAACGGCGCCAAACCCTACCCCACAAAATCTTCAAACGGATCGTCTTCGATATCATGCGTGTCCCATTGAAACGTATCCCACGTGCGCTGCATATGTTCGCTTAACTCAGCCGTAAAACTGATTGGTTTTTTATGAACAGGGTGTTCAATGCGCAAAAAGCGCGCGTGCAGATGCAGCTTACGGCTGATATCGCCGCCCAATTGAGCACCCCAGCCATCGCCTAAATTATCCTGGCTAGATCCTCCATATTTTCCATCGCCAATAATGGGATGGCCGATTTCCGCCATATGCGCGCGCAATTGATGCGTGCGGCCGGTGATTGGTGCCAAAGCCACCCATGCGCCGCGTTTGGCCAAAGCACTGAGGACACGATAATCGGTTAAAGCGCGTTTCGCGCCCTCAACAGAAGCCACATCACGTGGATGAACACAGTGCATTTTTTCGCCCGCACCTTTGGCGCCATGACCCATAGATTTCACCAATCCATATTTGATAGTGCCCGATTTGGGCGCAGGCACCCCGGCCACTGCCGCCCAGTAAATTTTACGCGTCTCACGATGTCGAAACGCTTCCGTTAACGCGCTGGCAGCCGCGCGATGACGCGCCAGAACCAAAATGCCCGAGGTATCCTTATCTAAGCGATGCACCAAGCGTGGCTTCTCATCATGGCCAAAGCGCAACGCATCGGCCAACCCATCCACGTGGCGAGTTTGTTTGCTTCCCCCTTGCGTGGCCAGCCCCGGTGGTTTGTTCAACACGATGATATGATCATCTTTATACAGAACAGCATTTTGTATCATCCGAGCATCTTGCGGGCTCACGCTGCGCGCAACCACGGCCCTCGGCTTCAAATCACTATCGGTTAGGGGAGGGATGCGGATCTCTTGGCCGGCCGCGATACGCGTCGAGGCTTTGCAGCGCTTACCATCAACGCGCAGCTCCCCTTTTCGGCACATCTGTTCGATGCGTGCTTGCCCCAATTGCGGAAAGCAATGGCGCAACCAGCGATCTAACCTTTGATCAACGCTGCCTTCCTCAACCGTTAGTTTTTGTACTCCGCTCATGCCGATACCGCTCGCATTGCTATAAACCCAAGAAAAACCGCCGCCAAAGCGCCTAGAACGCTGCCACATAGATAGGCAAGCGCAAATCCGAACCGCCCCATATCCAAAAGCTTCAGCAAATCCAACGAAAACGCGGAAAACGTGGTGAAGCCTCCAAAAATGCCCGCCATCAAAAACAGGGGTGCGATCTCACTCAACCGACCGGCGAAATAGGAAAAGGCCAGCCCCATCAAAAACGATCCGATCACGTTTACGCTCAGCGTGCCATAGGGAAACGCCACCATCTGCACCAAACAAAAACGCAAAAGCGCGCCAATGCCGCCGCCACAAGCCACAAGAAGATAAACCATAGCCGTGCTCATCCGCTCTGCTCGCGCCAATGTCAAGCCAAAGCCGGATCACCGATCATCACGCCGACGCGCTCTTAATTTATCAAAATAAGCAATACGCTTTATCAGATCGCGTTCAAACCCCCGCTCAACCGGTTCATAAAACCGCAGCCGTCCAAATCCTTCTGGAAAATAATCCTGCCCAGAGAACCCATCAGGAGCGTCATGATCATAAGCATACTCGGCGCCATAGCCTTGATCTTTCATCAACCCCGTCGGGGCGTTCAAAATATGCTTTGGAGGGGGCAGCGATCCGCCGCGCGAGGCGGCGCGGCGGGCGGCTTTATAAGCGCTATAAATCGCGTTCGATTTAGGCGCCAACGCCAGATAAGCCACCGCTTGCGCAAGCGCCAGCTCACCTTCCGGGCTGCCCAATCGCTCGTAACTTTGCCAGGCCTCAAGGCAGATCCGTTGCGCATCCGGATCTGCCAAACCAATATCTTCGATCGCCATTCGCAATATGCGCCGCCCCAGATAACGTGGGTCCTCGCCCCCCTCGAGCATGCGTGCCAGCCAATATAACGCCGCATCCGGATCAGAGCCGCGCACGGATTTGTGCAAAGCGGAAATCAAATTATAATGGCCATCGCCCGATTTATCATATTGCGAAGCGCGGCGGCTAAGACGCTTTGCCAAACCTTCTGCGCTGACCTGCGCCGCATCCGGCCATGACAACGTTTGTTCGACCAAGTTTAACAACATCCGGCCATCCCCATCGGCCATCGTAATCAACAACTCTTTCGCCTCAAAGGTTAAAGGCAAGTCACGGTTCAAAACCGCCTCAGCCCGCACCATCAATTGCATCAGATCAGAATCCGCCAAGCGCGTCAGCACCAACACTTGCGCGCGCGATAAAAGCGCTGCGTTCAGCTCAAACGACGGGTTCTCGGTACTGGCCCCCACCAATAAAATTGAGCCATCTTCAATATAGGGTAAAAACCCATCTTGCTGCGCGCGGTTAAACCGATGGATCTCATCCACAAATAATAAAGTTCCGCGACCATTTTTATGCCGCAAACGCGCCGCTTCAAAACATTTTTTCAAATCTGCAACGCCCGAAAAAATCGCGCTGATTTGTTCAAAGAAAAGATCCGTATGATCGGCCAACAACCGGGCTAATGTGGTTTTTCCCACGCCAGGCGGCCCCCAGAAAATTAACGACGTCAACTGTCCGGAGGCAAGCATCGCCCCCAAGGGTGCATCCGGCGCCAATAACTGCGCCTGCCCAATCACCTCATCAACGGTTTTTGGGCGTAATCGCTCAGCCAAAGGAACCGGCCCCTGCGCCGCATCTGCATCGCTGGAAAAAAGGTCGCTCATAACCGAAACCGCAACGCCAAGCGCCGCGCTCCGCGCAGAACAACGATTTCACCCCGGCCATTGGNCGCTCTTAATCTTCGGTCAATATCTTGAAGCTGTTCCAGCGGCTCTCCGTTCACCGNAAGGATCACATCACCAACCCGCAATCCAATCCGCGCGCCCAATGGCCCAGTGTCTAAAATAACAAAGCCAAAGCTGGTCCAGCTTAATTTATAACGCTCTTGAATAGCAGGATTTATCGTGCTGATTCTAAGCCCTGATAAAATACTGTTTCCAGACAACACAGTTTCAATCGCTGGCGGGATATTTGGCGCGGCGGATAATTCAACCGTGATCACACGGGCACGACCGTCGCGTAGGCGCGTTATTTCAGCAAATGCGCCNAAGCCTGTTACGGACAATCGATAAAGCATCTCTTCTGGTGTGGTCACTGCAGCACCATTCACATCCTTGACAATATCACCAATCTGAAACCCTGCTGCGCGAAATGGGCTTTGCGGATGTAACTCGGTCAGTAAAATACCTTCATAGGGGCGCAAGCCAAGCGTATCGCTGATATCCGAGGTGAGTGTTTGGGCCTTTAATCCCGCCCAAGGCCGCTGAAACGATGACGCGCCAGCTCGTGCTTGCGCCACAAATTGTTCAACCAAACTGGCCGGGATTGCAAAGCCGATACCGTTTGAACCACCTGAGCGCGTTAGTATCGAGGTGTTAATGCCGATGAGACGCCCCTGCATATCAACCAAGGCTCCACCAGAGTTTCCTGGATTAATGGGCGCATCTGTTTGAATAAAATAACCGCGCTGATTGCCAATGGCTGCGCCCGAGCGTGCCAATCCAGAAATAATCCCNCTGCTGACTGTTTGGCCCACGCCGAACGGATTTCCAATCGCCAGCGCCAATTCACCAACCTCAACCGTTTCACTTTCTCGCAGCGTCAAAAACGGCAAAACTGGCGCTGCAAGCAATTGCAAAACGGCCAAATCCGCGCCTTCGTCGCTTAACAAAACCTGCGCCTGATATTCACGCCGGTCCTGCAAAACCACGCGGATTGAAGTTGCTTGGGCCACAACGTGATAATTCGATACGATCAAACCATCGCTCGACACCAACACACCAGATCCCAAGGAGTTTTCAATTCGAGGCCGCTGCGCACCAAAGTTTTGAAAAAAATTGCCAAAAAAGGGATCATCTGCAAACGGGCTGTGCGCGCGCCTATCCACCTGACGCTGCGCATAAATATTCACCACAGCCGGCGCGGCAGATTTCACCAATGGCACAAAGCTAAAGGTCATGTCTGCACGCGATTGAGGCACCCTGTCACCCGCAGTCAGGGGCAGCGCAACCCCGATCGCAAAGAGCCAAAGTAAAATCGCAAAACGCATTTTTGAACCTTTTAAACAGCCGGCCCTGAAGATATGCGCAAGCGCCAAGGAATTTACAAGATATCTTCTGAAAAACAAAAACCCCCGGCCAAGAGACCGGGGGCAATTCATGTTCTCAATCGCGCGACGTTTAGTCCTGAGCGGCTTCCTCGGCGGCAACGCGGGCTTTGTCCGCCGCGCCTTTTGCATCGACATCACGATCTACAAATTCGATAATTGCCATTGGGGCCATATCGCCATAGCGAAAGCCAGCTTTCATAATCCGAACATAGCCGCCTTGGCGCTCTTTGTAGCGCGGGCCTAAAATATCAAAAAGCTTGGTGACATATTGGTCTTCTTTCAATTGCGCGGCAGCTTGACGGCGCGCGTGCAGATCACCCCGTTTGCCCAATGTGATCAATTTTTCAACGATCGGACGCAGTTCTTTAGCTTTTGGAACCGTGGTTTTGATCTGCTCATGTTCAATAAGCGATCCTGCCATATTCGCCCAAAGCGCTTTACGGTGTTCGTGAGTCCGGTTTAACCGGCGGTAACCTTTTGCATGACGCATGTTTCATCTCCTATATTTTTGCTTTGTCTGGCAGCCGATGCGTGTCAGCCACTCTCCTTGGGGCAGATGCCCTGTTTTCCCCGCACAAAGCGGGCATTTAAAAGGGCGGGCGCGACACCCGCCCTATTCTTAAAAATTATCTTCGAATTTCTTTGCCAGATCTTCGATATTATCCGGTGGCCAATCTTCGACATCCATCCCAAGATGCAAGCCCATACCAGACAGCACTTCTTTAATCTCGTTCAGCGATTTGCGGCCGAAATTAGGCGTCCGCAACATCTCGGCTTCCGTCTTCTGGATCAGATCACCGATGTAAACGATGTTATCATTTTTCAAGCAATTTGCCGAGCGCACCGACAATTCAAGCTCATCCACTTTCTTCAACAGCAGCGGGTTAAACTCNAGACTGTCTTCATCTTCATTGCGACCTGCGGATTCTGGTTCATCAAAATTCACNAAGATCGACAATTGATCCTGCATAATACGCGCAGCATAGGCCACCGCATCATCCGGCGTCAAAGAGCCATCTGTTTCAACTTTTAAGGTCAATTTATCATAATCAAGCACTTGGCCCTCACGGGTTGGCTGCACATCATATGATACTTTTTTGATCGGCGAATAAATCGCATCGATAGGGATAAGGCCGATCGGTGCATCTTCCATTTTATTTTTATCCGCAGAGACATAGCCTTTGCCGGTGTTCACCGTCAGCTCCATAAACAAGTCTGCCCCATCATCTAAATGACAGATCACATGCGACTTGTTCAAGATTTCGATACCTGCGCTGTCAGAAATATCGGCAGCGGTGACTACACCGGGGCCTTTTGCACTGATCGACAGGCGCTTGGGCCCTTCAACTTCCATCTTCAAGGCCACGCCTTTGAGGTTCAACACGATATCGGTTACGTCTTCGCGCACACCGGCAACCGAAGAAAACTCATGCAGCACGTTATCGATTTGTACGCTTGAAATCGCAGCACCTTGCAGCGAGCTCATCAAAACACGGCGCAACGCGTTGCCCAATGTCAATCCAAAACCGCGTTCCAATGGTTCTGCAACCACTGTGGCCACGCGCGCCGGATCGTTTCCTGGTTTAATCTCTAATTGTGCGGGTTTGATTAATTCAGCCCAATTTTTATGGATCATGCGTCCCTCCATTCTTGCAACTGCCCCATGACCAAATAGCCAGTCGCGCCCGAGGTTAAAATCACGAAGAGAGGGCTGCCTGCGGGCACCCCTCTTTCAAACTTAGCGCGGGTTTATACCCGGCGGCGCTTTGGTGGGCGACAGCCGTTATGGGCCATCGGTGTCACATCGCGAATGGATGTGATGTTAAACCCAACGGCGNCCAAAGCACGCAANGCGCTTTCTCGGCCAGAGCCGGGCCCTTGCACTTCGACCTCAAGCGTTTTCACGCCATGATCCTGTGCTTTGCGCCCTGCATCTTCAGCGGCCATCTGCGCTGCATATGGTGTTGACTTGCGCGAACCTTTAAAGCCCATCGTACCAGCCGAAGACCACGCGATCGCGTTACCTTGCACGTCAGAAATGAGGATTTTAGTATTGTTAAATGAAGAGTTCACATGCGCAACACCGGCTGCGATATTCTTGGAAACCTTCTTCTTGCCTGCACGGCGAGTATCTCGTGCCATAATCTGTGCCCTTTCCTATTTCTTCTTGCCAGCGATGGCTTTGGCAGGGCCCTTCCGGGTGCGTGCATTGGTATGCGTACGCTGTCCACGAACCGGCAGGTTACGNCGATGGCGTAGNCCACGATAACAACCAAGATCCATCAAACGTTTGATGTTCATCTGTGTTTCGCGGCGCAGATCGCCTTCAACCGAATAANTGGCGTCAATNTGCTCGCGCACTGACAGTACTTCGGAATCGCTTAATTCATTTACGCGACGCGTTTCATCAATCTTNACNGCTTCGCAAATGGCTTTGGCCGAAGATAGGCCAATTCCGGTGATATAGGTAAGGGCGACTGGAACCCGCTTATGCGTCGGGATGTTTACGCCGGCGATACGTGCCACGTTATATTTCCTTTTCGTTGCGGTTCCGTAATCCCGGAACCTTTTTTCACAACGTCCGATTACCCAACTTGGCCGGGATCGAAGCTGTCTCAGGTAATCTTGCACATAGAAACGTTTATCTGCAAAACTCGTTCAGTTCAGAAGTGTCAGCCAGTAAGAGGATTCAAAGACCCCGTCAAGCCCAAACCTTTGATCAATTCAAGATGTTGGCGATTTCAGATTGCACCTTATCAATGCTGGCAAGACCATCCACCGATACAAGCTTATCATGGGCAAAATAATATCCAAGAAGAGGCGATGTCTTCTTGTAATATTCCATCAAACGTTGACGCAGGCTTTCCGCGTTATCATCCGCGCGGCGGCTAAACTCGGTGCCGNCACAATTGACACATTTTCCATCGGCAGGCTGAGGTTTGGTGATGTCGTGATACACTTCACCGCAGGACGCGCATGTGGAGCGCCCCGTGATACGCGCCACAAGAGCCGCATCATCCACTTTCATCTCGATA
>JGI26260J51721_1001447_pt1 | contig 9939 bp, 9 predicted proteins | sample SaaInlV_120m_DNA_4_FD_51721 | JGI IMG/M metagenome (IMG submission 51721)
GGATAGGCATCTTTCATGTCTGAGATGGACATCATCTCAATGTCCAAGCCCTGATATCGACCCATCGTGCGTGCACGCTCAAACTCCAGCATGCGGTTTTTATCATGCGCCAAGCGAATAGAGCCCGTGACATGATAATTCATCGGATAATCAACCTCTTCAGCCAAACCCGCATAAAGGCCCAGCGAATACCGCTGCATATTCATAATGGCCCAGCTGGTCGAAAAGGATGGGCAATTGCCCGCCGCATGCCAGGTCGATCCGGCGGTCAGCTCATTTTTTTCGAGCAAGACACAATCGGTCCACCCGGCTTTTGCCAAATGATAAAGAGTCGATACGCCGACAACGCCGCCTCCGATAATGACAACCCGTGCCGTAGTTGGAAAATCACTCATTTTGGTCTCCCTCAGTCGATAATCAAACGAGCTGCCAGCCCGCCGAGTAAAATTGCAGATATTTTGTTCAGAACGCCGACCCGCCTGCCCAGCGCAGCCGCGAAATAGCCCGACCCAACACCAAGGCAGAGCGTGAAGACCGCTCCGTTCAGCAAAAATATCGCGCCAAGGATCAAGATTTGTACCCATATCGGGCCAATGGTGGGGTCGGTGAATTGCGGAATAAAGGCAAAGATAAAAAGCGCAGTTTTCGGGTTCGACACATTGATGAAAAACCCGCGCCGCGCCGCTTGGCGAACATCGGGGAAGCTGCGCGCGCGCGCCACTGTGCTGCTGCGGCGCCAAACCTGCACAGCCATCCAAGCCAGATAGGCTGCACCGCAGATGCGAATGAGATCATAGGCCGCTGGATGGGCAAATAATAAAGCAGACAGCCCGGCAGCTGCGGCCAAAATATGCACCACGACACCGAGATTCACACCCAATGCCGCAGCCACGCCAATGCGCGAACCGCCAGAAAGACCGCTCGACATAATATAAAGAAAATCTGCTCCCGGCGTGATGTTTAAGATCAAGCCAGCAATTACAAATCCGGTGATCAGCGCAGGCTCAAATCCCCAAAGGATCTCCCATATCATTGAACAGCCTCCCTCATGCCGTGCTCCGCATGGAACTGCCACCCAGCAAAAGCCCGTAAACGATAAAGCAAAGCGCCAGCCCACGCCGCAAAGAGACATTGAAGACTTTGGCCATAGCCGATCTGCCAAAAGCCGCACCCAGGGCGGTATAGCCCGTGTAGGACAGCGCAGTCAGACCCAAAGCCGTGGGCATAATCACCGCCATTTGATCCCAAATTGGCACATCAGGCTGCACGAATTGACTAAACGCGGCCAAATATCCGGCCACTGACTTTGCATTGATCGTCGCAATTGCCAAAGCGCGCCCATATATGGAGCCAGCCGCTGGGTTAAGCTTAGGCGGAGTGGCCGCCATGATCCAACCGCGAATGCCTAGAAAAATCAAAACAACCGCACCGACTAGCTTGGCCAGGAAAAAAGCAGTCGGGGATGCCAAGAGCAGCGCGGTGATCCCATAGGCCGATAGAATCAAAAACGCGGTTGCTTGAGTCAAAATCGCCAAAACGGCCCAAAGACTTCGGCGCAGACCGAAGCTCATGCCATTGTTAATGCAATTGACCGCATTCGGGCCAGGTGTGGTCACGAAAACCACCCAAAATCCCGCAAATATGATCCAGCCCTGAAATGTCATCAATACACCGGCGGTGCGATCACCCAGATCACCTGGCAGGGTTTGTCTGTTGGGTTTTCCCAGCGAAAAAAATCACCCTTGATCCGAAAACTGTCACCAGGTGCCAAAAGGTAGTCTGCATCACCAATCCAGAGCTTCAATTGCCCAGAAAGAATATATCCCACCTCCTGCGTGGGGCGGGAGACCGCTGGGTATAGTTTTGCGCCCGGTTCAAAAGTCGAATGGAGCATCTCAAAATCATCCGTCAAATCAGGAGAAAGCAGCTCTTCGACCAATCCTGCTTCTCGGCTGCCAATCGGACGCCGACTGTCTTTGCGGACCACATATCCAGCCTCATCGGCGGGCGCGGGACCGGATCCAAACAGTGACGAAATCGACACATCCAAGGCCCGAGCCAGGTCGCGCAAATCATTGACCCCGGGCTCGGACATATCCCGCTCAACCTGGCTCAACCAGCCCACCGAACGGCCAAGGGTTTGCGCCAGTTCCGCAAGGGTCAATCCCCGTGCCTTACGCAAAGCCCGAATATCAGCCCCAAGCGTGTTTAGATCTGTCTGGCCCTGTAGCATTGCGTGAAATTTTCCAGCATTTTTTCATTCTCAAAATCATCGTTGGCAGAAGATATGAAAAAAAGCAATAAATTTTCACAGGATTTTATCTGCTAAAAACCGAAGCAAGAATGACCTCCAAAGCCTCGGCATCTTCGCGGGTAAATGCATCAGCTTGATCGCTATCTATATCCAATACAGCGATCACATCACCCGCGCTGTTAAATACCGGCAGGACCAACTCAGATCGTGTCGAGCTGGCGCAGGCAATATGACCCTCAAAGGCCTCAACATCCGGCACCAACTGCGTGGCTCTCAAGCGTGCAGCCGCACCACACACCCCGCGTGAGAATGGTATTTGCAAACAGCCATGCCCACCTTGATAGGGGCCAATCTTGAGCATCTCCNGCCCGGTCACGCGATAAAAGCCCGTCCAATCAAAGCGGTCATCGCTATGATGCAGCTCACAAACCACACTGGCCATAAGAGCAATCATATCGTCCTCGCCGGCACATAGGCTCGTGATGGTTTTGCTCAAGTCTTTGTAATTCACCCGTGCCATATCCGCGGCCTTCACATGCGTTCAATAGCAATGGCAGTGCCCTCGCCCCCGCCAATGCAAATCGCCGCGACACCGCGTTTGAGATCATGCCGTTCCAAAGCGTTCAGCAAGGTCACCAAGATTCGTGCGCCCGAAGCGCCGATAGGATGGCCCAAAGCGCAAGCCCCGCCATAAACATTGACCACATCCGGAGTAAGTTCCATCTCATGCATAAAGGCCATGGGCACCACAGCGAACGCCTCGTTAACCTCCCACAAATCTACATCCGCAACCGTCCAGCCGAGACGATCCAGCAGCTTTCGCGCGGCCGGAACAGGGGCGGTGGTAAACCAACCGGGTGCTTGAGCATGGCTGGCATGACCCATCACACGCGCCCGCGCAGTGTAACCCTTTGCCGCGAGACCAGAGGCATTGGCCAGAACCAAGGCCGCCGCCCCATCAGAAATGGAAGACGAATTGGCCGCTGTCACCGTCCCACCCTCGCGAAATGCGGGTTTCAAATGTGGAATTTTATCTGGACGCGCATTGCCCGGCTGCTCATCCATTGCAACCTCGACCTTCGCTTTGCGCCCGGCCGATGTCACAGGCGCTATTTCAGCACTGGCCGCTCCGCTGGCCTGCGCGGCCAGAGCACGCTCAAGCGAGCGCAGCGCATAGGCATCTTGTGCAGCGCGAGAAAACTGAAAATGCATCGCACAATCCTCAGCAAATGTGCCCATCAAACGCCCTTTGTCATAGGCATCCTCAAGGCCGTCTAGAAACATACTGTCTTGCACTTGCGCATGACCGATCCGCGCACCACCGCGCATTTTGGGCAAAAGATATGGCGCTTGGGTCATACTTTCCATGCCGCCCGTGACCATCACCTGACCCTGGCCCAAAGCCAATTGGTCATAACCCATCATGGTGGTTTTCATGCCCGAGCCACACATTTTGTTGATCGTCGTTGCCGGGACATCTTCGCTCAGCCCTGCGGCAAACCCCGCTTGCCGAGCTGGCGCTTGGCCCTGCCCACCCGGCAGAACGCAACCCATCAGCAACTCATCCACATCATGAGGCGCAACATCGCCGGCAGCCAGAGCCGCTGCGATCGCGACACCGCCCAATTGGCTTGCAGGCACATCGGCCAAAGCCCCCTGCATCCCCCCCATCGGCGTGCGGGCCGCTCCTATGATATACACATCTTCCATGACAGGCCTCTTTGATATATTTCCAGCCCACTTATGACGCGGGCGGCACCTTGGGGGCAAGGCTTTGCATCAGAAAATCACAAAGCTGGCGCAGCCCCTCTCGCCTCCGCCGCACTATTCGCTATGTTTAGGTAAATTCAACCTATGAGGCTCAACTGCAGATGCGCGATTTTCACCTCCCCGGCCGGTCGGCCGTCTTCGCAACCAATGGCATGGTCGCGACCTCCCACCCTTTGGCCGCCGCGACAGCGATTGATATCTTAAAAGCGGGCGGTAACGCGGCAGATGCCGCGATTGCAGCGGCGGTTTTGCTGGGCATCTGTGAGCCGCAAATGACCGGCATCGGCGGAGATATGTTTGCCCTGATCCAAAAGGATCCAAACTCCGACGTCGTCGCGCTCAACGGCTCGGGGCGTGCGCCGCTGGCCGCCAATGCAGCCGCCCTGCGCGATGCGGGGCACAGCACGATCCCGCTGCGCAGTGTCGATACGGTGACGATACCCGGCGCAATTGACGGATTTTGCACCTTAGCAAAAGATTTCGGCTCCCTGCCCTTAAAAGACAGTTTGGCACCCGCCATTCATTATGCCCGTGCAGGGGTGCCAGTTGCTCCAAAAGTTGCGTTCGACTGGGCACAAAACACGCAGGCGCTGCAAACATCTGCGCGTGAAAAATATCTAATCGCTGGTGCCGCACCGAAACTTGGGCAACTCTTTGCCGCGCCGGGCCAAGCGACGGTTCTCGAGCGCGTGGCCGCAGAAGGCCGCGATGGGTTTTATACAGGTGCTGTGGCCGAAGATATGCAAGCCAGTCTACGCGCGGCGGGAGGCTGTCACACTCTGGAGGATTTTGCTGCGACCAAATCCACCTATGGCACACCCTTGTGCGCCTCTTACAAGGGTGTTGAGATGCTCGAGCATCCTGCCAATGGTCAAGGCGCGACGGCTCTGTTGATGCTGAATATGATGAAGCATTTTGACATGGCCTCCATGGCTCCTTTTGGGACAGAGCGGGCACATATCGAAGCTGAAATTTCCAAATTGGCCTATGATGCGCGCAATCGCTTTATTGCCGACGGCGATTATGCCAGCCGCGTCGATCATATGATGGCACCCGAAACCGCCGCGCAGCTGGTTGGGTTGATCCANCCAAAGCGCGCCATNGCAGATCCGCATGGGCTGTCCGAGGCGATCCATAAAGATACGATTTACATCACCGTTGTCGANAAAAACCGTATGGCCGTTTCATTGATCTACTCAATATTCCATGCATTTGGATCTGGAATTGCCTCNAACAAATTTGGAATTCTGTTTCAAAATAGAGGGGCGGGCTTCTCGCTTGAGGCAGGCCATCCCAATGAGTTGGCCGGTGGTAAGCGCCCTATGCACACCATCATCCCCGGAATGCTGGCTGAGGGCGGGCGGATCACCATGCCCTTTGGTGTTATGGGCGGCTCATACCAATCCAACGGCCATGCGCGTTTCTTGTCAAACATGGTTGATTTCGGTTTGGACCCACAAGAGGCGATTGACGCACCGCGTTGCTTCTCCGACGCAGGCACCATGAAAGTGGAGCGCGGATATGGGCCACAGGTTGCGCAAGACTTGTCAGATATGGGCCATAAAGTCGAAATACCCGCNGGGCCGATTGGTGGCGCTCAGGCGATCTTAATTGGAGCGGACGGCGTGCTGCAAGGCGCATCTGACCCCCGCAAAGACGGTTGCGCGCTGGGCTATTAATTTAGCTGAAATTGCAAAGGATAGGCGCCGTTTTCAAACGGGCCGAAGATATCCTCAATATCGGGGTGGTCCACCGGGTCCCCCGATACATCCGCCACGAGATTTTGCTCGGAGACATAGGCAATATAATAGCTTTGTTCGTTTTCAGCCAACAAATGGTAATAGGGCTGATCCTTCACTGGTCGCGCCTCTTCCGGAATGGCTGCATACCATTCATCCGTGTTGGAAAACTCTGGATCCACGTCAAAAACAACCCCGCGAAACGGGTGTTTTTTATGCCGCACGATTTGGCCCAAATGATATTTCGCTTCAGCTTGCACAGGTCACCTATTGATCGCACCTCCTTCTACGCGGATTTGGATCAAAATGTCTATGCAGTCACGCAAAATTGATGCGAGTATTTGCCATGATACCGCAAAGAGCCGATGAGCTGGCAAGGCCTCGATACCATTGCAAAATTCAGCAACTGGCGCTATTGGTTGGCGTAAAAGCAGGCGAAATTAACAAAAAGTGACCATGCCCATGAGCAGTATTCTTCGCAGCCTCGTTCTGATCACCCTTTTAGCAGGGTGCTCTTTCTCTGGTGTCCATAAAAATCCGCCTCGGAATTTGAACAATGCATGCTCGATTTTGGACCAGCGCCGCAGCTTCCTGCCGGCCTTTCGCGCGGCAAAGCGCAAATATGGCGTGCCGATTTCGACGCAAATGGCGATCATTTGGCAAGAAAGCAAATTCAAATCCAATGCCAAGACGCCAAAGAAATACAAACTTTGGATCATTCCCGCGGGCCGTCAAAGCTCTGCCTATGGCTATGCCCAGGCACTTGATGGCACTTGGAAAGAATATAAGAAAAGCGCGGGTCGCTGGGGTGCCAGTCGCACCAATATCCGTGATGCCACTGATTTCATGGGATGGTATATGGCCCAAAGCCGCCGGTCTCTTGGCATTGCCATGTCCGACACCCGCAACCAATATCTCGCTTATCACGAGGGCCGAACCGGTTACCGCCGCGGATCATATAAATCCAAGCGCTGGCTGGTGAATATCGCAAATGGCCTCGACCGCCGGGCGGCGATGTATAAGCGGCAATTGATCAGCTGTGGCAAGGGATAGCCGCCAGACGTGCCGGCAGCAGGTATGAGCCGACCCTTTTCAAGCCTCAGTCGCTGCGCTTTCGCATCTCATGTTGGATGTTGAACAACATATTCGACAGCTTTCCACCTTCGGTCAGGCTATCTAAGATGATATGGGTTTGGCCGCCGGAATTGTCTTGCACGACCCATTGATCCAGCTGCACCGGATTGTCATTGAAAATCAGTTGAATGAACCCATAATCAGGATTTTCCGGGTCTTGTAACGTCACCGCGGTTTGGGACTCGACCTCAAAATGCGCGACCACCATATCGCGTTGCGCCAAATCCACCTCCCGTTCCAAAACCAGATTCAACGGGGAGTGGCGCAGCGGAAACCGCAAGGGCTCATCACGGGACTTGGGATCAAAAACGGCCACCTGACCGCCACCAACCACAACCAAAGTGGCCTCTGGCGGGTCATATTCAAAACGAATGCGACCGGGCCGCCGAATGAACAGCCGCCCGGTAGAGGTTTCCCCCGTATCCGTGATTTGCGAAAACTGAGCCTCTGCCGTGGTCATCGCATTGAAATACGATGAGATCTCATTGAGGCTGATTTTTTCGGCTGCAACTGGGCTGGCCANCACCATGCAAAGGATAGAAATGATCTTCATATGACAATCTTAGCCTGTTTGCGAAAAGGTGGAAAGCCTGCCAGCATCACGATTGCGTCACCACAGCACCTCTTCAATTGTGCTCTGGCATCAAGATTTCCCTTTTACCCACATGATTTGCGGCGCTCACCAACCCATTCTCTTCCATCTGCTCCACAAGCCGCGCGGCTTTATTGTAACCGATGGCTAGTTTTCGCTGGATGTAGCTGGTAGAACATTTGCGGTCTTTGGCGACGATTTGAACAGCCGTGTCATAGAGCGCATCTTCTGAGTCCGTATTCCCACCAAGCCCGAGCACCGCATCAATATCACTCTCGGTTCCCTCGCTCGGACCCTCTAAAACTCCTGAAAGATAGTCTGGCGGGCCGAAGGTTTTAAGATGATTAACGACATCTTCCACCTCTTCATCCGAACAGAAAGGACCATGCACACGCGTAACCTTGCCGCCACCGGCCATGTAAAGCATATCGCCCATGCCCAATAGCTGCTCGGCACCCATTTCACCCAAAATAGTACGGCTGTCGACTTTTGAGGTCACTTGAAACGAGATGCGCGTTGGAAAGTTGGCTTTGATGGTTCCTGTAATCACATCGACTGAAGGGCGCTGTGTGGCCATGATAATATGAATGCCAGAGGCCCGCGCCATTTGCGCCAAACGTTGGATGCAGGCTTCGATTTCCTTGCCCGCCACCATCATCAGATCAGCCATCTCATCGACCACAACAACGATATAGGGCAGCGTTTCGGGTTTGAACTTTTCGGTCTCAAACAGTGGCTCGCCCGTGGCTTCGTCAAAGCCCGTTTGCACCGTGCGGCTGAACATCTCTCCCTTGGCCTGAGCATCTTTAACCCGGCTATTGTAACCATCTATATTGCGCACGCCCATTTTCGACATCTTGCGATACCGCTCTTCCATCTCCCCGACCGTCCATTTCAAGGCCACCACTGCCTTTTTGGGGTCGGTGACAACGGGGCTGAGAAGATGGGGGATGCCGTCATAAACACTGAGTTCCAGCATTTTTGGATCTATCATGATCATCCGGCATTCTTCTGGCGTCAAACGATAGAGCAATGATAGGATCATCGTGTTAATCGCAACAGATTTCCCCGAACCCGTGGTCCCAGCAATCAGCAAATGCGGCATTTTTGCGAGGTTTGCCACAATTGGCTCACCACCGATATCTTTGCCAAGCGCCAAAGGCAGACGCATATTCGCATCACCAAAGTCACGCGCAGACAAAATTTCACGCAGAACACACATCTCGCGGCTCTCATTGGGCAGCTCAATCCCAATCACCGAACGGCCCGGCACTGTACTGACCCGCGCAGAGAGCGCCGACATAGAGCGCGCAATATCATCCGACAAACCAATCACGCGGCTCGCTTTTAAGCCGGGGGCTGGCTCCAATTCATACATCGTCACAACTGGACCGGGGCGTACGCTCACGATCTCACCTTTGACGCCGTAGTCATCCAACACACTTTCCAACATGCGTGCATTGCTTTCCAAAGCATCGTCACTCAAGACATGCCGCTCAACCGACGATGGGCTCATCAATAGGCTTAGAGGCGGTTTTACATAGGTTTGATCCACGGCCTTAGGTTCTAAATCCAATGTTGGCTGCGCTTCGGCAATCGCTTGGCTGGACGGTTTAATGGTCCGCCGCGCCCCATGTTGCACCACCTGCTTATGCGAAGCGGTGAGCGGGGGTTCGGCCAAATATTCAGATTGCGGCGGCACCGCTTGGTGCTCCTCAAGAGCCTCGGGCTCATCCTCGATAAAAGGCGCTTCCGGCGCAGGATGCTGCAAGATGATCGGAACCGGACCCGTGGGCCGGCCAGGTTTGGCGGTCACAATTGGAGTTTGCCCCTGCGCCGCCATGGCCGCTTGCGGATCGCGCGACCGAATGGCTTCGACAATTTTTCCACGAATACGATCCTGCATTGGATCACCCGCCCCGTCCAAGGAGCGATCCAAAACTGGCTCCATCGCGGCCTGCACAGGCTCTGGCTCAACCCCGCGCTTCAGCACCCTCGCAAAAAGTGACTTAGGCTGTGGTTGCGGCGGTAAAGCAAGTCCCACCGGTGCATTTGGCATATCGGCATTGGCTCTAATCACGGATGCGACCCGCTCGGTTTCACTCTGCGACAAGGGATCCATATTCACATCACTGCGTTCAGCTGCGCGGCGCTCCTGACGGCCTCGCAGCCCGCTCCAACCACGCATCAAAACAAAAACCAAAGCCAAAATCAGCCGGCTGACCAACAAGCTCACGATACGGAAAAAGGTTTTAATTTCACCGAAGATCAACCCGGTCACATAGCCACCGAGGATCAAAACCAAAGCGCCCAAAACCAGAGCTACGATATTTGCGCCAAGAGTTACCGACCCAGGCAGCACCTGCAAAATCATGAAGAGCACCGTGTCACCAAACAGGCCGCCCATTGAAAAACTATGTGACCAACTGCTGATAGGTGTGAGGGTTGCC
>JGI26260J51721_1001452_pt1 | contig 9912 bp, 6 predicted proteins | sample SaaInlV_120m_DNA_4_FD_51721 | JGI IMG/M metagenome (IMG submission 51721)
TCTGCGCCTATATCGGAATAACACTGTCTCTAATATCGGAACAGGTTAGTTCCGTTGACGCAGGGTTTTATTACGGTGCAGTGGGTGCTTTTTGTGGAGTCTGCTTTGGCCTGATTGGTTTGCTTTCAAATAAGCGCAAATCTATCATCACCTAGATCTTCTCCTGGGTTTCAGGTTCGTTTGAAACCCTTTTGTCCAGCAACTGAAACCCTTTTAAAATATTCAACGCTTCATAAAGCTGATTGTCGTCGGTGATATCTTCGTCGCGATCTTTTGCTTTTTTCTTCTCACCATCAGCCTGTTCCAAGTGCCCTTCAAGATCAGCTTCCCGCACTCGCTTACGCTTTTTGTAGAGGCGTATCTCCGCAGGCTCAACAATAATATCCGGCACAATCCCCTCAGCCTGAATAGAGCGACCATTGGGGGTGAAATACCTTGCAGTAGTCAGTTTTACTGCCCGACCATCGCCCAATGGAATAACCGTTTGCACTGAGCCTTTACCAAAGCTCTGGGTGCCAATAATCGCTGCGCGCTGATGATCTTGCAGCGCACCGGCAACGATTTCTGAGGCGGAGGCGCTGCCGCCATTTATCAGGACGACTATGGGTGTGCCTTCCAATAGGTCGCCACCTTCGGCGTCAAAGCTGATATTGGCGCTGGGTAGGCGCCCTTCGGTATAGACCACGGTACCGCCGTCGAGGACGGCGTCGGCGATTTCAACTGAAGCTGGTACCAGTCCGCCGGGATTGTTGCGCAGATCGATGATCAGGCCTTTTAGGGCAGGTTCTTTTGTCTTGAGTGAGATCAGTGCAGCTTTAAAGTCGTCGCCGGAGCTGACTTGAAATTGCGAGACGCGGACATAGCCATAACCAGGTTCGATAATGCGGCTGCGTACTGAGCTAACTTGGATAGTGTCACGGATCACGGTGATTTCTAAGGGGCCATCTTCTCCTTCGCGGAAGACGGTTAGCGTAATGCTGGTGCCTTTTTCGCCGCGCAGTTTGTCTATGGCTTTTTGTACTGCCATACCACGCACTGGGGTGCCATCTACTTCGACGATAAAGTCTCCTGCTTCGATACCGGCTTTGGCTGCTGGGCTGTCGTCGATGGGGGCTATGACTTTGATCATGCCGCGCTCGGAGCCTACCTGCAGGCCTAGGCCGCCGTATTCGCCGGTGGCGCTTTCCTGGAGTTCTTCATAGTCGGTTTGGTTTAAATAGACGGAGTGGGGGTCGAGTTCTAGAAGTAGGCCGGCAATGGCGTTTTCCAGGAGTTCGGTGTCGGCGACTTCTTCTACATAGCCGCGACGGATCTGTTCAAATACTTGGGTGAACAGGCGCAGTTCGCGAAGCGGCAGGCGCTTCTCTTGGATGGTCTGCTCTGTTCGTGCTTCTGCTTCGACATCCGCCGCTGCGATGGGAGCTGTCGCGATTAGCGCTACGGCCAGGGCGGTGAAGAAATACTTTATATACATAGGTTATCTGTCCTAATTGCGACTTGGGCCATTATTGCTTCTTATTCTGTTCTAACAGTTGGAACCCTTTGGCGCGGCTTAGTTACGGCTTGGTTGAGATTTAATTAAGCGTTGGCGGTATTTAGCGTTTGCCGAGCCATTTCTTCGGGTCGGCGGGCTGGCCTTTCTTGCGTATTTCAAAGTACAGGGCGGGCTTATCTAGCCCTCCGGTGTCGCCAGCTCGGGCGATGGTTTCGTTACTTAATACCAAGTCCCCGGTGTCTTTAAGCAGCTCTTCATTATGGGCGTAGAGACTCATATAGCCATCGCCGTGATTAAGAATAATTAATAGCCCAAATCCGCGCATATAGTTGGAAAAGATCACTTGGCCATCATGCACGGCGGCAACTGGCTCGCCGATTTTGGCGCCGATCAGCCAGCCATCCCAGCGCAGTGATCCGCTGCGTTTGCTGCCAAAGCTGTGTGCGACTTTGCCTTTAAGGGGCCAGCGTAATGCGCCTTTTTGTGAGGCGAAGCTCTGGCCTCCGGGCGGGGCTTTGAGGGCCATTTTCTTGACTACACCGCGGACATTTTTTAAGAGTTCTTCGAGTGCAGTGCGTTGCTTGAGCAGTTTATCCAATTTGGATTTATCGCTCTGCAAGGAGGCATTGAGTTTTTTGAGGGTAGTTTGGCGACGCTTATTATTGGTGAGCAGTTGCTGTCGATCTTTCTCCAACTCTGCTTTGGCACTGTCCAACAAACGTTTCTCTTCTATGACGTCAGTTTGCACTGTCGACAGCTTTTCTATGTCGCCCATATATTGGGCAATTTTTTCATTGCGCGCATCGAGCACATAGTTGTAGTACTTGAAGAGGCGGGCCAGCTGCTGGGGGTCTTCTTGATTTAACAGAAGCTTGATCGGTTCTTGGGCACCCATCTTGTAGGCGGTGGCAAGCTGTTCGCCGACGGCGGCATTTTGTCTGTTGATATCAACTTTTAGCCGGCGCTGTTGCTTATCGAGTTCGGCGAGCTTGGCGCCGCGAGTATTAATTTTACTGTTTAGCTGGCGAATCTTTTTGCTGCTAGCAGAGGCGGCGATCTCATTCTTTTTAAGGTCGGCGATTAAGGTGTTTTTGTCTTTATCGCGTTTGTTAAGCTGTTTTTCTAATGTGCTGATGGCACTTTTTAGGTCGGCCAATTTGGCCTTGTCGTCCCCGGCAGCGGTTGCCTGAAGAGGCAACAGCAACAGAGCACAGCTGAGGGCTGTGCTAATGATTGCCGAGGCGCGTTTCATTCCATGCTCTTCATTTAGGATTTAATGACTAACGAGCGACCCGTCATCTCAGCTGGCTGCGGCAGATCCATCAGTGCCAGCATGGTCGGCGCTATATCGGCAAGAGAACCATTGTTATCCAGGCTAAGCGAACGCTCACCAACATAGACTAGTGGCACGGGCAATGTAGTGTGCTGGGTATGAGGCTGCTGGTTGGCGTCATCGTACATTTCTTCCACATTGCCGTGGTCTGCGGTAATCAAGATTTCGCCGCCGACTTTTTCTGCGGCGGCGATAACCTGGGCAAGGCTGTGATCTATGGCTTCAACCGCTTTGATTGATGCCTCGTAGTTACCTGTATGGCCGACCTGATCACAGTTGGCGTAGTTACAGATAATGGTGTCGAACTTGCCGGAGCCAATCGCTTCAACCAGTTTTTCAGTGACTTCAGGTGCGCTCATTTCTGGTTGATCGTCGTAGGTGGCGATATTCGGTGAGGGCACGAGTATGCGTTCTTCGTGCTCATAGAGTGATTCGCGACCCCCGCTGAAGAAGAAAGTTACGTGAGCATATTTCTCTGTCTCGGCAATTCGCAGTTGGCGCTTGCCCTGCTGTGCCAGGTAGTCGCCCATGGAGTTAACCAGTGGGATCGGTGGGTAGGCGCAGGGGGCGTCGATATTATCTTGGTACTCGGTGGTCTGAACAAAAGTCGATAACTGGGGTGTGGCGGCACGTTCGAAACCATCAAAATCTTTGGTGGTTAGAGCGTGAGCAATTTCGCGGGCGCGATCGGGACGGAAGTTCATAAAGATCACGGCATCGCCATCTTCTAGGGTGACTGGCGCTTCGCCTTCGCCACAGATGGTCGTGGCATGGACAAATTCGTCGTTCTCGTCACGGGCATAGGCATCGTTTAGTGCTGAGACTGCGTCTGTGGCGCTGAAGTCTGCACGGCCTGAGGTTACTAGGTTATAGGCTTCCTCAACTCTGTCCCAGCGATTGTCGCGGTCGAGGGCAAAAAAGCGCCCACAGATTGAGGCGATTTTACCGACGCCGAGTTTTTCTATCAGTGCCTGAGTTTTCTCAAGGGAGGGCTGGGCGCTGCGCGGTGGGCAGTCGCGGCCGTCTAGAAAGGCGTGGAGGTAGATATTTTCAGCTCCGCGCTGGGCGGCCATTTCTAACATGGCGTTGATATGGTCTTCATGGCTGTGAACGCCGCCGGGTGAGAGTAAGCCCATAATATGCACGGCATTGCCTGTACTCTGAGCTTTGTCGATGGCGTCGCAGTAAACCGGATTGGTGAAGAAGTCACCGTCGCTAATCGCTTTATTTATGCGAGTGAAGTTTTGGTAGACCACTCGTCCAGCACCCAACGTCATGTGCCCTACTTCGGAGTTGCCCATCTGACCCTCTGGAAGGCCCACTGCCATGCCTGAGGTGTGGATCAGGGTCTTTGGCCGTTCCTGCCACAGTGCTTGCCAAACCGGTGCGTCGGCATTGCTAATGGCATTGTGGGTTTTGATATCGCTGTAGCCGAAGCCATCGAGAATCAGGAGTACTAGGGGTTTGTGCTGTTCAGTCATGGATAATGTCTTTTAAGGTTTTGATTGATTTTAAAGCTCCCCGCGGTATTTCGCTATGTTCGCGGGGTAATTAGCGGCCTATTACTGTGTTCTTTAATCGGTTTCTAGTTCTTCCCAGCGCTGGTAACAGTGATTGAGCTGTTCTTGCACTGTGGCTAGGTTCTTTTCAATGGCTGCAGTCACTGAGCGCTCGGCCTGATAAAAATCCGGCTGATTCATCTGCTCGGAGAGTGCACCTATTTCTGTTTCTAAACGTTCAATCTCTGCGGGCAGCTGGTCTAGTTCGCGTTGGACTTTGTAGGAGCGCTTTTTGACCTGGGCATCGGTTTTGCTCGATGCTTTGGTTGCTGTTGCAGCTGGCTTGGTAGTAGTGGCTGCCTGCTCGGCTTTACGCTGGCGCAGCCAATCATCGTAGCCACCGATATATTGTTTGATAACCGCATTGCCTTCAAAAACTAGGGTGCTGGTGACTACATTGTTTAAGAAGGAGCGATCGTGACTCACTAGCAGTACCGTGCCTTTATAGTCGATCAGCAGCTCTTCCAGAAGATCCAGGGTATCTATATCGAGATCGTTAGTCGGTTCATCGAGGACCAAAATATTGGAGGGTCGGGTGAACAGTTTGGCTAATAGCAAGCGGTTGCGCTCTCCACCGGAGAGGGCACTTACCGGCTGTCGGCAGCGGTCGGGGCTAAAGAGAAAATCCTGCAAATAGCTGATAACGTGTCGCGATTTGCCGCCAACTTCGAGCATATCCTTTCCGCCAGAGACATTGTCTTGTACTGTTTTGGACTCGTCTAGGGCGGCGCGATACTGATCAAAGTAAGCGATATTCAGATTGGTGCCGGTTTTGATATTACCTTGCTGAGGCTCCAATTGACCTAATAAGAGCTTCAATAAGGTGGTTTTACCAACACCATTTCGCCCGATCAGCCCGACTTTATCACCGCGCTGAATCAGCGTGGAGAAGGATTTAACCACGGCATTTCCATCGTCAAAGGCAAAGCTGATATCTTCAGCCTCCGCAACAATCTTGCCGGATTTATCCGCTTGCTGAATATCCATTTTGGCGGTGCCCACCTGCTTGCGACGGGCCGCGTGCTCAACGCGCAAGGCTTCCAGTGCACGGACACGGCCTTCGTTGCGGGTGCGGCGCGCCTTGATCCCTTGACGGATCCAGACTTCTTCTTGAGATAGGCGTTTATCAAACAGGGCATTGTGCCGGTCTTCGGTTTCCAGCATGTCTTTCTTGCGCTGAATATAGGTGGCGTAGTTGCAGTTAAATTCTGCCAGTTTACCGCGATCAATCTCGATAAAGCGGGTGGCTAGATTGTCCATAAAGCGCCGGTCGTGACTGATAAATAACAGTGCGCCCTCCCATTTCAGCAGAAACTGTTCGACCCACTGGATGGCGTCTATATCCAGGTGGTTGGTCGGCTCGTCGAGGAGCAGGAGATCGGGCTTGCAAACCAGTGCCCGGGCCAGCAGTACGCGACGCTTATAACCCCCGGATAGACTAGAGATATCCACGTCGGGATCCAGTTCCATGGTGGTGACAATGGACTCGACGCGCTGATTGATATCCCAGCCATCGACTCGCTCTAATTCACTCTGAACATCTTCCAATTCGTTCATTACTTTGTCGCTGGGATCATTACCCAACTGCAGTATCAGATGGTGGTAGCGGGCGGCGAGCTTGCCCTCCTCTCCGAGACCTTCGGCNATCACNTCGAACACNGAGCCAGTGGCGTCATGGGGAACCGACTGTTCCAGTTGAGCAATTTTGACGCCGGCGGCACGTTTTAGCACGCCTTCGTCGGCAATCACTTGGCCGGTAAGAATTTTTAGCAGGGTCGACTTGCCGGCGCCATTGCGGCCGATCAGGCAGACTCGCTCGCCGGGTTCGATAACCAGATTGATATGGTCAATAAGTGGTGGCTGACCATAGCTGAGATAGATGTCTTGCAGTGTGACAAGTGGCATAGGGTTTTTTAATCGTCCGTTTTTAAGAAGTGCGTCCGGCACCCAGCGGTTTGGCAATGAGTATCAGTTTTGGCAGCAGTGTCATTGAGCCAAGCAGCGCCGCGGTCATTGCCAGACCGGTTAACAGGCCAAAGTAGATCGAGGGAATAAAGTTCGACAGGGCAAGAATCGAAAATCCGACAATAATGGTAATCGCTGTGTAAAACAGCGCCAGACCGATGCTTGCATGGGCTCGATGCATGGCGGCAACATAGTCGCCATCGATACTGAATTCACGCTGGAATCGGGTGATGTAATGAATTGCATGGTCGACGCCAATGCCCACGGTAATGGCGGCGATGGTGATGGTCATCATATCCAGTGGAATACCGGTCAGACCCATACCGCCAAGGACAATTCCCGCGGCCAAAAAGTTTGGCACTATGGCGATCACGGAGATTTTTGCCGAGCGGAACAGCACTAAAAACATTAGCATAATGCCCACAAAGACCGCGCCAAGCGTCAATATTTGGGACTTGTAGAGACTCTGTAACATATTGTTGTAGAGCACTAATAAGCCGGTAAAGCGAATATCTTCAGGTGCTATACCCACTTCATTGACAGCGTAGTCGCGGATCTTTTCCAGCAGATCGGCGCGGCGCAGGAGGCCATCGGTTTCCATGGCGCGCAACTGAATGCGGGCTTCGTCTATATCTTCGATAAGATAGGGCGCGACCATCTGGTTATAGATTTCAGGGCCAAAGCTTTTGCGCATAAAGGCGATTTCAAAATCATTCAGCTTGTGGCCGCTAAGGTCACTGGCGACATCGTAAATCTGCACCAATGAGCTGACTTTACCCACTTCTGGGAGTGATTCTATAAAGGCCTGCAACTTGGCCAGATCCGCTAGACCGGTTGAGGTAAACCAGTAGGTGTCTTTGAGTTGATTGCTGTCGCTGCTGTTGGTATCTGTGCCGAAAGCATCGTCACCGAAAGCATCGTCGCCAAACGGATCATCGCCGTAATCGTCAGTTTCCGCTTCTACGCTAGCGAAGGCATCATCGCCAAAGGCGTCGTCGCTGTATTCCGAATCAAAGGCATTGCTCTGCTCAGGCTCAGCAAAGGTCGGTGCCTGCAGAATAATATCCATAGGCGTAGTACCGCCCAGCGAGGCGTCGATAATTTCCATGCCCTGATAGATTTCGGTGTTGCTGCGGAAATAATCGATAAAGCGATTTTCCACTTCGAGGCGGCTAATGCCGACCACGGAAAGCGCACCGAGGCCCAGAGCAATCAGAATAACCCAGCTGCCATGACGCTCGGTAAAGTTGGAAAATATGGCGGTAACCGAGGCCGAGTTATCGGTTACCCCGGTATTTTTGCCTTTGCCCAGCAACATCATGCCGGCGGGGATAATAATAAACGCGATCACCAGAGCCAGTGAAATGCCCATGGTCATCATCCAGCCAAAGTCGATCACCGGTCGAATATTACTGACTACCAAAGACAGGAAGGCAACCATGGTGGTGAGCACGGTATAGAGGCAGGGCTTGGCCATTGAAGTGACTGTGGCAGTTACCAGTTGCTCTTGGCTGGCATCCGGCTGGCTGCGATGCAGTTCGCGGTAGCGCACAATCAGGTGCATGGTCAGGGCTAGAGTAATAATCAATAACAGCGCGACAAAATTGGATGAGATAACCGTCAGGCGCCAGTCGATCCAGCTGAGAAACCCGAGAATAATGATCAGGCAGAGCGCACAGGTGCTAAGTGGCAGTACTACCCAGCGCAGCTGACGGAAGATCACTGCCAAGGTGACAATAACAAAGATCAAAATACCAATGCCAAAGGTCGCCAGATCGCTTCTAATAAAATCGACCATATCCGCGGTAATCATGTCGGGACCACCTAGAAAAATCGTTGCGCGGTCACGGTATCCATTCATCAGGTCGCGCACATCAGCGACTAGCTGGTGAGACTGGGCAGCCTTTGCTGTGCGGTAGTCGAGAAACTCTTGGCTGACGCGGTCGAGCTCGATCTGTTGTTCGACGCTGAGATCCTGTTTCGATTTGATAAAACGCAGGGCATCGCGAGCGCTCACTAAATCGAGATATTTCTGGTCTAGCTCCAGGGTAGCGAGCATGCCGGTGGTTTGGCCATCGGCACTGAGAATCAGGTTTTTGTAGATCGGACTATTGAGAAATTCCTCACGCGCGAGCTGACGATCAACGCCGGGTGAGAGCAGGGTGTTGAGTTCGTTCTTTAGATCGGCAACACCGATTTTGGGGCTGTAGAGCAACGGCACATCGAGTAGCGATAACATGCTCTCAACGCCCTTAATAGCAGACAGTTCATNGCGCAGAGATGATAGAAGCTGGAGGTTTTGGTCATCAAATAGATCGCCCTGTTTTGGCGAAAAAGTCACAATCAAAAAGTTGTCACTGCCATAGCGCTGCACCACTTCGCGGAAATAATTTAGATCGTCATCATGTTCAAGAGTCAGAGAATCTGCCGAGGCATCGAGCTTAAAGTTGGGCAGTCCAAAGGCCATGGCCAGGGTCAGAGCCAGCACGGCAAAAATAGCGCCCAGCGGGTGGCGAAGAACGGTATTTTGATAGACATTAAGCAAGGTTGCAGACATGATTTTTTGAGTCCTAGAGCTGTGGTCAGCAGATGCCGCGTATTATGCGATGTTGGCGGCTAATATCATAGCGTGCAGGGGAGATTTAACGCGTGGTGATTGATGCCTGAGGCCGTCAAGCCCCGAGACGCGTCAATAATGAAACTCGCTTCTCTGGTCTAGATTTAAGCTAGGTCTAAACAGTTGCTGCAATGGATTTACTGGTGGGGATAAAACTAAATGATCGCAATACTCTTAGTCGTCAGTGCCATAGTCGCCATTGCGGTGGCGATTCACTACGAAATTCTATTTCAGCTGACCAACCTGATGCCGAAATTAACCGTGCGCCATCGCTTTCGCATTGTGCTCGGTGTGCTGGGCGCATTGGTTGCCCATGTGATTGAGATCTGGCTGTTTGCGGCGGCCTATTATGTGATGCACCACAGTGCTGGTTGGGGTGAATTGAGCGGTGCTTTTTCTGGCAGCCTAATGGATTGTGTCTATTTTTCCTTTACCACTTTCACTACCCTTGGCTTTGGTGATATTGCCCCACTGGGTGATATTCGCTACCTCACTGGCATTGAGTCCTTAACCGGTTTGGTGCTGATTACCTGGACGGCTTCGTTTCTCTATGTGGAGATGCGTAAGTTTTGGGGGGCTTAGGGGCTTAGAGGCGAAGCATTGACGGGTGATCTTTAACCATGTCGGCGCTAGAATAAAGGCTATTCACAGCACTCTAAGCCAAATCAGTCTAAAAATAGCGAACAGAATATGAAAGCAGTGCTTCTCGATTGCGACAGTCTCGGCCCAACAGATCTCGACCTTGGTGCCCTCCTCGCCCTGCCCGTCGACTGGACGATTTATCCTGATACCTCTCCCGATGAGGTGTCTGAGCGTATAGCCGATGCTGATATTGTATTGACCAATAAGGCGCCAATAACTGCCCTCAGTCTATCTCAGGCAAACCGCTTGAAAATGATTTCGATAATGGCCACNGGCACCAATGCAGTGGATCTGCAGGCGG